>ENA-OQHD01000516-OQHD01000516.1-human-gut-metagenome-genome-assembly--contig:-NODE-516-length-13743-cov-4.061986_pt1 | contig 13743 bp, 11 predicted proteins | sample MGYA00242560_ERZ504711 | MGnify/ENA primary metagenome ERZ504711 (study PRJEB26092, sample SAMD00036198) | human gut metagenome | host: Homo sapiens | study: EMG produced TPA metagenomics assembly of... | reverse complement strand
ATCACCTCGCAGGGAGTATTGAACGCCGAGCAGGGACGCCCCGTGCGCGAGTGGCTGATGAACCGCTGCGAGCCCGTATCGGCCATCCGGCTGCCGAACAACCTCTTTACAGAACACGCGGGGACGGAGGTCGGCAGCGACCTGGTTATCCTGCAAAAGAAAGCCGCCACGGGGGAAATCTGTCCGAACGGCAGCGGGATTTCATCGAATCCCGCAAGCTGTCGAACGGCATCCGGATAAACAACCTCTTCCAGTCGTTCGACAGGGTGATCCATACCGAGGCCAAAGTAGGCAAAGACCCCTACGGCAAACCGGCGATGGAGTTCACCCACGCGGAGGGCGTGGACGGCATCGACCGAGAGATGCGGCGTATGCTCTCGGAGGATTTCAACCGGCATTTCAACGAGAGTTATTGCCTGGAACATGCTCCGGAACAGACACCCGGTACACCGGAGCGGGAATTGTCCCGTCCCCGTCAGGCGGAACGCCAGCGTGCCGAAAGACACGAGCCCCGCCTTGCCGGAGAAATCGTCAAGGAGATTATCGCCGACGCCCGTAACCTTCAGCAGCAGCGGGAAGAGGAGGAAAAACAGCCGCGTCGTCGCCGAAATGGCGGCGCAGGGCTACCATGTCGATACCGAAACCGGGGAGATTACCCGAATCGAAAACAAACCCGGACAAGCGTTACCGGATTCTGCCGCCACATCCGCCGGAGAACCGACCGGGGAGGATCTGGCCGACTTCGGGGCCTGTCGAAAGAGCGGAGAATCGCTTGTGGGAGCAGCACCCGCCGAAACCCGAAGATTTCGGCATGGCAGATACTCCCGTGCAGCACGTGGGCGGAATAACGGAACCGAAACCGCGGGAGGGCTTCGCCGGGTCGCTTTTCGACACGGTGGAAACGGCGGCTCCCGTACCTGCCACCCAAGCTGCCGAACCGGTAAATGTGCAGCAGGAACCGTTGCTGACGCTCTACGATCTGTTCGGCTTCAGCGCCGAGGAGCGGCGGCAGGCAGAACTCGGTATATCCAAGAAAAGGAACAGCCGCCGGGGAGCAAAGCGGAAGACGCCCCGACAACCCTCATTATTCGCCCCGGCCTCCTCTCCGGAGGAACAGAAGAGCGAAATGCCGAAAACGACGCCACCGGAGCGTGATCCCGAAGACTTGTATGCCTCCCTGAACTGGGAGGACAACCCGCCGATCAACGGCTTTTACGAGATGATGATGTCGCTTACCCCGGAACGGAGGGCGGAATTGCGCCGACAAAGCGCCCGGCTGCAGGAAACCCCGGAACAGCGGGAACGGCAGGCGGTACACCCCCCGACGGAAGCCCCGAAAGGCAAACGGAAACAAGCCGCCGGTACGCCGAGAACGGGCGGCCTGTTCGACACGCCGGACAATCCAGAGGAGGAAGAACCCGGTAAAGAAATGCCGCAGATACGGGAGGCGGATATGAAACCCCGACCGTTCGAGGGGGAGGTCGCCCCCTATTTCCGCGAGGGAACACTCGTCACGGACGGACAAAACCGGGTCGGCTACCTGCGGGAGACTGAATCCCTGCAACCCATGTTCCACCCGCTGGAACTCACGCCTGCACAACGGACGAAAGCCTCCATGTATATCGAGATACGCGATGCCTATTACCACCTTTATAACAACGAGGCGGAAACACTGACGGCGAACCCCGCCCTGCGGGAGATGCTCAACCGGCTTTACGACAATTTCACCGAACGCTTCGGACGGCTCAATGACAAACGCAACCTCGACCTGATCAAGATGGACGCGCGGGGAACGGAGATTCTATCGCTGGAGCGTTACATCGACGGCAAGGCACGCAAAGCCGACATCTTCGAGCGTCCCGTGGCCTTCAATCCCGATGAGATCACGCACGCCGACGACGCTTTCGGAGGCCCTTGTGGCCAGCCGTGAACAAGTACGGCCGGGTGGAACCGCACTACATGGCCTCGCTCACGGGAACTACCGTGGCAGGGGAATACTCGGGGAACTGAAAGGACGCATCTATTACAACCCGGAAACGGACGGCTACGAGGTTGCCGACAAGTTCATCGCCGGCAATGTCATCGGGAAAGCCGAACGGATCGAGGCGTTCCTGCGGGAGAATCCCGACCACGCCCCGGCCCGGGAATCGCTGGAGGCTCTGCGCGAGGCGACGCCCAAACCCATCGCTTTCGACGACCTGGATTTCAACCTGGGCGAACGGTGGATTCCAAAAGGTGTTTACGAGCGTTTCGCCTCCTCGCTCTTCGATACGGAGGTGAAGATCACCTTCGCCTCCAACCTGGACGAGTACGGCGTGAAGGCGGAAGCGACGAACGTGAAGATCACGGAGCAGTATGCCGTCAGCGCGCAGACCCGTAAGTACAACGGCCTGCACCTTTTGAAACACGCCCTGCAAAACACTTCGCCCGACATCACCAAGACCGTCCTCAAATGGGTGGACGGCGAACGGCGGGAGGTCAAAGTGCGTGACGGGGAGGCCATACAGCTCGCCAACAGCAAGATAGATGAGATCCGGGGTGCTTTCCCCGAATGGCTGCGCGAGCAGTCGTCCGACTTCAAAGACCGCCTGACAGACCTCTATAACCGTACTTTCAACTGTTACGTGCGCCCGAAGTACGACGGGACGCACCAGGAATTCCCCGACCTCGACCTCAAGGGGCTGGGAATCGACAAACTGTATGACAGCCAGAAGGACGCGATATGGATGGACAAACTGCTCGGCGGCGGGATAATCGACCACGAGGTGGGCGGCGGAAAGACCCTTATCATGTGCTGCGGGGCCTACGAGAAGAAACGCCTCGGGCTGGCCAATAAACCCATGATTATCGGGCTGAAAGCCAACATCCATGAAATAGCCCGGACGTTCTGCACCGCTTACCCGATGGCCAAAGTCCTCTACCCGGGCAAGGAGGATTTCACGCCCCGGAAGCGTGAGCGCATCTTCCGGGAGATACGCAACAACGACTGGGACGCCGTGATCCTCTCGCACGAACAGTTCGGCATGATACCCCAGTCCCCGGAGATACAGCAGGAGATATTGCAGGCCGAGCTGGACTGTGTGGAGGAGAACCTCGAAGTGCTCAAAGCACAAGGCAGGGACGTTTCCCGCGCCATGATGAAAGGGTGTCAGAAACGCAAGGCCAACCTGGAAGCCAAGTTGCAGAAGGTGGCGCACGCGCTGGAAACACGCAAGGACGACGCCGTGGACTTCCGCCTCATGGGTATCGACCACCTCTACGTGGACGAGAGCCACAAATTCAAGAACCTGACTTTCACGACCCGGCATGACCGGGTGGCGGGCCTCGGAAATCCCGAGGGGTCGCAGCGGGCGCTCAACATGCTTTTCGCGCTGCGTACCATACAGCAGCGCACGGGCCGCGACCTGGGGGCGACGTTCCTCTCGGGAACGACCATCTCCAACTCGCTCACGGAACTGTACCTGCTTTTCAAGTACCTGCGCCCGAAGGAACTGGAGCGTCAGAATATCCGCACCTTCGATGCCTGGGCGGCCATATTTGCCAAGAAAACCATCGACTACGAGTTTTCCGTGACCAACGAGGTCGTGCAGAAAGAACGGTTCCGATATTTCATCAAGGTTCCCGAACTGGCCATGTTCTACTCCGAGATTACAGATTACCGCTCGGCGGAGGATATAGGGATCGACCGACCGCAAAAGAACGAGATATTGCACAATATCCCGCCGACACCCCAGCAGACGGAGTTCATAGAACGGCTGGTGCAATTCGCCAAATCGGGCGATGCCACGCTCCTGGGCCGCCTGCCGCTCTCGGAGCGGGAGGAAAAGGCGAAAATGCTCATTGCCACAGACTACGCCCGCAAGATGTCGCTCGATATGCGTATGATAGACCCCGAACTATACAGCGACCACGTGGACAACAAGGCGAGCCACTGCGCCCGTATGATTGCCGGTTACTACCGCCGTTTCGAGGCGTACAAAGGTACGCAGTTCGTATTCTCCGACCTGGGAACCTACAAACCCGGAGCGGGGTGGAACGTCTATTCCGAGATACGGCGTAAACTCGCGGAGGATTACGGCATACCCCAAAGCGAGGTGCGGTTCATCCAGGAGGCGACCTCGGAAAAAGCGCGCAAGGAGATGATCGCCGGTATGAACGCCGGAAAAATCCGCGTACTCTTCGGATCGACCGAGATGCTCGGGACGGGAGTGAACGCGCAGAAACGCTGCGTGGCGATACACCACCTGGACTGCCCCTGGCGTCCCAGCGACCTGGAGCAGCGCGACGGGCGGGGAATACGCACCGGGAACGAGATCGCCAAACTCCATGCCGACAACAAGGTGGACGTGATATTATACGCCGTCGAGAAGTCGCTCGACGCCTACAAGTTCGGGCTGTTGCACAACAAGCAACTGTTCATCCGCCAGCTCAAGACCAACAACATGGGAAGCCGTACCATCGACGAGGGGGCCATCGACGAGAAAAGCGGCATGAATTTTTCCGAGTATGTAGCCGTCCTCTCGGGAAATACAGACCTGCTGGACAAGGCCCGCCTGGAGAAGAAGATCGCCACGCTCGAAAGCGAACGCCAGGCATTCGTGCGCGGCAAATCATCGAGCCGCTACAAGCTGGAGCAGATCACGGAGAAGATAGAGAAGAACAACGACCTGATACGGCGTATCGGCAAGGATCTGGAACACTTCAAGGCCCGCGTCGAGTTCAACGAGGACGGCTCGTACCGCAATCCCGTGAAACTGAACGGGCTGGAAACCTCCGACCCCAAGCTCATCGGGAAACAGCTCAACCGTATCGCCGAAACGGCACGCACGCTCGACAGGCTCGAACCCATCGGGAGCCTCTACGGGTTCGAGCTGCTCGTCCAGAGCGAAACGACCGGGAAAGACGGGCTCGACCTGGTGCAGAACCGTTTTTATGTCCGGGGTGAAGGGGATTATCTATACCAGTACAACTACGGAAATATCGCCTCCGACCCGCGACTGGCGGCGATGAACTTCATCCACGCGCTCGCGACCATCGAGCCGACACTGGAAAAATTCCGGAAAAAGAACGAGGAACTGGAGAAAGATATTCCCGTCCTGCGGGAAGTGGTGGAAAGTTCCTGGCGCAAGGAGCCCGAACTGACGGCCCTGAAAGCTGACCTGACGGAAATAGACCGCAGGATACAGCAAAGCCTCAAACCGATAGAAGAGAGCGAGGGAAAGGAGGCGGAGGAGGATAACGACGTGTGCCGGGAACGGCATGACACGGCGGAAGAGCTCCCGAAGGAAGACAACACGGCGGCCCGTATTCCTTCCCGGCTGCGGCAGATTGCCGACGCCTCCGGGGGGCGCATCGTGATCGCGGGCGTGGGCAGCCCGCCGGAGAACGGCCCCGCGAAGAAAGGGATCAAGATGTAAGCGAAAAGCCGACGGAAGTACAGATTTCCGTCGGCTTTTTTCATATGCCCGTGAGCGTTATTGTCACACTTCCTGCAAGAGTGCTTGCAGCTCCTCCTGCGTGGGAAGATAGGTCATGTACTGGGCGGCGAAGACCTGCTTTTCATCTTCGGGCAGCGTGTAACGGACGACCGCGTCGTTTTTCTCCGCGCAGAGGACGATACCCACCGGAGGGTTATCCCCGGGATTCATCAACTCACGGGTGTAGTAATTGACATACATCTGCATCTGCCCCAAATCCTGATGGGTCAGCTCCCCGGATTTCAAATCTATTAAAACGAAACAACGGGCCAGGTAATTGTAAAAGACCAGGTCGATGTAGAAATGCTTGTCGTCGAAGGAGATACGCTTCTGTCGCGCGACGAAGGCGAAGCCTTTCCCGAGTTCGAGCATGAAGCGCTGCAAGCGGCTGATGAGCAGTTGCTCCAGATCGGTTTCCAGAAAATGCTCTCCCTGCGGGATCCCGAGAAACTCCAGGATATACGGGTCGCGGATGATCTCTTTGGGTTCGACACGCCCGGGTTCGGTACGGGAAATTTCCTCTTTCACGGCTTTCTTGTCTCGGCTGGCCAGCAGGCGGTCATAGAAAAGCGTGTTGATTTGGCGGTCGAGCTGCCGGACACTCCAGTTTTCCTTGACGCACTCGTGCAGGTAAAAATCACGGGCGGCATCGCCCGACACCTTGAGAAGCGTGCGGCAATGCGACCAGCTCAATTTATCACACAGCGTGTGATATTTCGGGTAGCACTGGTAAAACTGCCTCATGTACCGCAGGTTGGTGGCCGTGAACCCGTTTCCGAACTCCGCCACGAGCCGCCTGGAAAGGGTGTTGATGACAGCCTTGCCATATCCGGCACGGTCGGTTCCCTGCTGCTCGTACTCCACTATGTATTTCCCTACCTGCCAGTAAGCCCTCACGAGGGTCGAATTGACATGATGTATCACCTTTGCGCGCGCTTCCTGCAAGATATGGCGCACGTTATGCAGCAGCTCTTCCTCCCCTTTGTCGGCAGGATGTATTTTATCTGTTTCTTTCATTGTTCATTATTATATAGGCTTCCAAGTGCAAACATACTGATTTTACGGCAAATATCGAGCGGTTGCACCGTCATGTCGTGCCTTATTCCATGTATCTCCGCGTTTTTCCATGACGCCGGACTCTCGGGACAGGGCCTAACCGGAACCGGCAGGACGATCCTTTTTCAGCTTGCGGAAATTACTGAAGTTACGCTCGATGAACCGCAGGACGTCCGATTCCCGGTAGAAGGTCTTGTGATAGATCATCTCGTAAGGCAGCTCTCCCGAGGTGCGGTAACGCTGGAGTGTGCGCTTGCTGATATTGAGCATACGGCACAGGTCGTAATTGTCCAGAAGACGCTCCCCGTCAGGCAGGATGGAAAGCGGTTGCTCCACGTCCCCCGCGCACAGCTTCTCGATACGTTCCAGCCGTTCCGAGAGCCGCTGCATCCATCCGTCGAAATATTCCTTGTCCAGAAACATGGCCTACTCCTTTGGTTGGTTCTTGCGCCGCACGGAACGCTCCTTCAGCACACGGCGGATTTCCGTGAGGGAATAATACAGCTTCCGGTTGATGGCCGAATAGGTGATCACGTGATCCGAGCGGAGGCGTTGAAGGGTACGCCCGCTGATGCCCAGGTAACGGCAGACCTGCTCGCCGTCCATCCATTCGTCGTTTATATACTCCTTATTCCATGCACGCCCCTTTTCAGGGAGAGAGGCGATTGCAGCCTCTATTTTCTCTATACGCCCGACAAGCTCGTTATAGGCTCGCGAACCGATCACTATGATTTTTCATACTCCTTTGTTTTTTAGTCTGTTACAAAGGTCGGGCTTATATGGACAGCTTAAAACGAGGTCGGTACGACTTTTTTTTTGATAATTTGCAGTGAACTGATTCTCAACGGTTCATGCGGTGAAGAAGGCAGTGCTTTTTTACCGAAATCCGCGGCCCGTACTCGGTATTTTTATTGGCAGAAATGCGATAGCATACTGTGATTCAACGCTTAACGGTGTTCTAATCCGGACGGGGCTACAACGGAACACCCGTATCGGCTCCTTATACGGGTGCAAATACGGGCGTTCGGGAAAGTTCCTTTCGAGAGTTACGGGGGAAAACCGACCTCGGTTCTTTTGTTATATACAACGCTGATTATCAGTGTTTCTATAAGGAATAGAGTGCTTTACCGGTTCATGTTCTACTCGGAATTGCCGTTTTTCTTGTTTCGCTTCCACGTCTGCATACGTTTAAGCAGGGCCTCTTTCGCCTTGTCAAGCCACGGTGTCGGGTTGTTTCGGATTTTCATATCGCAGAATGTCCTCGAAAGGTTCATGTCGAGGTGTACGTTGAAAGCGTTGGAAATGTAGCTGGCAAGTTGCGTGAGTGGCACATTGCCGAAACAGCCTTTACTGTCGAGCAGGTAAATAAGTTCCGTCAGATCCGTCTTCGAGTCCTGCCATGTCGGACGCACGTCAGGCAATGGCAGAACCATGTTCCGGAGGTTCGTGCTCTCCAGTGATTCCAATTCGCCCATAAGATAAACCGACAACATATCGTTGGCCAGGATTTTCGCCACCTTGAAATCCGCGTTTGTCGAAAACTGCGGGTCGAGTTCATAGTAGAAGGTTTCCAGGTATTGCTCCGTGTCGGTCTGCCCGCGCAGGAAATAGAGGCTGTCCAGGTGTGTAGCGCCGCTGCGGAAATAGCGGATAAAGTCGAGGCGTTTCTGCGTGTACGCGTTGATGGCCCGAACATGGGCGTCCAGGTACTCCCGTTGTGCCTCGATACTTCCTACCGGACGGTTCATCTCGATATTGTAGAGCTTGCGGTAATAGATCAGACGGCAAAAAAGGACGAGGTTTGATTTCTTTGAAGAACTTTATTTCCTCGTCATCGTTTTGAAAACGGTAGCCGATGATATATTGTTTCAAACGGTCGAACGCTTCTCCCAGGACACGTGACGCTTCAAGCGACTTTTTCAACACGTCGGTATCCCGCGATTCGATACGTTCGATACTCCGCAGGACTTCGCTGTTTAATTTTTCTATAAATGCAATCATAATCCGTCTTGTTACTTTCGCGTATAAAGTTAGCGAATCGAAAAACCGGCGGATTACGATTTTTATCTTTCTCTTCGTTTTTTTATCACGGAGCCGATTTTAATGTCAGATCCGACCTTCCTGGCGGATGGAAGTGGGATTGCTCCCCATATTCCGCTTGCAAAAGTCCGTAAAGTGGGATTGGGCGGAGAAACCGCACATGTAGGCTATTTCCTGCAACGTGTAGTGTGTCGTCCGCAACAACTCCCCGATACGTTCGATACGGCGCTGACGTAACCACGAGGAGGCCGAGCAGCCGAAAACCCGCTGGAAACGCCGGCGGAAGGTAATCGTGCTGGAATACCCGCAAACCCCGGCGAGTTCCGTGACGTTATCCGAGGCAAGATAATTCGATTTGACACGGGAGATGAACTCGTAATCGTCCCCCAGGTGCAACAGCTCCTCGAACTCCCCGACATCGGCGGGAGTGAGATGTTCATAAGAGGCGTCGAGCATTTTCAGCATGACAGCAGCGTTACATTCAACGGGCATACCCAATGTCTTACGGGCTTCACGCAGGTAATTCTTGAACCGCAGCCGCAGCGTGTCGTGATGCGGGTAGGAACACTCGGACAGAATGGTGCAAACCGTCCGCAGTTCATCGACACAACAGTAGCCGAAATACCACGTTACAAGACGCTCGACGTAATGGACGACATGAAATTCCTCCGAAAGCATCAGAAGAAGCAGGAACGGGGTGAAATCCTGGTATTCCCTCGTTATGGGACGGGGTGCTTCGTCAAGCAAGGAGGCGATGTCCCGCATCAGCAGAGAATCTCCCGAGTACGCTTTTATTTGTTCGGAACTGCGGGCATAATCCCGGTAACGCGATATGACCGCCGACAAAGCATTGAACTTCACGGCGTGAACGCCTTCTATAAAGGAAGGGCGAAGACTGTTGTAAATGGATAAGTCGGTTTGCATAAGTCATTTCTATAAAACGGAGCCGCATCCCCTTGTTGCCAAAACTCCGCAAGTCGTTACTTATGAACCGCTTGGAACACGGTACGAATCCTAATTACAAATATATCGTATCCGACAATCCGGAACAAATATCAGCAGGCAAAAATGAAAATAAACCTCGTTATTTTTTGAATTTTTACCTGCAATAATATTATATTTGCAAACAAATAAGAGTTGTTTGACAGCATGAGAAATATAGTGTATCAAAGCACTTTACCAATTTCTTATCCGTTGCCTATTCTCATGCGAGTTTCTTTTAATCTATTTGTAGTCAATTAAATACCTTCAGACTACATCAAATATACAAAATACTCGTCAAATATCCTACATATCCCTCATTTATAGTACGTATTTACCATATTTGTGGTATTTTCTACGAACCAATTTTGCGCTACTTTTGTCTTGTAAGAAATAACATACCTCGTTCCACTCCGGATTGTTAGTCTTTTCCCTTAGGGGAATGAGGAATTTAAAAACAGTTGGATTATGAAGAAGATAGCAGAACGCCTTACCGACCTGGTAGGCAACACTCCCTTGCTGGAGTTGAATAATTATAACAAGAATAAGGGTCTGAAAGCCCGTGTTATCGCCAAATTGGAATATTTTAACCCTGCCGGCAGTGTGAAGGACCGCGTGGCGCTTGCCATGATAGAAGATGCCGAGGCAAAAGGGCTGTTGAAGCCTGGTGCCACCATCATCGAACCTACCAGTGGGAATACGGGCGTAGGGCTGGCTTTTGTGGCCGCCGCCAAAGGTTACAAGCTGATACTGACGATGCCCGACACGATGAGTTTGGAACGCCGCAACCTCTTGAAAGCCCTTGGTGCGGAACTGGTACTGACTTCGGGTGCCGACGGTATGAAAGGCGCAATAGCCCGTGCCGAAGAACTGAAAGCCGCCAACCCCGGCTCGCTGATTCTACAGCAATTTGACAATCCTGCCAATCCGGCAATGCACGAGCGTACTACCGGACAAGAAATCTGGCGTGATACAGACGGCCGGGTGGATATTTTCGTGGCCGGTGTAGGGACGGGAGGCACAGTGAGTGGTGTGGGTGCAGCCTTGAAAGCCAATAACCCGAAGGTAAAGATTGTGGCTGTGGAGCCCGAAGATTCTCCCGTACTTTCCGGTGGGAAGCCCGGTCCCCATAAAATACAAGGTATCGGTGCCGGATTTGTGCCGAAGAACTATAACAGTGCCGTAATAGACGAAGTTCTGCAGGTATCCAATGATGACGCCATACGTACGGGCCGCGAACTGGCGAAGTATGAGGGATTGTTGGTCGGCATCTCTTCGGGAGCTGCCGTTGCTGCAGCTACCCGCTTGGCACGGTTGCCCGAGAATGAAGGAAAGACGATTGTAGCGCTGCTGCCCGATACGGGAGAACGGTATCTTTCGACGCTGTTGTATGCATTTGAGGAATATCCGTTGTAAAAGTAAATATTTCTGCCGGTTATCCGCTCCATCAATGTGGAGCAGGTGACCGGCAGATGGTATTTATAGTTCGCTTGGTCTTAACCCGAATGACCGGCAGCTTATTTTCTCTACTTTCACTTCCCATATCTTGACATTGCGTACGGCGGGTTCGGCATATTTGCATTCATTTTCCGTATATTGCTTCATCAGCATGTCGAGTACGCGTCGCTTCTCTTCCATGTCTTCCACGAAGTGTACTTTCCCACGACAGATAACACTGCGCGACTTCATGCTGTAGCTGCATGCCACTTGCCGGTGCATATAAACCAGCTCGTGTCCTTCGCAGAAGGTGATGCAAACTTGCGGGTGCTTTGTTACCATCTCCACTTTACTGCCTTCCGGGCCGGAATGCAAGTATATTACCCCGTCTTGATAGGCAAAGTTCATGGGAACCGCATATGGGTTTCCTTCAAGGTCTGTGATGCCCACTATGCAGTATGGGCATTTACGGATAATTTCCTCAATCTGTGTAGGGTCTGTAATAGTAATTGTCTTCATGTGCAAAGCCTCACCCCCGGCCCCTCTCCGAAAGAGAGGGGAGTGGGGAAGTGGGGAATATTTAATATTGTAGGGTTATTCTTTATTTCACTTCACTCAAGTTTCGCAAGTTTTCAATTCATTGCTCTCCTCTCCCCTCTCTTTCGGAGAGGGGTCGGGGGTGAGGTTACACCAGTGCAAAGTCCAGCTGCTTCTTTTCCAAGTTAGCGCGTGCCACCTTAATGGTAATGGCATCTCCCAGACTATAAATTTTATTTTTGGCGGCGTCCGCGCAGGCAGTAGTTCTTTTCATCGAATTCGTAATAGTCATCGTCGAGGTCGCGGATGGGAATCATGCCTTCGCACTTGTTCTCATTCAGCTCCACGTAGAGTCCCCATTCCGTTACGCCGGAGATGACGCCGTCGAAGGTCTGTCCCAGGCGTTCGGTCATGAATTCTACTTGCTTGTACTTGATGGAGGCGCGTTCCGCGTTGGAGGCTATCTGCTCCATGCTGCTGCTGTGTTCGCAGAGGGCTTCGTATTTCTGTTCGGACACGGTGCGGCCTCCCTGGTCCAAGTACTTGGTGAGCAGACGGTGTACCATCATATCCGGATAGCGGCGGATGGGCGAGGTGAAATGGGTATAGTAATCGAAAGCCAAACCATAGTGCCCCACGTTATGCACGGAGTAGCGTGCCTTCTGCATGGCGCGGATGGAGACGGTTTCAATCAAGTTCTCCTCCTTCTTGCCCTGGATGTCGTCCAGCAGGTGGTTGATGGACTTGGAGATGTCGGTCTTTGTACCGCTGGTACGCAGCTTGTAGCCGAAACGGGCGATAAACTGTGCCAGGTTGTCCAGCTTCTCCGGGTCGGGGAGGTCGTGAATACGGTATGGCAACACTTTGGCTTTCTTGCCATTTTGGGCACGCGGCCTATCTTTTCGGCTACGGTGCGGTTGGCAAGCAGCATGAACTCCTCTATCAGCTTGTTGGCATCTTTCGACTCCTTGAAGTAGACGCTGACAGGGTTTGCCCTTCTCGTCAAATTTCGAACTTCACTTCGTAGCGGTCGAAGTTGATGGCTCCTGCCTTAAAGCGGTTCTCACGCAGTATTTTGGCAAGCTTATCCAGTTGGAGCACCTCTTCCTGGAAGTCTCCTTTGCCGGTTTCTATAATCTCCTGGGCTTCTTCGTAGGTGAAGCGGCGGTCGCTCTTGATGACGGTATGTACCACGCGTGAGTTCTTCACTTCGCCTTTTTCCGTCATTTCAAAGATGACGGAGTAGGCAAGCTTCTCTTCGTCGGGGCGGAGTGAACAGATGAAATTACACAACCGTTCGGGGAGCATTGGGATGGTGCGGTCTACGAGGTAGACGGATGTGGCACGCTTCTCGGCTTCCTTGTCTATGATGCCGCCCTCTTTCACGTAGTGGGTCACGTCGGCAATGTGTACGCCTACTTCCCAAAGTCCCCCTTTCAGTTTGCGGATGGAGAGGGCGTCGTCGAAGTCCTTGGCATCCTTGGGGCTCGATGGTGAAGGTGGTCACACCCCGGAAGTCCTCACGTCGGGCTATTTCCTCGGCGGAGATTTCGGCGGGTATCTTGTCGGCAGCTTTCTCTACGGCAGCGGGGTAGACATAGGGCAGGCCGAATTCCGCCAGGATGGCGTGCATCTCGGTGGTATTGTCTCCTGCGCGCCCCAGGATGTCGATTACCTGGCCGATGGGGTTCTTGGCTTTGTCGGGCCATTCCACCACCTTTACGATGGCTTTGTCGCCCGTCTTGCCGCCTTTCAACCTTTTCTTTGGGGATGAAGATGTCGTTGGCAAGCGTACGGTTTTCCGTTACAAGGAAAGCGTATGACTTGGCAACTTCCAGGGTACCCACGAAGGTGTCGTTGGCACGTTCCAGTATCTCGATGACTTCTCCTTCGGCTTCGCGTCCGCGACGCTTGGCATAGAAGGCGATACGCACTTTATCATTGTTCATGGCGTGTGCCGAGTTGCGTTCGGCCACGAATATCGGTTCGCCTCCACCTTCCGGTATAAAGGAATTCTTGCCGTTGCTCTTGCGCTGGAAGGTTCCGGTCATTTCCACGCCGTGGTTGTTCAGCTTGTATTTGTGCTTGTCCACTTCTGTGATGTAGTCGTCCATCGACAGTTCGGACAAGATGTCCATGCACAGCATCTTCAGCGGATGTGTGGTGAGGTGGAGTTGTTCAAAGATGTATTTCAGGGTATAATACTTCGTCTTGC
>ENA-OQHD01000515-OQHD01000515.1-human-gut-metagenome-genome-assembly--contig:-NODE-515-length-13771-cov-2.808047_pt1 | contig 13771 bp, 22 predicted proteins | sample MGYA00242560_ERZ504711 | MGnify/ENA primary metagenome ERZ504711 (study PRJEB26092, sample SAMD00036198) | human gut metagenome | host: Homo sapiens | study: EMG produced TPA metagenomics assembly of... | reverse complement strand
AATGTAGCAATTTGTCAATTTAACCAATTAAAGTCTTGAAACATGTATAAAAATACGATAATATTATTTTTATAGATTTTTACCGAAGGAAGGAAGAAGAACGATGAATCTTAAAATTGGTGTGATTAAGGGAGACGGAATTGGTCCGGAGATCGTAACGGAGGCAATGAAAGTTCTGGATAAAGTTGCAGGAGTATATGGACACACTTGTGATTATACACAGTTACTCATGGGGGGAGCATCCATTGATGTTCACGGAGTGCCTCTTACAGATGAGACAATCGCAGAGGCAAAAGCATGTGATGCAGTTCTGATGGGTTCCATCGGAGGAGATGCAAAGACATCTCCGTGGTATAAGTTAGAGCCGTCTAAAAGACCGGAAGCAGGACTTTTGAAGATCAGAAAGCCCTGAATCTTTTTTGGCAAACTTAAGACCTGCAGTACTTTATGAGGAATTAAAAGGTGCATGTCCGTTGAAAGAAGAGATTACAGAAGGTGGGTTCGACATGATGATCATGAGAGAACTGACTGGTGGTCTTTACTTTGGAGAGAGAAAGACAGAAGAGATTGACGGAGTGATGACAGCAAAAGATTCTCTTACATATAATGAAGAGGAGATCCGAAGAATCGCAAAACGGGGATTTGATATTGCAATGAAGCGACGCAAAAAATGTAACTAGCGTAGATAAGGCAAATGTTCTGGATTCTTCAAGATTATGGAGAAAAGTGGTAGAAGAAGTTGCAAAAGATTATCCAGAGGTGGCAGTGGAAAATATGCTGGTAGACAACTGTGCAATGCAGCTTGTAAAAGATCCAAAACAGTTTGATGTCATTCTTACAGAGAATATGTTTGGAGATATTCTTTCCGATGAAGCAAGTATGGTGACCGGATCTATCGGAATGCTTGCAAGTGCCAGCTTAAATGAGACAAAATTCGGTTTGTATGAGCCGAGCGGCGGATCGGCACCGGATATAGCAGGAAAAGGAATTGCCAATCCAATCGCAACTATCCTTTCTGCAGCAATGATGTTGCGTTTCAGCTTTGATCTTGATAAAGAAGCAGATGCAATCGAAGCAGCTGTTGCAAAGGTGTTAAAAGACGGATACCGTACGATTGATATTATGTCAGAAGGAAAGACACAGATTGGAACAGAAGAGATGGGCGATCTGATTTCAGAAAACATTCGTTAATTATAGAATTATATATAGATAAGAAGTATTTGACAGAAAGAAAACAGGAGGATAAAAATGAGAAGTGATACAGTAACAAAAGGAAAACAGCAGGCACCTCATCGTTCGTTGTTCAATGCACTTGGACTGACGGAAGAAGAGATGAACAGACCACTGGTCGGCATCGTATGTTCTTATAATGAAATCGTGCCGGGGCATATGAACCTGGATAAAATTGCGAATGCAGTAAAACAGGGAGTTGCCATGGCAGGTGGTACACCGATCATGTTTCCTGCAATTGCAGTTTGTGACGGAATAGCAATGGGACACATCGGAATGAAGTATTCTCTGGTAACCAGAGACCTGATCGCAGATTCTACAGAAGCAATGGCGATGGCACATCAGTTTGATGCGTTAGTTATGATTCCCGAACTGTGATAAGAATGTACCGGGACTTCTGATGGCTGCAGCAAAGAATTAATGTACCGACTGTATTTGTCAGCGGCGGACCGATGCTTGCAGGACATGTAAAAGGACAGAAGAGAAGTCTTTCCAGTATGTTTGAGGCGGTAGGAGCGAATGCGGCCGGAACAATGTCAGATGCAGACCTGTGTGAATTCGAGAATAAAGTATGTCCTACATGCGGATCATGTTCGGGTATGTACACAGCAAACAGCATGAACTGTCTGACCGAGGTACTTGGTATGGGACTTCGCGGAAACGGAACAATCCCGGCAGTATATTCAGAAAGAATCCGTCTTGCAAAACATGCAGGTATGAAAGTCATGGAACTTCTTGAGAAGAATATCCGCCCAAGAGATATTATGACAAAAGAAGCTATTCTGAATGCACTTACTGTTGATATGGCACTTGGATGCTCTACAAACAGTATGCTTCATCTTCCGGCAATCGCACATGAAGTGGGAATGGACTTTGAGATTGATTTCGCAAATGGAATCAGTGAAAAGACACCAAATCTCTGTCACCTTGCACCGGCAGGTCCTACTTATATGGAAGACCTGAATGAAGCAGGCGGTGTCTATGCAGTTATGGCAGAACTGAATAAGAAGGGACTCCTTCATACAGAATGTATGACAGTTACAGGAAAGACAGTAGGAGAGAATATTGAAGGAGTAGTGAACAAATGATCCAGAGGTTATCCGTCCGATTGACAATCCATATACACCAACAGGCGGCTTGCAGTGTTAAAAGGTAATCTTGCACCGGATGGAAGTGTTGTAAAGCGTTCGGCAGTCGTAGATGAGATGCTGGTACACGAAGGACCTGCAAGAGTATTTGACTGTGAGGAAGATGCAATTGCAGCAATCAAAGGTGGTAAGATAGTAGCCGGTGATGTTGTTGTTATCCGTTACGAGGGACCAAAAGGAGGTCCGGGAATGCGTGAGATGTTAAATCCTACATCTGCAATCGCAGGTATGGGGCTTGGATCGAGTGTGGCGTTGATCACAGACGGACGTTTCAGTGGAGCATCAAGAGGAGCATCTATCGGGCATGTATCTCCGGAAGCTGCTGTCGGCGGACCGATCGCACTGGTAGAGGAAGGAGACCTGATCCAGATTGATATCCCGAATCTTTCTATTCATCTGGATGTATCGGATGAAGAACTGGCTAAGAGAAAGGAAAACTGGACTCCAAGAGAGCCAAAGGTTACAACAGGATATCTTGCAAGATATGCGGCAATGGTTACTTCCGGAAACAGAGGCGCAATCCTTGAAGTTCCAAAAGCAAAATAAAAATTATGACAGGGGAATGAATGGTATGCAGTTAACAGGATCACAAATTGTAATCGAATGTTTGAAAGAGCAGGGAGTGGATACCGTATTCGGTTATCCTGGCGGAGCGATTTTGAACGTATACGATGAATTATATAAGCATAAAGATGAGATTAAACATATTCTTACATCACACGAACAGGGTGCTGCTCATGCGGCGGACGGATATGCAAGAGCAACAGGAAAAGTCGGTGTATGTCTTGCAACCAGCGGACCAGGTGCAACGAACCTTGTAACTGGGATTGCAACCGCATACATGGATTCCATTCCGGTGGTTGCAATTACCTGCAATGTAGGAGTAGCACTTCTGGGAAAAGACAGTTTCCAGGAGATCGATATAGCAGGTGTTACGATGCCGATCACAAAGCATAATTATATTGTAAAGGATGTCAATAACCTGGCGGATACAATCCGCAAGGCATTTGTGATCGCTAAAGAAGGAAGGCCAGGTCCGGTTCTGATCGATATTCCAAAGGATGTAACAGCTAATAAAGCAGAATTTATATCACGGGAACCAGAGATTGTAAAACCGTCCGAAGATATCTGCGAAGAAGATCTGGAAAGTGCAGTTCGCATGATCAGGGAGTCGGAAAGACCATATATATTTGTTGGCGGCGGGGCAATATTATCAGGAGCCAGCAAGGAATTATATGAATTTGTAAAGAAGGTAGATGCACCGGTTACCGATTCCCTGATGGGAAAAGGTGCATTCCCGGGAACGGATCCGCTGTATACCGGAATGCTTGGAATGCATGGCACCAAAACATCCAATTACGGAGTCAGTGAATGTGATCTTCTTATTGTAACAGGAGCAAGATTCAGTGACCGTGTGACAGGAAATGCTAAGAAATTTGCCAAGGATGCAAAAATCCTGCAGTTTGACGTAGATGCAGCGGAGATGAATGAAAAATATCCTGATTACAGAAGGGGTAGTCGGTGATCTGAAAGTCGTTCTTCAGAAGATGAATGAACGCCTGGAACAGCAGAATCATAAGGAATGGATAGAGAAGATCATTTCTTATAAAGAGAAGTATCCAATGACATATCATCCGGATGTACTCAGTGGTCCGTTCATAGTGGAAGAAATTTACCGTCAGACAAATGGCGAAGCAATCATTTCTACGGAAGTCGGACAGCATCAGATGTGGGCGGCGCAATATTATAAATATACAGAACCAAGAACACTTCTTACATCAGGAGGGCTTGGAACGATGGGATATGGTCTTGGTGCTTCACTTGGAGCGAAGGTCGGAAGACCGGAAAAGACGGTAGTCAATATTGCAGGAGACGGATGTTTCCGTATGAATATGAATGAGATTGCTACCGCAACACACCATAATATTCCGGTAATTCAGGTGGTGATCAATAACCATGTACTTGGTATGGTGCGTCAGTGGCAGAATCTGTTTTACGAACAGCGCTACTCGGCTACTGTACTCAATGATGCTGTAGATTTTGTAAAACTTGCAGAAGCTATGGGAGCAGAAGGAGTACGTGCATCGACCAGGGAAGAATTCAAAGAAGCATTTGCAAAGGCATTAAAGAGCGGTCATCCGGTAGTGATTGATTGTCAGATTGACAGTGATGACAAAGTATGGCCGATGGTTGCCCCTGGTGCTCCAATCAGTGAAGCTTTTGATGAGAAAGACCTGAAAACAAAAAGTGCAGAATAAAAGAAGCAAAAGTAAGAAAGTGGAGGAACAACAATGAGCAGAGTGTACAATTTTTCAGCAGGTCCGGCCGTATTGCCGGAAGAAGTATTAAAAGAAGCAGCAGCAGAGATGTTAGATTATAAAGGCTGTGGAATGTCGGTTATGGAAATGAGTCACCGTTCATCGGTGTTCCAGGAGATTATTGAGACAGCAGAAGCTGATATCCGTGATCTGATGCAGATTCCGGATAATTATAAGGTATTATTCCTGCAGGGCGGCGCATCTCAGCAATTTGCCATGATTCCTATGAATCTGATGAAAAATAAAGTGGCTGACTATATCGTAACCGGACAATGGGCGAAAAAGGCAGCCAAAGAAGCAGAAAAATACGGAGAGGTTCATGTAGTCGCATCTTCCGAAGATAAGACATTTTCTTATATTCCGGACTGCTCTGATCTTGAAATCTCTGAAGATGCAGATTATGTATACATCTGCGAGAATAATACGATTTATGGTACAAAGTTCAAAGAACTTCCGGATACAAAAGGGAAGACACTGGTGGCAGATGTGTCATCCTGCTTTCTGTCTGAACCGGTAGATGTGTCAAAATATGGCGTGATCTACGGAGGAGTTCAGCAAAAATGTAGGACCTGCAGGTGTGGTGATTGCAATTATACGTGAAGATCTGATTACAGATGATGTATTAGATGGTACACCGACTATGCTGAAATATAAGACACATGCAGATGCCCGGGTCTTTATACAATACACCGCCGGCATATGGAATCTATATCTGCGGGAAAGTATTCAAATGGCTGAAAAAGCAGGGCGGTCTGGAAGCAATCAAAAAGCGTAATGAAAAGAAGGCAAAGATTCTCTATGATTACCTGGATGAAAGTAAATTATTCAAAGGTACAGTTGTTCCAAAAGACCGTTCACTTATGAATGTTCCATTTATAACAGGTAATAAAGAGCTGGATGCAAAATTTGTAAAAGAAGCGAAAGAAGCTGGATTTGAAAATCTGAAAGGACACAGAAGTGTCGGAGGTATGCGTGCAAGTATCTACAATGCGATGCCGGTTGAAGGAGTGGAAAAACTCGTGGAATTTATGAAAGCATTTGAAAAGGAGAATCTGTAATCATGTATAAGTATCATAATCTGAATCCAAATTTCACAGGTAGGACTGGATGAATTTACAAAAGACTATGCACCTGTAAGCACACCGGAGACGGCTGATGCGATCCTGGTAAGAAGTGCGGCAATGCACGAAATGGAATTTGCAACAGATCTGAAAGCAATCGCAAGAGCCGGTGCAGGTGTGAATAATATCCCGCTTGAGAAATGTGCGGAACAGGGAATTGTTGTATTTAATACACCGGGAGCTAATGCAAATGGAGTAAAAGAATTGGTAATCGCCGGTATGCTGCTGGCATCCAGAGATATCATTGGCGGCATCAACTGGGTGCAGGAGAATGAAGAGGATGGAAACATAGCCAAAGATGCCGAAAAGGCGAAAAAAGCATTTGCTGGACAGGAATTGCAGGGAAAGAAACTTGGAGTTATCGGTCTTGGAGCAATCGGTGTGCTTGTGGCAAATGCTGCAACACATCTTGGCATGGATGTATATGGATACGATCCATATGTGTCGGTAGATTCTGCATGGAGACTTTCCAGAAGTATTCATCATACAACAAATGTAGATGAAATCTATGAAAACTGTGATTACATTACCGTTCACGTGCCGGCACTTGACAGCACAAAGGGAATGATCGGAAAAGATGCCCTGAGCCTTATGAAGGAAGGTGTGATCGTTCTGAACTTTGCAAGAGATGTGCTGGTGGATTCCGAAGCAATGGTAGATGCACTTGTTGCCGGTAAAGTAAAGCATTATGTTACAGATTTCCCGACACCTGAGATTGCAGGTGTAAAGGGAGCGATTGTAATTCCTCATCTCGGAGCATCTACGGAAGAATCTGAAGATAACTGTGCAAAGATGGCAGTGAAAGAAGTGATGGATTATCTGGAAAACGGCAATATCAGACATTCGGTGAACTATCCGGATTGTGATATGGGGCTGAGAGGAGATAAGACACGTATTCTTGTATTACATCACAATGTACCGAATATGATCGGTCAGATTTCCGCTGTCCTTGCAAAAGATAATATGAATATTGCAGACCTTACGAATAAGAGCAAGGGGAAATATGCGTATACAATGATCGATGTAGATTCCGAAGTGCCGGAAGGTGTTGTGGAAGAACTGAAACAGATCGGTGAAGTGTTACGTGTACGTGTTATATGTTAAATAAAACTTAATAAATTTGTAAGAATCCTTTAATTGCGAAATATGTCGAATTAGAGTATCCTATTAATGAAAGAGGTGCAGTGAAGATATCTTCATCTCTGATAAACAGAACTTATGAAATCCGGGGGTATACAGGGAATGGACAATACAGGGATTCGATCAAGAAGTAAGAAATATAGGAGAAGAGTAAGAAACATTCGTGTGGGTCTTACTCTTTTTGTCATATGCCTGATCGCGGTGGCAATACCAGTCATACATGAAATGCTAAGAAAACCGGCACAGATTACGATACAGGTCGCTGATATTGAGGTTACGCAGGGAACAGCACTTCCGTCGTATACGGCAGATGTAAAGATACAGGACAAAGATAAGAACAAGCTTACAAAGACATATACTGCTGAGGACTTTGCAAAAGATCTGCAAAAGGAAAAGATATTACCATTTCCAGTAAAGCTGATTCGAATATAGAAGGAACTTATGTGATTACAGCAAAACTGTCAGAGAAGATTAAAAAAGAACTGAATGGAGCATGGAAGAAAAAGGCGCAGGTAACAATCAGGAACGGAACCTGTACTGTGAAGAATCCCATCGGTGTATGGAATGGTAATAAATTTAAAAAATACGATGGAACTTATGTAACATCAGATTTCGTGGTGTCGAAGGGAAATACATATTATTTTGATGCTGATGGAAATAAAGTGACCGGCTGGCAGACCATTGAGAACGCGTTATATTGTTTTGATCAAAAAAGGAATCATGCAGAAGTCCAGATGGATTACAACGGATGACGGAAGAGCATATCTGAGTGATGACGGAAAGGCACTGAGCGGCTGGCAGACCATTGACGGAAAAGAGTATTATTTTGATTCAAAAGGAATTGCGGCAACAGGAGAGCTAAAGCTCGGACTTGAGAAATGTAAATTCAGCGAGTCGGGAGAATTGCTCTCGAAAGAAAAAACAGAGATAGATCCGGGAAAACCGATGGTGGCACTTACATTTGATGATGGACCCGGACCAAGAACATCAGAGATTCTGGATCAGTTGCAAAAAATATAATGCACATGCTACAACTTTTTATGCTCGGAAAAAATGTAAAATCCTATCCGGATGCCATAAAGCAGATGTTGAAAGATGGGAATGAACTTGGAAACCATTCCTATGATCACCAGCAACTGACGAAGATTGATGCAGAAGCAATTGCCAAAGAGGTCAATGATACGAATGAAAATATCAAGAATATCTGTGGAAGTCCGGCTACTGTATTAAGGCCTCCGTATGGTGCAATTAATGATACAGTGAAATCAAGCGTAGGTATGCCGATGATCCTCTGGAATGTGGATACACTGGACTGGAAGACGAGAAATACACAGAGCATAATTGACGAGGTTATGCGTAATTTGAAAGACGGAGATATCATACTGATGCATGATATTCACACACAGACAGTAGATGCGGCACTTCAGCTGATTCCAAAACTGGAAGAAGAGGGCTATCAGCTCGTAACCGTTTCGGAAATGGCAGCGGCTAAAAAACAAGACGTTGGAAAACGGAACTGCTTACAGTGATTTTATAAGTACAAGTAAAAAATAATTAGATATATCTATTATAAAACAGGATCAACCGGTAAAAGTTGATCCTGTTTTTAGGTTCGTTTATAACGAAGTATTATGATTTTGCTAACAGACGGTGAATCTTTTCTGTAGGATCCATAACCTTTCCGATGCTGATATCATGGTTCATAGAATCGATGATCAGTGCGATAAACTTACTCATATCTGCGATCAGGAAATAAGGCTTTTCCTTTGCTTCGGCAGGAAGATAAGTGAGATTAGTAGTGATTACACGGTCGATGTAACCTTTTTCATAATAATCATCAAATTTTTCAAAACCATCGGTAAAGAGTCCGAATGTGGTGCAGACAAATACCCGGTTTGCTCCGCGGGCTTTAATCTGTTTTGCAACATCCAGCATACTTTCACCGGAAGAAATCATGTCGTCAATGATGATCGCATCTTTTCCATCCAGATGTTCACCTAAGAATTCATGTGCAACAATCGGATTCTTTCCGTTTACAATAGTTGAATAGTCACGGCGTTTGTAGAACATACCCATATTAACACCCATAACGTTAGAAAAGTATACAGCACGCTGCATAGCTCCCTCATCCGGGCTGATGATCATCAGATGTTCCTTGTCAACTTTAAGATCCGGCTCCGCTTTTAACAATGCTTTCATAAATTGATACGGTGGGTTAAAGCTGTCAAATCCGTGGAGAGGAATAGAATTCTGTACACGTGGATCGTGGGCATCAAATGTAAATATATTAGACACGCCCATATCGATCAGTTCCTGAAGTGCAAGGGCACTGTCTAAAGATTCACGTTTGGTACGTTTGTGCTGACGGCTTTCATAGAGGAAAGGCATTAACACATTGACACGGTGCGCTTTTTCCATTGGCGGCAGCAATGATTCTCTTTAAGTCCTGAAAATGATCATCCGGTGACATATGATTCAGATGGCCGTTTACAGAATAAGTAAGGCTGTGGTTACAGACATCTACCATAAGGAACAGATCTGTTCCGCGGATAGATTCTGTAAGAAGTCCTTTTGCTTCGCCACTTCCAAAACGAGGACACGGACAATCGATCAGATAATTGTCACGCAGGTAATTATAATATAATGGTGAATCTGTGTTCTTGTCCATTGTGCTTTTCCTGAATTGTACAATGTAATCATTTACTTTTTCACCAAGTTCGCGGCATGATTCCAGAGCACCGATTTTTAGTGGCGCAACAGGAAGCCCGCTTTCCATTAATTTGATATTTGGCATAATAAAAACTCCTGTGTATTTTATATATTAAGTTACTCCTAATTATTTATATCACTTTTTCTATAAAAAGGTCAACTACTGATTGGACTATTTGACAAAGGTAATGTATAATAGTATCGTTAAGAGACAAATATAGAATGAAATATAGAGGAGAGTTAAGATGAGTAAACCAGTAGTTGCTATTGTGGGAAGACCGAATGTAGGGAAGTCAACCCTTTTTAATGTACTGGCGGGAGAGATGATTTCAATCGTCAAAGATACGCCCGGAGTAACAAGAGACCGTATCTATGCAGATGTCACATGGCTGGACAAAGAATTTACTATGATCGATACCGGTGGTATTGAGCCGGAGAGCAAAGATATCATTCTTGCACAGATGAGAGAACAGGCACAGATTGCTATTGATACTGCAGATGTGATCATTTTCATTACGGATGTTCGACAGGGACTTGTAGATGCCGATTCAAAAGTTGCGGATATGCTTCGCAGATCAGGCAAACCAGTCGTTCTGGCGGTGAATAAAGTAGACAGTTTTGAGAAGTTTATGCCGGATGTATACGAATTCTATAATCTGGGGAATTGGTGATCCTGTGCCGGTATCTGCAGCTTCCAGACTTGGTATCGGTGACATGTTAGATGCTGTGATCGCACATTTCCCGGAACATGAAGCTGAAGAGAAAGAGGACGAGCGTCCGAGAGTGGCGATTGTAGGAAACCAATGTAGGAAAATCTTCAATCATCAACAAACTGACCGGAAAGCAGCGTGTGATCGTATCAGATATAGCAGGAACAACTAGAGATGCTATTGATACCAATGTGAAATATAATGGAAAAGATTATGTGTTTATTGATACTGCAGGGCTGAGACGAAAGAGCAAGATAAAAGAAGAACTGGAGCGCTACAGTATCATCCGTACGGTAACTGCAGTGGAACGGGCAGATGTCGTTCTGGTAGTAATCGATGCGACGGAAGGTGTAACGGAACAGGATGCGAAGATTGCCGGTATCGCACATGAAAGAGGGAAAGGTATCATTATTGTTGTAAATAAATGGGATGCCATTGAAAAGAATGACAAGACTATGAAAGAGTACGAGAATAATGTACGCCGTGTGCTTTCGTTTATGCCGTATGCAGAGATCATGTATGTATCGGCAGAGACGGGACAGCGCCTGAATAAGCTATATGATATGATTGATATGGTCATTGAGAACCAGACACTGCGTGTCGCAACAGGTGTTTTGAATGAGATTATGACAGAAGCTGTTGCAATGCAGCAGCCACCTTCAGACAAAGGAAAGAGACTCAAACTGTATTACATTACACAGGTAGCGGTAAAACCGCCATCATTTGTGATTTTTGTAAATAATAAAGAACTGATGCACTTTTCTTATACCAGATATCTGGAGAATAAGATCCGGGAGGCATTTGGATTCCGTGGTACAGCTTTGAAATTCTTTATCAGGGAAAGAAAGGAAAAGGATCAGTAATCATGGAACGGTTGATATGTGTACTTGTCGGATATGTGTTTGGTCTGATACAGACCGGATACATATATGGAAAAAAGAATGGCGTTGACCTTAGAAAAAAGGGGAGCGGAAACGCGGGAACAACGAATGCACTTCGTACCATGGGCTGGAAAGCAGGAGCGGTCACACTGCTTGGAGACTGCTTTAAATGCGTAGCGGCAGTGGTTGTCGTACATCTGATCTATGGAAAGACACATACAGATATGATGCCTTTACTTTCCATGTATGCCGGAATGGGAGCAGTTCTGGGACATAATTATCCGTTTTATCTGAAATTCAAAGGCGGAAAAGGTATAGCAGCGACAGCAGGTCTGATCATCAGTACTACGAATATATGGATCGTACTGATCTGTCTTGCAACATTTATTGTAATTGTTGCGGCAACCAGATATGTATCCCTTGGTTCCATGACGGTTGTTACAATCTATCTGATCAGTGTGATCGTATGTGGTCAGCACGGTGGATTTGGTGTGGAGAATGTATCCTATCTGCATGAGATGTATGGTGTAGCAGCGTTTCTGATGATACTGGCATTCTGGAGACACAGAGCGAATATTAAGAGACTTTTAAGCGGCACAGAGAATAAGATCAGTGTTGGCGGAAAGGATAAAAAATAGTCAGGGATGACAGATAAAAGAAAGGACAGGCTATGGCAAACGTAAGTGTGATCGGAGCCGGAAGCTGGGGAACAGCACTGGCATTACTATTATGTAAAAATGGACATGATGTGACGGTATGGTCATATAAGGAAGAAGAAGTGCGCACGCTGAGTGAGAAAAGAGAACATGTAAGTAAGCTTCCGGGAGTAAAGATTCCGAATGAGATTTTTTTACTGCGGATCTGAAAGAGGCGGTAGAAGGAAAGGACGTAGTTGTACTTGCAGTACCGTCTATTCATGTGAGAAATACTGCGAAAAAGATGAACGCATATGTAAAAGGCGGACAGATTTTAGTGGATGTAGCAAAAGGAATAGAAGAAGACACCCTGATGACACTGTCTCAGCAGATCGAAGAGGAGATACCGCAGGCAGATGTAGCGGTTCTTTCAGGACCAAGTCATGCCGAAGAAGTAGGAAGAGGTCTTCCTACAACGGTCTGTATCGGAGCACATACAGAGACAACTGCAAAGTATTTACAGCAGCTTTTTATGAATGAAGTGTTCCGCGTATATATCAGTCCGGATATTCTGGGAATTGAACTTGGCGGATCGCTTAAGAATGTTATTGCACTTGCAGCCGGGGTTGCAGACGGAATGGGATATGGAGATAATACCAAGGCTGCATTGATCACCCGTGGAATTGCCGAGATATCAAGACTTGGTGTAAAGATGGGAGGAGCGGCTGAGACTTTTGGCGGTCTGGCCGGTATCGGAGATCTTATTGTAACCTGTGCAAGTGTACACAGCCGTAACCGCAAGGCTGGATATCTGATGGGACAGGGCAGAACGATGCAGGAAGCTATGGATGAAGTTAAGATGGTAGTGGAAGGTGTATATTCTGCAAAGGCAGCAGCGAAGCTTGGAAAGAAATATCAGGTATCACTTCCGATTATTGAAGAAGTAAATAAGGTGCTGTTTGAGGACAAAAGTCCGAAAGAAGCGGTAAATGAACTGATGCTGCGTGTTGGAAAAGCGGAACATATGGCTCTTCCATGGGAATAATAAAAAGAGTCAGTTTTGCAATATGATATAAAAATAACAGAGAGGAAAGATTGTTAAAAATCTTTCCTCTCTGTTATTTTTTAAAGATCCGCATGTTCTATTACATACTTTTTGAAATCCATGATGACAGGTGCCTGATAGACACTTTTTTAAAGTAGCCATATAAAAGAGTCTTTCCCACGAAGGTTTTTCTATTTCGATAATAGATACCGGCATATAAGAAAGAATGGGCATCTTTGGAACAACTGCAATACCAAAACCTGCACCGACAAGACCTGCAACGCCCTGATCTTCTTCCATGGAGTAAGCAATCTGCGGGTAACCTCCACATTTATGAAACAATTTGTCAATAACATGTCTTAAGCCGCTTCGTTGGGAAAAAGCAATATGCGGATAAGAAAGTGTATCTTTCAGATCAATAGAGCTGCGTTCTTCAAGCGGATGTCCTTTTGGCACGATCAATACCAGTTCCTGTTTTGCAACAGGTATGAATTCGATCAGAGGTTCATTGTCCATCATAGAGCAAAATGCAATGTCATATTTCCGGTCTTTTAATCCCTGGATCATATCAGAAGTAAGACCTGTGGAACTGTGAAATAGAAATCAATCTTTTTATCCGGCATAGAATCCAGGAATCCTTTTACGAAACCGGGAACCACAGTACTTGCTTAGAGTGCGCAGTTCTACGATGTCGATACGGCCTTCTCCACGACCTGTCATCTGAAGCTTGTTAACACTGGAATCAATCATATCCAGAGCCTGTTCCACATCAATGAGAAAGGCCTGCCGCATTTGTAAGTACTACATTCCGGCCCTCTTTCTCAAAAATGTTTT
>ENA-OQHD01000514-OQHD01000514.1-human-gut-metagenome-genome-assembly--contig:-NODE-514-length-13778-cov-2.834884_pt1 | contig 13778 bp, 16 predicted proteins | sample MGYA00242560_ERZ504711 | MGnify/ENA primary metagenome ERZ504711 (study PRJEB26092, sample SAMD00036198) | human gut metagenome | host: Homo sapiens | study: EMG produced TPA metagenomics assembly of... | reverse complement strand
GGCACTTGCAAAGAAAGAGCGTGAAAATGGCCGTCAGGTGATGATCGTGAATATGAAGCAAAAATTAAAAAAGTTCCAGAAAGAGCAGCTTGCAGAGCAGGGATATACAGAGATCACAGAGTGCTACCGTGATTCTGTGGACAGCCTGTAAGACGGTAGAGCAGAGCGAAAAGAAAGAGCTGCGATAGCAAAAAGCAGCAATGAAAAAAGCAGCGATAGACAGAACAGGAAGAAAGTTAAAAAGGAAAGGATGAGATACAATGGCTGAATCAATGCAAGGGGCTGAAGAGAACTCACCGTTGTGGCGAGTTGTCTGCAGTGAATGTCGGTGAGACAGTGACCATCATGGGATGGGTACAGAAGAACAGAAATAAAGGAGGTCTCGTATTCACAGATGTCAGAGACCGTTCCGGAATTATCCAGGTAGTCTGTGAGGAGGGGACGACAGAACCGGCTCTGATCGAGAAAGCGGCATCCCTCCGTTCAGAGTATGTTGTGGCGATCGTTGGTAAGGTCGCAAGACGTTCGGGAGCTGTAAATGATAAGATTGCAACAGGAGAGATCGAGGTGATCCCAAGTGAACTGAGGATTCTTTCCGAGGCAATGACTCCTCCGTTCCCGATTGAGGTAAAATTCAAAGACAAAAGAAGAAATCCGTCTCAAATACCGTTATCTGGATTTAAGAAGACCGGATCTTCAGAGAAATCTTAAAATGAAGAGTCAGGTTATGACGCTGACCCGTCAGTATTTTGCAGAAGAAGGATTCCTTGAAGTGGAAACTCCGATGCTTGGAAAGACAACACCGGAAGGGGCAAGAGATTACCTTGTGCCAAGCCGTGTGCATCCGGGTTCTTTCTACGGTCTTCCACAGTCTCCGCAGCTTTACAAGCAGCTTCTGATGTGCTCTGGCGTGGATCGTTATATCCAGATTGCAAGATGTTTCCGTGATGAGGATCTTCGTGCGGACAGACAGCCGGAATTTACACAGATCGATATGGAGCTTTCCTTTGTGGATGTGGATGATGTGATCGATGTCAACGAAAGATATCTGAAGAAACTGTTCCGGGAAGTGCTGGATGTAGAGGTACAGCTTCCGATCCAGAGAATGACATGGCAGGAAGCAATGGATCGTTTTGGATCAGATAAGCCGGATCTCAGATTTGGAATGGAACTGACGGATGTAAGTGAAGTGGTAAAGGACTGTGGTTTCGGTGTCTTTACAGCAGCACTGGAGAATGGTGGAAGTGTTCGTGGTATCAATGCCAAAGGACAGGGCGGCATGCCAAGAAAGAAGATCGACAAGCTGACAGCATTTGTAAAAGATTACGGTGCAAAAGGGCTGGCATATGTTGCCATTCAGGAAGACGGAACCGTGAAATCTTCTTTTGCCAAGTTTATGACAGAGGAGCAGATGCAGGCACTGATCGCAGCAATGAACGGAGAAGCAGGAGATCTGCTGTTATTTGCTGCTGATAAAAATAAAGTAGTATGGGATTCACTGGGAGCATTGCGTATAGAGCTTGCGAAGCAGCTTGAACTCCTTGATAAAAATGAATATCGTTTTGTATGGATCACAGAGTTCCCGCTTCTTGAGTGGAGCGAAGAGCAGAACCGTTTTGTTGCGATGCATCATCCATTTACGATGCCGATGGAAGAAGATCTTCAGTATATTGAGTCTGATCCGGGCAGGGTACGTGCAAAAGCATACGATATCGTCCTCAATGGAAATGAGATCGGCGGAGGAAGTGTCAGAATCTTCCAGGATGACATTCAGGAGAAGATGTTCCATGCACTTGGATTTACAGATGAGCAGGCATACAGCCAGTTCGGTTTCCTGTTAGATGCATTTAAATACGGAGTTCCACCGCACGCAGGACTTGCTTACGGACTGGACCGTCTGGTGATGCTGATGGCAAAGCAGGACAGTATCCGTGACGTAATTGCATTCCCGAAGATCAAGGACGCATCCTGTCTGATGACGGAAGCTCCTACGCCGGCAGATACAAAGCAGTTGGAGGAGCTGGGACTGGAAGTTGTCACAGAAGAAAAATAAAAGTTCTCTTCAGGATGAATCAGGCTGAGAATGAGAATGTGAGAAAGAAAATAAAAATCTTCTTGACAAATGAAGTAAGGAAGACTAGAATAGAGTTCATCAAAAGCAAAAACCGATGAGGAAGAGAAGTAAGTTTTAAAAGAATTTGCAGAGAGCAGCAGGTGGTGGGATTGCTGTAAGGATTTTAATTCCGAATGGACTTTCGAGGGTGGCCTGAAATGAAAAGAGTAGGAGTCGCCGGGAACCGAACCCGTTATCAATCAGGAGCGTATGTTAGTACGTGAGAAAGTGGACGCAGGTCAATTTGAGTGGTACCGCGATAGTAAAGAAATTTATTACCGTCTCAAGCATTTCGCTTGAGGCGGTTTTTTGTTGCATCAGCCGGAAATGAAAGCCTGTATCCAAGATACGGCTCCTTTTGCATTTTGCAGAAAATGAAAAGAAAAAAGGGACAAAGTATTATGAAGAAAAGAATTTTAGCAGTAGTTTTAGGTGCGGTAATGGTAATGAGCCTGGCAGGATGCGGCTCAGGAACATCAGGAGAGGATAAAAAAGCTTCCTCCGATGGAGAAAAGACTTATACGATCGGAATTTCCCAGTTTGCAGAGCATGGTTCACTGGATAACTGCAGGGAAGGATTCCTTGAAGGGCTGAAAGAAGAGGGAATTGAAGAGGGTAAGAACCTGACAGTTTCTGTAAAGAATGCAGCGGCAGATCAGGGTACAGCAAAGCAGATCAGTGATTCATTTGTATCCGATAAAGTGGATCTGATCTGTGCAATCGCAACTCCGAGTGCACAGGCAGCATACAATTCAGCGATGGATTCAGAAATCCCGGTTGTTTATACAGCAGTCACAGACCCGGTTGCGGCAAAGCTTGCAAAAGATGACGGAACAGCAGTCGGAAATGTAACAGGAACGAGTGATGAGCTTCCGATCAAGGCACAGCTTGAAATGATCCGTGAGATGATGCCGGATGCAAAGAAGATCGGTATCCTTTATACGACAAGTGAGGCAAATTCCGTATCCGCTCTTGCAAAATATGATGATCTTGCAGGAGACTATGGATTTGAGATCGTAGAAAAAGGTATTAGCCAGACCGCAGATATTTCTCTTGCGGCAGATGAACTTCTCGGAGAAGTTGACTGCCTGACGAACCTGACAGACAATACAGTTGTAGCTTCTCTGGCAACGATCCTTGACAAGGCAAATGCAAAGAAAATTCCGGTATTCGGAAGTGAGATCGAACAGGTGAAGATCGGATGCCTTGCAGCAGAAGGACTGGATTATGTGGCACTTGGAAAGCAGACGGGAAAGATGGCAGCCAAGGATCCTGAAAAGGTGAGAAGAAAGCATCTGATATGCAGTTGAGACAATTACAGAACCTGGTTTTTATGTAAATAATGAAGTAGCGAAGAATCTCGGAATCACAGTTCCGGAGGATCTTCAGGACAAAGCTGTAGAAAGCTTTGATGAGATTACAAAATAATGAAAGAATCCGGAGGCGTAGAGTGATGGGGATTTATATAACAATATTGGAGCAGGGGCTGATTTATGGAATACTCGCCCTTGGAGTATACATAACATATAAGATTCTGGATTTCCCGGATCTGACAGTGGATGGAAGTTTTCCGCTGGGAGCAGCACTGACTGCAACAATGATCACGAAAGGTGTGAACCCGTATCTCACACTTCCGGCATCATTTCTGATCGGTGTTCTTGCCGGGATCTGTACCGGTCTGATCCATGTGAAATGTAAGGTGCGTGATCTGCTGTCCGGTATTATTATGATGACAGCATTATGGACGATCAACCTCCGGCTGGCAGGAACGGCAAATGTACCGATCTTTGGCGAGGACAGTATTTTTGACAATGCAGCCGTAAATGGGATCTTTCAGGGAGGAGCATCCTCGTATAAGGTTCTGGTGATCGTTCTGATCATTGCGGTAGTAAGCAAAGTCCTTTTAGATCTTTATATGAAGACAAAGTCGGGATTCCTTCTCCGTGCAGTCGGTGATAATGAAGTGCTGGTCACTTCTCTTGCAAAAGATGAGGGGAATGTCAAGATCCTCGGACTTGCGATCGCCAATGGACTGGTTTCCCTGGCAGGATCTATTTTCTGTCAGGAACAGAGAGTTTTTGAAATTTCCAGTGGTACAGGTGCCATTGTTATCGGACTTGCGAGCGTGATCATCGGAACAAGCCTGTTCAAGAATTTTTCATTCCTGAAAACCACAACGGCTGTTCTGATCGGTTCCATTATTTATAAAGCCTGTGTTGCTGCAGCCTTAAAGTTTTTTGAGCCGCAGGATATGAAACTGATCACGGCAGTTTTATTCCTTCTGATTTTGGTGATCGGAAGAGACAGAAAGAAGAAGGTGAAGAAAAATGCTTGAATTAAAGAAAATCGATAAATATTATAATCCCGGAACAGTCAATGAGATGTGCCTGTTTGACGGATTTGACCTGACGGTAGCAGACGGAGAGTTTGTATCGGTTGTGGGAAGTAACGGTTCAGGAAAAACCTCGATGCTGAATATCCTCTGTGGAAGTATTCCTGTAGATGGCGGAAAGATCCTGATGAATGGGAAAGATATTACAAATAAAAAGGAATTTAAAAGAAACCGTAACATCGGACGTGTATATCAGAACCCATCGATGGGAACCTGCCCGTCGATGACCATTCTGGAGAATATGTCTCTGGCAGATAATAAAGGAAAATTCTTTGGACTTGGTGCAGGAATCAATAAGGCGAGAAGAGAAGAGTACCGGGAAATGTTGAGCCAGCTAGGCCTGGGACTGGAAAATAAAATGGATGTAAAAGTCGGAGTACTTTCCGGTGGACAGCGTCAGGCAATCGCACTTCTGATGTCAACCATGACACCCATTGATTTCCTGATCCTGGATGAGCATACAGCAGCACTTGATCCAAAGACAGCAGAGCTGATCATGGAACTGACAGATAAGATCGTCAGAGAAAAGCATCTGACAACCATCATGGTTACTCACAACCTGCGTTATGCGGTAGAATATGGGAACCGTCTTCTGATGATGCATCAGGGCGGGATTGTGATGGATTTAAAGGGAGAAGAAAAAGCACATCTTGAGGTGGAGCAGATCCTGGATAAATTTAATGAGATCAGTATTGAATGTGGTAACTAGGTCTTTCATCAAAAAAGTAGCTTTCCACGAAAAAATTAAAAAGACGGGAACAGCGGATTGGCTCTGCTGTTTCCCGTCATTTTTTCGCGTATCATTTCTATAGTGTGATAATAGAAATGGTTCTTTTGTGCTGTGAAAGGTTATTCGTCCCAGCCTTCGTAAAAACGGATATTGACAGAAATATTGCGGATCAGTTCATCTTCGGCAAGGAGAATATCTTCCGGATCGGAGACATGAGGAAGAATCGGCTCGTCCTCTTCGAGTTCTACCGTGATCCAGGTTCTGGCAGCTTCATTTGCGTTGTCGATGGCATCATCCAGTGTCTCACCGGATGCTTCGCAGAACTCAAGATCAGGAAAGTAAGCAGCGTATCCTCCGTCAGTTTTCTTTTTAAATACAGCGGGATATATAAATTTCATGAATCATACCTCCTAAAATGATCTATGGTAAAGAAAAAGCACTTGAAGTCTTTCGGGAACTCAAGTGCCTTCAGAGCGACAGACGGGGTTCGAACCCGCGACCCCAACCTTGGCAAGGTTGTACTCTACCAACTGAGCCACTGTCGCATATTGCTCCGACGAACAATAAATATATTACTATATCGTGGAAAAAAGTTGTCAATATTTTTTTCGTGAAAAAAACTATTTTCTTAATAGTTTAGGCTTTTTTGAAGAAGAAAAAAAGTCATGGTATACTTAGAGCGTTAAACTGAAGCGTTCAGAATTTTGATGAAAGAGGTGTAGTTCATTGAATACGATTAAAGTTGCAATCCTCGGTCTTGGTACTGTAGGGACAGGTGTATATAAACTGATCCAGAAGAGAGCGGATGTGATGGAAAGAACGGCCGGTGCGAAGCTGGAAGTAAAGAAGATCCTTGTGCGGAATATGCAGAAAAACGCGTGAAGGTGTGGAGCAGGAGCTTCTTACGGATAACTGGAAAGAGATTCTTGAGGACGATGAAATCTCTGTCGTGATCGAAGTGATGGGTGGACTTGAGCCTGCAAAGACGATGATCCTGGAGGCACTGGAAGCCGGGAAGAATGTAGTTTCTGCGAATAAAGATCTGATCGCAGAGGAAGGGCATGTCCTTCTTGATACAGCACAGAAGAATCAGGTGGATTTCTTATTCGAGGCGGCGGTAGCAGGAGGCATCCCGATCATCCGTCCGTTGAAGCAATGTCTGGCAGCCAATGATATTTCAGAGATAGTTGGGATTGTGAACGGTACGACCAATTATATCCTTACCAAGATGACAGAAGAGGGAATGGATTTTGCAGATGCACTGAAAAAGGCACAGGAACTTGGATTTGCAGAGGCAGACCCTACTGCGGACGTGGAAGGACTGGATGCGGGAAGAAAAGTGGCGATCATGGCATCCATCGCATTTCATTCCAGAGTTGTATTCTTTAATGTACATACAGAAGGAATTACGAAGATTACGGCAAGGGATATTGCATATGCAAAGGAATTTGACAGCGTCATCAAGCTTCTGGGTGTTGCACATAATACAGAAAATGGAATCGAGGTCGGAGTCTATCCGATGATGATCCGGAAAGAGCATCCACTTGCTTCTGTACGGGATTCTTTCAATGCAGTTTTTGTTCATGGAGATGCAGTGGATGATGCCATGTTTTACGGAAGGGGTGCAGGTGAATTTCCGACAGCCAGTGCCGTAATGGGCGATGTGATTGATGTGGTAAGAAATATCGGATATGGCTGTACGGGAAGGATCAGTTGTACCTGCTATAAAGATCTGCCGATCAAGGAATTTGGTCAGGTGAAGAACAAGTTCTTTATCCGTATGCAGGTCGCAAATGAACCGGGAGTACTTGCCGCTATTGCAGAGGTATTTGGAGACCATAAAGTAAGTATTACGAGGGTAGTCCAGGAACATTCTGCACCGGAAGCAGCAGAGCTGGTTATCGTGACGGAGCGTGTGAAGGAATGCAATATGCAGGAGGCACTGAAAGCACTGATGGAGATTCCGAGTATCCAGGAGATCAGCAGTATTATCCGAGAGTATTAAAGGAATCAGAGTGTATTAGAAAGAACCGGATGACCGGTACAGAAAAGGACTGTGCGGGGAGCGTTGCAGGAAAAGAGTGGAAGAGAACGGAGGTGTACGGATGGAACGGAGAAGTCAGCCGATCGGCTTTTATGATCAAGCAGATCAATAATGTATTTGAAAAAGAGTTGAATGAAAAGGTGAAAAAGCTGGGGCTTACTTCTTCCCAGTGTGCAGTACTCGATTACTTATTTCATACCAGTAAAGATGAGATAAGCCAGCGGGATGTAGAACGTCACCTCAGTCTGAAAAATCCAACGGTGACCGGTCTTTTGAAGCGGTTGGATGAAAAAGGATACATTCTCTGTGTTCCAAATGCAAAAGATAAAAGAAAGAAAAATATTTACCTTACGGAGAAAGCCTATGATATACAAAGGCGGATGGAGGCAGAGCGGAGAAAGCTGGATCGGGAACTGACCCGCGGGATGAGCAAAAGAGAAGTAGATGCACTGATGAGAAATCTGGAAAAGCTTCTATATAATGTCGCTGATCCGTGAAAGAAGTATTGAGCTTATGGCAGAAAAGAGAGACTGAAAGACAGGAGAACAGGATGAGTTACGCAGATAAAGTATTTATAAATATGTGCAGGGATATTATTGAAAATGGAACCAGCACAGAAGGCGGAAAAAGTCCGTCCGAAATGGGAAGACGGCACAGCAGCTTATACAATTAAAAAAATTCGGAGTAGTGAACCGGTATGACCTTTCAAAGGAGTTCCCGGCACTGACATTACGCAGGACAGCAATCAAGAGTTGTGTAGATGAGCTTTTATGGATCTGGCAGAAAAAGTCAAATAATGTGCATGAACTGAAAAGTCATATCTGGGATAGCTGGGCAGATGAAAATGGTTCTATTGGAAAGGCCTATGGTTATCAGATGCGGGTGAAGCATCAGTATAAAGAGGGGATGATGGATCAGGTAGACAGAGTTTTATATGATCTGAAAGAAAATCCCTACAGCCGCAGGATCATGACGAATCTTTACGTGCATGAAGATCTGCATGAGATGAATCTGTATCCGTGTGCATACAGTATGACGTTTAATGTAACGAAAGAGGAGGGCAGTGAACAACTGACTCTGAACGGAATTTTAAACCAGCGTTCGCAGGATGTGCTGACAGCAAATAACTGGAATGTATGCCAGTATGCTGTTCTGCTGCATATGTTTGCACAGGTATGTGGCATGAAAGCAGGGGAACTGGTTCATGTAATTGCAGACGCACATATTTATGACCGGCATATTCCTCTGATCGAGGAACTGATCTCAAGAGAGCCTCTTCCGGCACCGAAATTCTGGCTGAATCCGGAAGTGAAAGATTTTTATGATTTTACGCCGGATGATGTAAGGCTGGAAGATTATGAAACGCATCCGCAGATTAAAAATATTCCGGTTGCGATTTAGGGTTAAGGAGGAAGAGGACAGATGAAAGCAATCGTAGCAGCAGATAGGAATTGGGGAATCGGATATCAGAACAGATTACTGGTGAGCATTCCGTCTGATATGAAGTTTTTTCGACAGACTACCACAGGACACGTTGTAGTTATGGGTCGAAAGACACTGGAAAGTTTCCCAAATGGACTTCCACTTAAAAATCGTACGAATATTGTGCTTACTGCAAATAAGGATTATGCAGTGAAAGATGCGATTATCGTACATTCTGAAAAAATGAATTATTGGAAGAGCTGAAGAAGTATGATACCGACGAGATTTATGTGATCGGAGGCGAAAGCGTATATCGTATGATGCTTCCATATTTGGATACAATTTATGTAACAAAGATCGACCATGCATTTCAGGCGGATACATTTTTCCCGAATCTGGATGAACTGGAAGATTGGGAAATGACAGAGGAAGGTGATGAGCAAACCTGCTTTGACCTGGAATTTGCATTTACCAGATATGAGCGTCGATAGGAAGAAAGGTGCAGGATTGAAGAAAAGAAAAATCTGTAGTGTACTCATCGCAGGGATTCTGTCGGTGGGAATGATTTTGACGGGATGCGGAGCAGGACAGCCAGGAGGACAGTCACAAAAAAAGGTAACAGAAGCTGAGAAAAAGCTTAAGGTTGTTACGACAATTTTTCCTCAATATGATTTTGTACGTCAGATCGCAGGAGATCAGGTGGAGCTTCAGATGTTATTGAAGCCGGGCGAGGAAACCCATTCTTATGAGCCGACACCCCAGGATATCATAGCGATCCAGAACTGTGACCTGTTCATTTATGTCGGAGGAGAAAATGATGCATGGGTGGAGGATATCCTGGAGTCCATGCCAGATAATGGCCGAAAGACATTGAAACTGACGGACTGTGTGGATACAGTGGAAGAAGAGCAGAAAGAAGGCATGAAGGAAGAACGTGATCATGACCATGAAGACGGACAGGATCAGGATTCCCATGATGAGGAGTCACATTCCGTCCATGAGATTGATGAGCATGTATGGACTTCACCTGTAAATGCGGAAAAGATCGTGGAAGTGCTGGCAGATCAACTGGAGGAACTGGATCAGAAAAAGTGCAGCAGTTTATAAAGAAAATGCCGCGGAGTATGAAGAAAAATCTTCAGGAACTGGACGGCAGTTCCGGGAAGTAGTTGAGAATGCAGATTCCAGACTGCTTATTTTTGGAGACCGGTTTCCGTTCCGGTATCTGGCAGAAGAATACGGACTGGATTATTATGCTGCATTTCGGGCTGTGCATCGGATACAGAGCCAAGTGCGGCAACAATGGCATTTCTGATCAATAAAGTAAAAGAAGAAAAAGTACCGACGGTTCTGAAAATGGAATTGAGCAACGATAATATTGCTAAAGCCATTGCAGAAGCAACCGGAACGGATGTAAAGGTATTTTACAGTTGTCATAATCTGACGGCACAGGAATTTAAAGATGGGGAAACTTATCTGAGTATGATGGAGAAAAATGTGGAGACACTGAAGGAGGTTTTGAACGGATGGCACTGATAAAATGTGAGAATGTATCGATCGGCTATGAGGGTCAGACCGTCGTCCGGGATCTGAATTTTGAGATCGGCCAGGGAGACTATCTTTGTATTGTCGGTGAGAATGGTTCGGGTAAGAGTACGCTGGTAAAGAGTCTGCTTGGATTGAAAGCAGTGGACAGCGGTAAAATTGAATTTGGAGATGGTCTGAAGCAGAAAGAAATCGGTTATCTTCCACAGCAGAACGATTTTCAGAAAGATTTCCCGGCCAGTGTCTATGAGGTGGTACTTTCCGGGAGACTGAACAGCCGCGGATTCAGACCTTTCTATACAGCGACGGACAAAGCAGAGGCGGCAGAAAAGATGGAGATGCTCGGGATCACAGATCTGAGAGGCCAGTGTTTCCGGGATCTGTCCGGTGGTCAGAAGCAGAGAGTCCTTCTTGCGAGAGCGTTATGTGCGACGAAAAAATCTGCTGCTTTTGGATGAGCCGGTGACAGGACTGGATCCAATCGTTACAGCAGAATTTTACCAACTGATCCAAAAGATCAACCGGGAATCAGGAATCGCAGTGGTGATGGTTTCACATGATATTGAAAGTGCAGTGGAGTATGCAAGCCATATTCTGCATTTGCAGGAGACGGTACTTTATTTTGGAAAGGCTTCGCAGTATAAAAAGAGCCGGGCAGGAAAAGCATTTCTCGGAGGTGAGTAGCAATGATACAGGAAATTATAGAGATGATGTCGTATCCTTTTATGACCAGAGCGTTTCTTGTTGGTTCACTGGTGGCACTTTGTTCTGCTCTTCTTGGTGTGAGTCTGGTATTGAAGCGTTATTCTATGATCGGTGATGGACTTTCCCATGTGGGATTTGGTGCAATGGCGATTGCAGCAGCAATGAATGCAGCACCACTTGCAGTAGCGATCCCGATTGTAATCGTGGCGGCAGTCCTGCTTCTGCGGATCAACAGTAATGCGAAGATCAAAGGCGATGCAGCGATCGCACTGATCTCCACCAGTTCTCTGGCGATTGGTGTTATGGTGATCTCGTTGACAACGGGAATGAATACCGATGTATACAATTATATGTTTGGAAGTATTCTGGCGATGAGTTCGGATGATCTGAAGCTGAGTGTGATACTTTCGGTTATTGTATTGATTTTATTTATATTCTTCTATCATAAGATTTTTGCAATTACCTTTGATGAGACATTTGCAAGGGCAACGGGGGTGAAAGCAGGTCTTTATAATATGTTGATCGCAGTTCTTACAGCAGTGACGATTGTGCTTGGAATGCGGATGATGGGAGCGTTGTTGATCTCCAGTCTGATCATTTTCCCGGCACTGACATCCATGAGAGTATGTAGAACGTTCAAGAGTGTTATCCTTAATTCAGCTGTATTGTCAGTGGTTTGTCTGATCGCAGGACTGACAATCTCCTATGTAGGTGCGACTCCAGCAGGAGCAAGTGTGGTCCTTGCCAATTTAGCGGCATTGATTGTGTATTCATGCATCGGAATGATCCGTAACCGGGCAAGATAAAAGGAAGCACGGGCAAATAAAATACATCAAGAATTGAACGTTGACAAGCCTATTTATACAAATTATAATATATATAAATTTCGCGTTGACGTGTCAGCAGAGAGGAGAGAGATTCTCTGAGATCAGGTGGCAACAAGGATGAAATATTCGCCCTGAGCATGACGTTCATGCTTGGGGTTTTCTTTTGGAATAGGAGGTACAGAATTTGAGACAGATTACAGGAAATAAGTTACTTGTCAGAGCTTTGAAGGAGGAAGGTGTCGATACTCTTTTCGGATATCCGGGAGCCTGCACGATCGATATCAGTGATGAGCTGTATAAGCAGGATGAGATCCGTGTGATCCTTCCACGACATGAGCAGGCACTGGTTCATGAGGCAGATGCGTATGCAAGGACAACGGGAAAAGTCGGAGTATGTCTGGTAACGAGCGGACCGGGGGCAACCAATCTGGTGACCGGACTTGCCACGGCAAATTATGACAGTGTACCGCTTGTGTGCTTTTACAGGACAGGTAGCGAGACCTCTGATCGGAAATGATGCCTTTCAGGAAGTAGATATTGTAGGAATTACCCGCAGCATTACGAAATATGGTGTCACAGTCCGCAAGAGGGAAGATCTGGGACGGATCATTAAAGAGGCATTTTATATTGCAAGAACAGGAAGACCGGGACCGGTTCTGGTTGATCTTCCAAAAGATGTGATGGCGGAACTCGGAAGTGCTGTGTATCCTGATTCGGTGAATATCCGTGGGTATAAGCCGAATACGAGTGTGCATATGGGACAGCTTAAGCGTGCATTGAAAATGCTGAAAAAGGCAAAGAAACCACTGTTCCTTGCCGGCGGTGGTGTGAATATTGCACGTGCGAACGGCGTATTTACAGAAGTAGTTGAAAAGACGCAGGTTCCGGTGGTTACGACGATCATGGGAAGAGGGGCGATCCCGACGAACCATCCACTCTTTATAGGAAATCTTGGAATGCATGGTGCATATGGAGCCAATATGGCAGTCAGTGAGTGTGACCTGCTTTTTTCCATCGGAACAAGATTTAATGACCGTATTACTGGAAAGCTGCATGAGTTTGCTCCGAATGCACAGATCGTACATATTGATATTGATACAGCATCCATTTCCAGAAATATCCATGTAGATGTACCGATCGTTGCAGATGCAAAAGAAGCGATCACGAAAATGAATGAGTATGTAGAAAAAATGTGAGACGAAGAAGTGGCTGAAAAAAGATTGAAGAATGGAAGATGGAGCATCCGCTTACGATGAAGAAACCGTCAGGAGATGGGACCACAGGACATCATTGAGGAAATCAACCGTCAGTTTGACAATGCGATCATTGCAACAGATGTCGGACAGCATCAGATGTTTACGACGCAGTATATTGAGATTACAAATGACAAGCAGCTTGTCACATCAGGCGGACTTGGAACAATGGGATACGGGTTTCCGGCGGCAATCGGTGCAGCACTGGGAAATCCGGATAAAAAAGTTATTGCTATTTCAGGAGACGGCGGTATGCAGATGAATATTCAGGAATTTGCAACTGCCGTGCTGGAAGAACTTCCGCTGATCCTGTGCGTATTTAATAATGAATACCTTGGTATGGTACGCCAGTGGCAGAAGCTTTTCTATGGAAAGCGTTACGGTATGACGAATCTGAAGGCAGGTGCATTATATCGTCGTACCAATGGGCAGAAAATGCCGGAATATACGCCGGATTTTGTAAAACTGGCAGAAAGTTATGGTGCAAAAGGTATCCGGGTTATGAGAAAAGAGGATATTGCGGCAGCATTTGAACAGGCAAAAAAATGAGACGAAAATCCCGACACTGATCGAGTTTATCATCGATCCGGAGGAACTGGTTTATCCGATGGTAAAAACCGAACGGTACGCTGGAAGATATGATCATGGACTGCTAGGATGCTAGGAAAGGAAGTGAAAAAGATGGAAAGTAGTATGAAGAAAAGATGGATTTCTCTGTATGTAGAAAAACCAGGTTGGAGTTCTGTC
>ENA-OQHD01000513-OQHD01000513.1-human-gut-metagenome-genome-assembly--contig:-NODE-513-length-13779-cov-2.718063_pt1 | contig 13779 bp, 17 predicted proteins | sample MGYA00242560_ERZ504711 | MGnify/ENA primary metagenome ERZ504711 (study PRJEB26092, sample SAMD00036198) | human gut metagenome | host: Homo sapiens | study: EMG produced TPA metagenomics assembly of... | reverse complement strand
ATGTTTGTCGGCGTGGGAGCTTCCCGTGTCCGCGATTTGTTCCGCCAAGCAAAGGAAAAAGCGCCTTGTATCGTGTTCATCGACGAGATTGACGCTGTAGGGCGTGCCCGTGCCAAAGCAGCCGCTATGGGTGGCAACGACGAGCGCGAGAACACATTGAACCAGTTACTGACCGAGATGGACGGTTTCGGCTCCAATAGTGGTGTTATCATCTTAGCCGCCACCAACCGTGTGGACGTTTTGGATAAGGCATTGCTGCGCGCCGGACGTTTTGACCGCCAGATACATGTAGACCTACCCGACCTTAATGAGCGTAAGGAAGTATTCGGTGTACACCTGCGCCCCATCAAGATAGACAATAGTGTGGATGTAGACCTTCTGGCACGCCAGACTCCCGGATTCTCGGGGGCAGACATTGCCAATGTATGTAACGAAGCAGCTTTGATAGCTGCCCGCCACGGCAAAAAGTTTGTCGGAAAGCAAGACTTTCTGGACGCCGTAGACCGTATTGTGGGTGGGTTGGAAAAGAAAACCAAAATCACTACCGAGGCCGAACGCCGTTCCATTGCCATACACGAAGCCGGCCATGCCAGTATCTCCTGGTTACTGGAATACGCCAATCCACTGATTAAAGTAACCATTGTACCCCGTGGACGTGCTTTGGGCGCGGCTTGGTATCTGCCGGAAGAACGGCAAATCACCACCAAGGAACAGATGCTCGATGAGATGTGTGCCACCTTGGGAGGACGTGCCGCCGAAGACCTATTCTTAGGTAGAATATCCACCGGAGCCATGAATGACTTGGAACGCGTGACCAAGCAGGCGTACGGTATGATTGCCTATCTGGGTATGAGCGAAAAACTCCCCAACCTCTGCTACTATAATAATGAGGAATATTCCTTCAACCGCCCGTATAGCGAAAAGACTGCGGAACTGATTGACGAAGAAGTGAAGCAGATGGTCAACGAACAGTACGAACGTGCCAAGAAAATATTGTCCGAAACCAAGAAGGACACAACCGGCTGGCACAACTGCTGATTGACAAAGAAGTAATCTTTGCCGAAGACGTTGAACACATCTTTGGGAAACGTCCATGGGCTTCCCGTTCGGAGGAAATCAGTGCAAACAAGACTGCTGCCGAGCTGAAAAAAGCGGAGCAAGAAGAAGAGCAAAAAGCCATAGAAGCAGAAAAGGAAGTTAAGGAAGAAGAAAGCATGAAAATAACTTTATCCAACGTGCCGTTACCGGCGTGTTATTCGTCATAGTATTGGTGGGCTGTATTCTTTACAGCCCCCTTTCGTTCGGTATACTGTTCACCATTATCAGCGTACTGAGCGTACATGAGTTTGCCCAATTAGTCAGCAAGAGCAGCGAAGTAAGCATAAACAAGACCATCACTGCATTGGGAGGAGCCTACCTTTTCCTTGCATTGATGAGTTTCTGTACCCAGCAGTCTGTAGGAGCACGGGTATTCCTTCCTTATTTGGGACTATTGCTCTACATGATGATTACGGAACTTTACCTCAAGAAAAAGAATCCGACGGGTAACTGGGCCTACTCCATGCTAAGCCAATTGTACGTGGCACTCCCCTTTGCCCTGCTGAACGTACTTGCTTTTCAGAATTCCCCGGAAACGGGCAGTGTGACCTACAACCCTATTCTACCGCTTTCCATTTTCGTTTTTATCTGGCTGAGCGATACAGGTGCCTATTGCGTAGGTTCGCTGATAGGCAAACACCGTCTGTTCGAACGCATCTCACCTAAAAAATTCCTGGGAGGGCAGCATCGGCGGTGGAATATTCTCCATCGCTTCCTCTCTTGGCTTTGCACATTTCTTTCCTTTTATGCCAGGATGGCAATGGGTAGGTCTGGCAATCGTTGTCGTCATTTTCGGCACTTGGGGCGATCTGACCGAATCACTCATGAAACGCCAATTGGGCATCAAGGATTCCGGTAACATTCTGCCGGGGCATGGAGGGATGCTCGACCGTTTCGACAGTGCCCTGATGGCAATTCCTGCAGCAGTTGTTTATCTATATGCCTTGACGATGTTCTAACGACGGCTCACATGACCAAACTTACATAAAACAAATATAAAAAGAGCACCCGGGCAAGATGAATGACATCAAAATCCCGGGTGCTCTTTCTAACTATATACTCTCGCAAACTCTTTCTTACTTCAACTGCATATTGGACAAATCCACATTAGTAGTCAGCTTTTCATTACTCCCCGCAGTTTTCAAATCAAAGGTTACTTCCACCTCTCCATTCTCTTCTGAATTGAGTTTCAACTTGATGCCTTTGGTTTCAGAGGGGATGTCCAGACTGTTCAAGTTATAGGAGACAGCACCAGGACTACGACGTCCCGTCAGGTCATCATAATCGTTATAGCGGAGTTCCAAATGGACGTATCCATCTTCGCCATACAAAGCATCATCTTCTTGCGGACGCACCAGGCTGATGCGGTGTTTATTATCAGTCGAAGATGGCAGGTTCTGCATGAAAAAAATGTTCATATAGCCACCACTGATGGTGATATCACCTTTATATATAAACACGGGGTCATTACCAAATTCCTCTTCGGTTTCGGGAGTCAGCGTCTCCACCTCTTTCGTCAAGACGTTCTGCAGACGCAGCAGCTTCACAGCATGGTCATATCCTGCATAGTTGTCCCACAAAGGATTGAACACGGTAATCACACGCTGCCCATCCACAGCATCATACCACCCTATGTCCGTATTCACCGGCCAGAGCGTCCCCCAAACATCGCAGTTTAAATAAAAGGCATTTCCCGTAACACGCACAGTGGCCCACAAAGGCGGGGTAAAATCACCCAAAGAATATCCGTCGTTATCATCACATGATTGCAAAGCGGGCATCACTGCCAAACATATTGCCATAAATAACCAATGTAGCTTTTTCATAATCAAAGTCCTTTTCATTTGTTTCTATATAGAAAATACAAAAGCCGGGCATTTACTGCACCGGCTTTTCCCATTTTAACAAATTCTTAATTTTTCGATTATTCTTCCCTCCTCCTCAGTAATGCCACCATCTCGCGGGCAGCATGTTTGGGTGCCCCTGCCTCTCCCAGACAGGATGCCATATACTCATATCCCTCGAGCATCTGACGGCGGTATTCCTTATCGTACAAAATGCGGTTCAGCTCCGAGCGTACCTGCTCTACCGTCATGGTATCTGCAACCAGCTCTTTCACCACCTCCCGGTTGGCTATGAGATTGACCAGGGAAATGTACTTCACTTTCAGTATATGCCGTTTCAGGAAAGCGATAACCTTCCCTATCGGAGTATGGTAACATACCGCTTGCGGCACACGAAACAGAGCTGTTTCCAGCGTTGCCGTCCCCGAAGTGACCAGTGCAGCCTCTGCCTGCCTCAACAAAGGGAATGTCTTGTTGAAGATAATCTTCACGTCCACCCCACCCACATAACGTTTGTAATACTCGGGGGAAATACCCGGAGCACCGGCCAGCACCAGTTGATAATCGGGAAAAGAAGCTGCCGCACGAAGCATGTCGGGCAGATTGTCCTTGATTTCCTGCTTGCGGCTACCAGCCAGCAGAGCAATAACGGGTTTGGCCGAAAGTCCGTTTGCCCGGACAAAGTCGTCGAATGTCTCTGAGCTGGAAGCAAGAAAAGCCGTCACTTCATCCACTGTCGGATTGCCGACATAATGTATCGGATACCCGTGCTTCCCTTCAAAAAACTCCACCTCGAACGGTAGGATGGAGAACAGCTCATCCACATCCCGTTTAATATTCTTGATGCGGTATTCCTTCCATGCCCAAATCTTGGGAGAAATATAATAAGACAGGAATCCTTGTGTTGGCATGGACAAACTTGGCTATATCCAGATTAAAGCCCGGATAGTCCACCAAAATCAGCACATCCGGCTGCCACGTAACAATGTCCTCCTTGCAGCGCTTCATATTGGCAAAGATGGTGCGCAGATGCAGCAGTACGGGAATGAACCCCATATACGCCAACTCTTTGTAATGCTTCACCATCACACCGCCCACTGCAGCCATGAGGTCGCCTCCGAAGAAACGGAACTCCGCTTGCGAGTCCTCCTCCTTCAATGCAGCCATCAGATGGGAGGCATGCAGGTCGCCGGAAGCTTCACCGACAATCAAGTAATACTTCATATCAATTGATAATTGTCAATTAATTCAGAACCATGCTTTCAGTTCATCAATCAAGCCGTATGCCGTTGCATCCACCGTGGTCGGGGTGATTGCCACATAACCGTTATCAAGCGCCCAATGGTCATTCTTCTCATTTTCGGCATCGTTGTTCTCAAACTCGCCGGTCAGCCAGTAGTAATGGGCATCTCCTCTATGGGCAAAGTTTTCCCATTCATTGGTCCATTGCCCCTTGGTTTGTTCGCAAATCTTCACACCCTTCAATTCTTTGGTATCGGGAAGTTGACATTGAGGCATGTCAACGGAGGGAGTCCTTTCTCCAATACCAGCCGGGCTATCTCGCGGATGTAAGGACCTGCAGGTTCAAAATCAGCGTTCGGCTCATGGTTGCAAAGGGAGAATCCGATGGAAGGCACTCCTTTCAGGCATCCCTCTATCACAACGCCCATCGTACCGGAATAATGCAGGTTTACAGAAGAATTGTCGCCGTGGTTGATGCCGCCTACCACCAAGTCGGGCTTGCGGTCGAGCACCGTATGAAAAGCCAGCTTCACACAATCGGTCGGCGTACCGGAACACTTGTATACCGTCAGCCCAACATCCTTACGGACCAACTGGTAGTGGATAGGTTCCGTTACAGTCAGCGCACACGCACTTCCAGAGCGAGGTGCATCCGGCGCCATTACCACAATCTCGCCCAGCGGACGGAGGAATTTGATTAACTCGCTAATACCTTTCGCAATGATGCCGTCATCATTGGAAATCAATATCAAAGGTCTCTGATTTTCCATAACTTTCTTTTTTATTATCGTGCAAAAGTAGCTGAAAAAGGCCTTTAAACAGAATACTACAAAGATAATAATTCTTTTGTATTCAAAGATATTTTCAGAAAAGGCTAACTTTGTACCGACAATAATTGGAATATAATCATTCATAAAATCCATGCTATAATGAACACTTCTTGCCATTCTACCATTGCTGCACGCATCGAGACGGCAGCTGCCGCAATTATTCTGTTTCTAACAACCCTGACAAGCTGTGGCAGGAGCAGTTCTCCCGAGCCACTTGACCAATGGAATGACGGGACATCTACGCTTCACACGGCAGACCCGGTCATTGCAGAAGGCCGGAAGCTCTTCAACGACAAAGAATACCAAAATTTCCGACTCACCGGAGAAGCCCTCACACAACCCGGCTCCGAAGCAGGCCTCCTCTTTCATACGGACGGCGAGTCCGGTTATGAAGTGATATTCCGTAACGGAGACATCGACGGCACACGCAAGAGCGGCTCACTCGCCTCGGTGCGCAACCTCTATCGCTCACTCGCAAAAAGATGGAGAATGGTTTGACTTCGAGATAACCGTACGCGGACAAAACATCATTGTCTGCATTAACGGAACCGAAGTTGTTTGTTATACCGAACCCGGACACCCATATCGCACAGAGGAGCACGCCCGGCAACTGCTGAGTCAAGGTTCCAATTGCCCTGCAAGGCATACACGGCGAAGTGTCATTCCGGAATCTCGCCATCGAACGGCTTGCCAAGGAGGCACGCAACGAAGCCGACACGCTTGCTCCGGTAGACGAGCGCACGGATGAGATAATCAGGCTACAGCAGCACGATTTCCCAGTATAGACTATCACGTTCACTTGAAAGGAGGGCTGACGAAGGAAATGGCACACGCCATGTCCATGAATTACGGTATCAACTATGGTGTCGCCCCCAATGCCGGAGAAGGAGGCGTAGGACGTATGCTGGCCGATGACAAAGAAGTGTACGACTACTTTTAATGAAAGTGAAAAAGGGATGCCAATTTCCTGTGCGGTGTACAAGGTGAGGGACGCAAATGGACGGCAACTTTCTCGCAGGAAGCTTTGGGGATTTTCGATTACCTGTTTACCGACGCCATGACCATCATAGACCACAAGGGACGTAATTCGCGCATCTACCGGGCCGAAGAAGCACTCTTTGATGACATTACGCTTGAACAGTATATGGACCACCTTGTCGACCAAACAGTCCTGATTCTGACCAACGAGCCAGCCGACATTTATGCCAACCCTACCTTCTTGCCCGATACTATGGCGCATGATTACGACAAGTACTGGACGGACGGACGCATTGAACGCGTATTGAATGTATTGCAACAACATGGAATCGCTCTGGAAATCAATGCACGCTACCGGATTCCCAGTTTCGAGATTATCCGTCGCGCCAAAGCACGTGGAATCAAATTCACATTCGGTACAAACAATGTCGATGCCGACTTCGGACGACTGGAATACTGCGCCGAAGCCATCAAGCAATGTGGCCTCACAGCCGACGATATATGGTTCCCGTCGATGAGCACACGCCGCTCCCGCCCCATTGTCATATACAACCGATTCGAGTAGCAGGGAACAACCGCTGCCATCTTCACCAACAGAAACGATACACCTATGGACATTCTTCTCATCATCTTGGGCATCCTCTGCCTGATTGTCGGATTGGCAGGCTGCATCCTGCCTATGATTCCGGGACCGCCCGTAGCCTATGCAGGCTTGTTGCTTCTACATTTCACGGACAAGGCGCAGTTTTCCACCACGCAGTTACTTTTATGGCTGGCAGCAGTCGTCCTTGTACAGATACTGGATTATTTCGTCCCGATGCTGGGCAGCAAATACAGCGGAGGCAGTCGGTGGGGAACGCGCGGCTGCCTCATAGGCACCATCGTAGGGTTGTTCTTCATGCCTTGGGGCATCATCCTCGGCCCCTTTCTCGGAGCCTTTGCCGGCGAACTGATGGGAGGCAGCAAGACAGACCAGGCCTTGAAATCGGGGCTGGGCTCGCTGCTTGGATTCTTGCTGGGCACAGTAGTGAAATGTGTGATGAGTGCGTACTTCTGCTGGGAGTTCGTCAAAGCCTTGGTCTGACACCAGCCCCTCTCCTTCCGCCCGGGAACAACTTATCCCCCGACCATCTTCCACACGGTAGTCCATCTGCATGAGATGTACATCTCGAGCAACATGAGATGCACGTTTCAAACAACACGAGATGTACATCTCATGCAAGTAGAGAGAATAGTCCAAGCCAATGTCTTCCATTGGTTTACAAATCTTAATCTTCTGCAAGCGAGACAAAAAATTCAGCTTCATTTCAAGATAAATACGTATATTTGCCCACTAAACAGAGAAAGAACGCTTTACGCGCAATTTACAAGAAGAAAAATCAGCGGTAAACGTCTGTGAGTTATTAACAAAACAGCCGACTTATCAACCGTTTTTGCAATCTTTCTCCAAATTTGTAGGCGCTATCCGGAATTATCACTTATTTCGCTGCCAATAAATATTGAGATTATGGGAAAAATAATTGCTATGGCTAACCAAAAGGGTGGTGTAGGCAAGACTACGACGACAATCAACCTCGCAGCCTCACTCGCCACGCTTGAAAAGAAAGTGCTCGTTGTAGATGCCGACCCGCAGGCCAATGCCTCCTCAGGATTGGGTGTGGACATCAAGCAGTCGGAATGTACTATCTACGAGTGCATTATTGACCGTGCAGACGTACGCGAGGCCCTTCATGACACGGAGATAGACACACTGAAGGTAATCTCCTCCCACATCAATCTGGTAGGTGCCGAAATAGAGATGCTCAATCTGAAAAAGCCGCGAAAAGGATACTGAAAGAAGTACTCGCTCCGCTGAAGAATGAGTTTGATTATATCTTGATAGACTGTTCCCCGTCTTTAGGTCTGATTACGGTCAACGCACTGACTGCCGCCGATTCGGTAATCATCCCCGTACAAGCGGAATATTTTGCACTGGAAGGCATCAGCAAATTGCTGAATACCATTAAAATCATCAAGTCCAAGCTGAACCCTGCCCTCGAAATCGAAGGCTTCCTGCTGACGATGTACGACTCGCGTCTGCGCCAGGCCAACCAGATTTACGATGAAGTGAAACGCCACTTCCAGGAATTGGTATTCAACACCGTCATCCAGCGCAATGTGAAACTGAGCGAAGCTCCCAGCTACGGCCTGCCCACCATTCTCTATGACGCAGACTCAACCGGAGCCAAAAACCACATGGCACTTGCCAAGGAATTGATAAGCAGAAACGAAAAGAAGTGATTATAGTGGTTAGTGATTAATGATTAGTGATAAATACCATATTTACAATGCACAAACAAATCATCCCGTATGGTTAAATTGTAAATCGTCAAATAGTAAATAAACAGATGGCACAAAGAAATGCATTAGGACGCGGGCTAGACGCCCTCTTCTCCATGGATGAAGTAAAGACCGAAGGCTCCTCCTCTATCAATGAGATAGAGCTGTCGAAGATTACGGTCAATCCCAACCAGCCCCGTCATGAATTCGACCCGGTTGCGTTGCAGGAGTTAGCCGATTCCATCTCCGAAATCGGCATCATACAGCCCATCACCCTGCGCAAGCTTAGCGACGACGAATACCAGATTATCGCCGGCGAGCGTCGTTTCCGTGCTTCGCAGCTTGCCGGACTGACAAGCATCCCTGCCTATATCCGCACTGCAGATGACGAGAACGTCATGGAAATGGCGCTCATCGAAAACATACAGCGCGAAGACTTGAACTCCGTAGAAATAGCCCTCGCTTACCAGCATCTGTTGGAACAATACGGACTGACGCAGGAACGCCTCAGCGAACGCGTTGGTAAGAAGCGTACCACCATTGCCAACTACCTGCGCCTGCTCAAACTGCCCGCCCCCGTCCAGATGGGACTGCAGAACAAGCAGATAGACATGGGACATGCCCGCGCGTTGGTAACGCTTGGCGATCCCAAACTGCAAGTGAAGATTTTCGAAGAAATCCTGGAGCACGGGTATTCCGTACGCAAAGTGGAAGAAATCGTAAAGTCACTGAGTGAAGGCGAAAGCGTGAAGAGCGGTGGTCGTAAGATTGCCCCCAAGCGCGCCAAACTGCCCGAAGAATTCAATATGCTGAAACAACAGCTCTCGGGCTTTTTTCAGTACCAAGGTGCAGCTAACCTGCTCGGAGAAAGGAAAAGGTAAAATCAGTATCCCGTTCAATAACGAAGAAGAATTGGAACGTATCATCGGCATTCTTGATACGCTGAAGAAATAAATGAGGAAAAAAGGAAGAATATATCAGTTAGCCATTGCCCTGCTGCTCTGTTTTTTTACAGATGGCAGGGATTGCTATGTATGGTCAGGACCGTCCACGTGCCGCTTCCAAGCGTGCGCAGCGGCATCAGACCGATACACTCAACACCGTGGTGAACCGGGACAGCCTCACTGTTGCCGACAGTCTTGCAGCCGAAAACAAGCGGAAGATGCTGGAAATGACTGCCAGCCCCGACCTGAAGGAACAGCCCGTGCCTACAGACAGTCTGCAAAAGGCCATCGACCCCAAAAGGTGGGTACCTAATCCCACAAAAGCCACCTGGCTTGCCCTCGTCATTCCCGGCGGTGGACAAATTTACAACCGCAAGTATTGGAAACTGCCCATCTTCTATGGAGGATTTGCCGGTTGTGCCTATGCCCTTACGTGGAACAGCAAGATGTATAAGGACTATTCGGCCGCCTACAAGGATGCCGTAAATGGTAATTTCAACTCCAGTACCATTACCGACCTGCTGCCTCCCAACTATAACTATACCGAAAGCCAGCTGACGGAGACACTACGGAAGCGTAAGGATACCTTCCGACGATACCGCGACTTGAGCATCTTCGCCTTTATCGGTGTATACCTGCTGTCTGTTGTCGACGCATACGTAGACGCAGAGCTGTCCAACTTTGACATCACCCCCGACCTCAGCATGAAAGTGGAACCTGCCATAATCAACAGCCAGATGACTGGTTCCTCTAATAAGAACGTCGGCGTGCAATGCAGTTTCCGATTCTAAAAACGAAAATTAAAGCATAAATTATTACCTAATGACACACAAGGCCATATATATGAAAAGAATTATTCTCGGTTCCTCGCTTCTGTTTTGTGCCCTCTTCACCGCTCCGGCCATGCATGCGCAAGAAAGCGTGGAAGTGCTTATCCGCGAAAACGGCACGGAACGCCAGGAATCCATCGAGCTGCCCAAAAAGCATGACCTATCCGCTGGACAGCCTGCTCAATGACTGGAAAGCCAAGAATTACATAGACTTCGGGAAAAGACTGCAGCACCTCTACCGTAAACCCGATGTTCAGTGACTCTGTATACATAGACCGGTTGTCGCGCATGCCGACCGTCATGGAAATGCCATACAACGAGATTGTGCGCAAGTTCATCGACATGTATGCCGGACGTCTGCGCAACCAGGTTGCCTTCATGCTGAGCGCCTGCAACTTCTATATGCCCATCTTCGAAGAAGCGCTGGATGCCTACGGCCTGCCGCTCGAGCTGAAATACCTGCCCATCATAGAATCCGCTCTCAACCCTTCTGCCGTATCCCGCGCGGGAGCCTGCGGACTATGGCAGTTTATGCTCGCCACCGGAAAGATATACGGACTGGAAAGCAACAGCCTCGTAGACGAACGCCGTGACCCGATAAAGGCGACCTGGGCGGCAGCACGCTACCTGAAGGACATGTATGACATTTACAAAGACTGGAACCTGGTGATTGCCGCCTACAACTGCGGTCCGGGCACCATCAACAAAGCCATCCGCCGCTCGGGAGGGAAAACCGATTATTGGGAAATCTACAACTATCTGCCCAAAGAGACACGCGGCTACGTGCCCGCCTTCATTGCCGCCAACTACGTAATGACCTACTACTGCAAGCACAACATCTGCCCCATGGAAACCGACATTCCGGAAGCAACCGATACGGTGCAAGTAAGCCGTAACCTTCATTTCGAGCAGATTTCCGACCTATGCGGCATCAGCCTGGACCAGATAAAGAGCCTGAATCCCCAATTCAAGAAAAGCATCATCCCCGGAGAGAGCAAGCCGCAGACGCTACGCCTCCCCATCAACTACATCAGTGCCTTCATTGACAAGCAAGACACCATCTATGCCCACCGCAGTAACGAGCTGTTCAAGAACCGCAGAGTCGTGGCCGTTTCCAATACACGCTCGACGGCACGTAGCAGCAAAGGCAGTACCGCTACGGGGAATGTCACCTACCACAAGATACGCAGTGGCGAGAATCTCGGCAGCATTGCACGGAAATACGGCGTCACTGTCAATCAGTTAAAAAGTTGGAATGGATTGCGCAGTACCAGAATCTCCGCAGGAAAGCGCTTGAAGATTTATAAATAAAGACATAAACGCTTGCCCGGTGTTGAAAATTGCTTATTTTTGCAAAAATGTGAAGTGAAGAAAGGAGAAAGCAGTATATGGAAGAAAATATAAGTCAGAAGGAAAAGGAAAAAGCCGAAGAGGAAATGATCGAACAGGCATTCCAAGAACTGTTGAACGACTATTTGGCCACCAAGCACCGCAAGCGCGTCGAAATAATAACCAAAGCATTCAACTTTGCCAACCAGGCGCATAAGGGCATTAAGCGTCGTTCCGGCGAGCCCTACATCATGCACCCCATTGCTGTGGCAAAGATTGTCTGTAATGAGATAGGACTGGGGTCTACTTCCATATGCTCGGCATTGCTGCATGATGTGGTGGAGGACACCGACTACACCGTAGAGGATATTGAAAACATCTTCGGTCCCAAAATCGCCCAGATTGTAGACGGGCTGACAAAGATTTCCGGCGGTATCTTCGGCGACCGTGCCTCGGCGCAGGCAGAGAACTTCAAGAAGCTGCTGCTCACCATGTCCGACGATATCCGGGTTATCCTCATCAAGATAGCCGACCGTCTGCATAACATGCGTACACTCGGCTCCATGCTGCCCAACAAGCAGTTCAAGATTGCAGGCGAAACACTCTATATTTATGCCCCGCTCGCCAACCGCCTCGGCTTGTACAAAATTCAAGACAGAACTGGAAAACCCTTGAGCTTCAAGTACGAACATCCGGAAGAGTACCACGAGATAGAAGAGAAACTGGAAGCCACCGCCGTGGAACGCGACAAGGTATTCAATGAGTTCACCGCTCCGATACGGGCGCAACTGGACAAAATGGGACTGAAATACCGTATCCTTGCCCGTGTAAAGTCCATCTACTCCATCTGGAACAAAATGCAGACCAAGCATGTCCCCTTCGAGGAAATCTATGATTTGCTTGCTGTCCGCATCATCTTCGAGCCCCGCAATATAGAGGAAGAGCTAAACGACTGCTTCGACATTTACGTCTCCATATCCAAGATATACAAGCCCCACCCCGACCGCCTGCGCGACTGGGTGAGCCATCCCAAAGCCAACGGCTACCAAGCCCTGCACGTCACCCTTATGGGTAACAACGGGCAATGGATTGAAGTACAAATCCGCAGTGAACGCATGAATGACGTTGCCGAACAAGGCTTTGCCGCCCACTGGAAATACAAAGAAGGCGGAGGCAGCGAAGATGAAGGCGAACTGGAGAAATGGTTGCGTACCATCAAGGAAATTCTGGACGACCCACAACCGGACGCCATCGATTTTCTCGATACCATCAAACTGAACTTGTTTGCATCGGAAATTTTCGTCTTCACCCCGAAAGGCGACCTCAAGACCATGCCGCAGAACTCTACGGCACTGGACTTTGCCTTCTCCTTGCATACCGACATCGGCAGCCACTGCATCGGCGCCAAGGTAAACCACAAACTGGTTCCCCTAAGCCACAAACTGCAAAGCGGTGACCAGGTAGAGATATTGACCTCCAAATCGCAACGCGTGCAGCCGGAGTGGGAAGTGTATGCCACCACCGCCCGCGCCCGCGCCAAGATTGCCGCCATCCTGCGCAAAGAGGCGAAAGCCTATCAGAAAGAAGGTGAAACCATACTGAACGAATTCTTCCAAAAACGAGGATATACGTATGGATGATGCTGCTCTGGACAAGCTGACCAGGCTGCACGGCTTCCACACCCGCGACGAGCTGCTCGTTGCCATCGGCAACAAACGGGTTGTGCTGGGCGATGCCGACAAGAACGTGTTCAAGGAAAAGCAGAACAGCAACTGGAAGAAGTTCCTGACCTTCTCCTTCGGTAACAAGGACAACAAGGATGCCAAAGAACAACCGGAAGAGAAAACACCGCAAGAGAAAATCAACACTAAGCAGATTCTGAAGCTGACGGAAGAGACCATCTCAAAGAACTATATTATGGCCGACTGTTGCCATCCCATTCCGGGTGACGACGTACTGGGATACATCGACGAGCAAAACCGTGTTGTCATCCACAAGCGCCAATGCCCCGTTGCCACCCGCCTTAAGAGTAGCTACGGAAACCGTATCATCGCCACCGAGTGGGTACACTCACAAGGATTTGTCGTTCCTCGTCACCATATATATAAAACGGTATAGACAGCATGGGATTGCTGAACGAAGTAACTCAAGTCATCTCCCGCCAGCTCAACGTGAATATCCGTAAACTGACCATCGAAACCAACGACGGTATCTTCGAAGGAAAGATACAACTCTATGTACACGATGTGGACGACGTGCGCACTATCTGCAATAACCTGAAGCAGATACAGAATATAAAACAAGTGACGAGAGTAGAGGAATAAACGGAGTGGTATTTATTCTACTTCAGTCCTTGAATAGTTTT
>ENA-OQHD01000510-OQHD01000510.1-human-gut-metagenome-genome-assembly--contig:-NODE-510-length-13838-cov-1.957115_pt1 | contig 13838 bp, 16 predicted proteins | sample MGYA00242560_ERZ504711 | MGnify/ENA primary metagenome ERZ504711 (study PRJEB26092, sample SAMD00036198) | human gut metagenome | host: Homo sapiens | study: EMG produced TPA metagenomics assembly of... | reverse complement strand
GACAGATTCTCGCTGATGGGGTTCAGGATGCGGATGGCCTTGCGGGCTTCATCATCCGCCGGGATGTGCAGCATATCCAGTTCTGCGTTGGAGTAGAAGGCCAGCGTGGAGGCCTCATAGAAGCCCTGTGCGGCCAGCAGGCGCTTGGTCTTGAGCTGCTGCTTCTGGTCATAGTTCAGACCGCCGTTTGTAACAGAGGCAGTGTTCAGGAAGGTGGGCACAATGTGGTCGTAGCCGTACTCACGGATGACCTCCTCGGCCAGATCCGGGAAGCTCTCCACGTCCTCGCGGTACAGGGGTGCGGACACGTCCCAGCTGCCATCGGCCTGTACATCCACCGTGAACTCCAGACGCTGCAGAATGTCGATCATGGTCTGATCCGGCACGGTGATACCCAGCACGCCGCAGATCTTAGCCGGAGTGGTAACGATGTGCTTGCGCTCCATCGGGCGGCCATCGGTCAGGTCATATTCCAGTGTGGTGATGTCGCCGCAGTCCAGCTCCTGGATCAGGTGCAGGGCACGGGCAAGGCCCAGTTCAGGAGAGTGACGGTCCACGCCCTTCTCGTAGCGGGCAGAAGAGTCGCTGTTCTGGCCCAATGCGCGGCTGGTCTTACGCACGCAGTCGCGGGCGAAGGTGGCACACTCAAACAGCAGGCTGGTGGTGTTCTCATCCATGCCGGAGTTTGCGCCGCCCATGATGCCGGCAAGTGCCACCGGCTTTTCGGCATCGCAGATGACCAGATTGTTAGGGGTTCAGAGTGAACTCCTTCTCATCCAGCGTGACGATCTTTTCGCCCGCATGGGCGCGGCGCACATCGATGGTGCGGCCGGCGACCTTGTTCAGGTCAAAGGCGTGCATGGGCTGACCCATTTCCAGCAGGGTGTGGTTGGTGATATCCACCACATTGCTGATGGAGCGCAGGCCGCACAGAGCCAGATGGCGCTTCATCCAGCGGGGAGACTCGCTCATGCGGATGTTGCGCACATAGTGTGCCATGTAGCGGGGGCACAGGTCCGGAGCCTCCACCTTGACGGTGATGGGCGCATCCGGCTCGCAGACAGTCTTGTAGTCCATGGCGGGCATGTGCAGGGGCTTGCCCAGAACGGCAGCCACCTCGCGGGCGATGCCCAGAACGGACTGGCAGTCCGGGCGGTTCGCGGTGATGGAGATATCAAAGATATAGTCGTCCAGACCCACCACGGGGGCAATGTCGGTGCCGGGGACAGAATCCTCGGGCAGGATGAGCAAGCCGTAGACCTCAGAGCCCGGGAACAGGTCGTCGTTCAGGCCCAGCTCTTCGCCGGAGCACAGCATACCGTTGGACTCCACGCCCTGCATCTTGCGGGCCTTGATCTTGATGCCGCCGGGCAGGGTGGAGCCATCCAGAGCAGCGGGCACGCAGTCGCCCAGCTTCATGTTGGCGGCACCGGTGCTGATGCGGATGTCGTGGCCGTAGTCGCCGCAGTCCACCACACACTTGGTCAGGTGGGTGCCCTCCTGCTTTTCCATCTCCACGATCTTGCCGACGACCACCTTGCTGATGCCGGCATCCAGCGGGATCAGCTCTTCGACCTCAAAGCCGCAGGAGAAGAGCTTTTCCTCCAGTTCCTGCGCAGTAACGTCGATATCTACAAATTCTTTTAACCAGCTGAAAGGTACTTTCATTGTCTCTTCTCTCCCCTCTTATTCGTGGAACTGCTTGAGGAACTGCAGGTTGTTCTCGAACATCAGGCCGATGTTGTTGATGCCATACTTCAGCATGGCGATACGCTCGATGCCGATGCCGAAGGCGAAGCCGGAATACTCGTCCGGGTCGATATTGCAGTTCTCCAGCACCTTGCGGTTGACAACGCCGCCGCCCAGCACCTCGATCCAGCCGGTGTGCTTGCACAGCGGGCATCCCTTACCGTGGCACTCGAAGCAGCTCACGTCCACCTCCACGCTGGGCTCGGTGAACGGGAAGTAGGAGGGACGCAGGCGGGTGCGGGTGTCAGCGCCGAACAGCTTCTGCACGAAGGTGTTCAGTGCGCCCTGCAGGTCGCCCAGGGTGATGCCCTTGTCCACGACCAGACCTTCCATCTGGTGGAACATGGGGCTGTGGGTAGCGTCCGAGTCGGAGCGGAACACACGGCCGGGCATCAGGATCTTGATGGGCGGCTTCTGAACGTCCATGGTGCGGATCTGGCCGCCGGAAGTCTGGGTACGCAGCAGGAACTCCTCCGACAGGTAGAAGGTGTCCTGCATGTCGCGTGCCGGGTGATCCTTGGGCACGTTCAGGCGGGTAAAGTTGTGGTCATCGTCCTCGATCTCCGGGAAGGTACCCACCGAAAAGGCCCATGCCGGAGAACACGTCGATGATCTGGTTGGTGATCAGGGTCAGCGGGTGCAGACCGCCCACAGAGCGGGTCTTGGCGGGCAGGGTGATATCCACCGTCTCCGCAGCATTGCGGGCAGCAAGCTCTGCCTGCTTCACCTGTTCTGCAGCAGCGTCGTAATCTGCCTGAACCTTTGCCTTGAGTTCATTGATGATCTTGCCCATAGCTGGGGCGCTCTTCCGGCGCAACGGTGCGCAGGTTCTTCATCAGGGCAGGGATCTTGCCGTTTTGCTGAGTACTCCTGCCAGAAGGAGGCCAGCGTTTCCTTGCCGGACACCTGACCAAGGCTTTCAGCGGCCTGCTTTTGCCAGCTCGTCGATCATTGCTTGCATGGATGTTCTCTCCTTTATTCTTCGTGTTGATGAGCGGAGTGCAACTAAAAAAGCTCCGTCCCCTGCCCGATTTCTCAGGCAAAAGGGACGAAGCTGTTGATTCTTAGCTCCGCGGTACCACCCGGTTTCCACCCGTGCACAGATGCCGGGCGGCTCTCAGAACGCCGTAACGGGGCGTGGCCGTTCTGTACTACTGCTGTTTCGCACAGACCGCTCAGGAGCGAACTTCAGCACAGATACACCCGGAAGCCCTCTCAGCCGGTGAAGCTTCTCTCTTTGCCGTGTACGCCATGCCTACTCTCTCCGTCGCTGCGTTTGGGAGTATTCAGGTTTTATAACCAAGAGCTATGTTACCACATTTCGGGACAGTTTGCAAGGGCTGTGCAGTCACTTTCCGTAAAAAATCGCGTTCGGTGGAGTTTTTTCACAAAGCCGCAGCCATTATGAATCGTTTATGTCATCCATTATGAGCTGAAACAATTCTCCCAGGTCGATTAGTGGCGCAAACTCTTTATCAACTTTGTAATCATCTGAAATTTTTTACCACGACCACACCGTCGATCTGCTGGATATATCCTTCCTGCGGATAGACTGGCATCTGTTCCAGCTCTGTTCTGCTGTACAGTTCCCCATACTGTTCCACCGAGCAATGCTTGAGTTTTTGCCGGAGTAATATCCCTGAAATCGCTTTCCAAGACGCTCTGGCCGAGTAATCGTTCAGCCAGAAGCGGCCCATCTGCGCATACGGATTTGCATAGAGGTAATACTCCCTCTTCATAAAACTGGAGTTCGAGCTGGGTCTGCCCACAAACAGTACCGGCAGCTGCTCGTTATCGTCAAAATATCCGCTGCTCATCAGGTCGTCCGCAATGTGATCCGACATGCTCTTGAGTGGTTTTCCTTCCCTCATACATAGCTTCCTGATCGATCACGGCAGAGCAGACATTTCCATAGACGACCAAAACCGCAAGTACTACAGCCCCTGTCCGGGCAGCACATACATACTTTTTTACCATAGGCTGATTTGTGCGCGTCCCTTCAAGCAGCAGCAGACATACCGGCACGAACAGATTCAATCCTTCGCCCATCTGCAAAAGCCAGACCGCCTCGCTTGTGATCAGCATGATGGCATTGCACATGATGGGCAAAACGATCAGCGCTGCCACTCCCAGAAGGATATATTCCCAATTTTTCCGGTGAAGCATTTTTCTGAAGCGGTTCAGCAGTCCGATGCTCAGCGCCAGAAATACCAAAACGAAAAATTCCCACCGGCTGCAGAATGTTATGCCGATAGTAATTCTGAAAAAAGGTAAGCTCCAAACAGTTGGTAGGTCTCTGCAATGGCATTGGGCAGATTTTTCAGTATAGAAAGTACCGAAACATCCGCTCCTCCATTATAACTTGCCATCTGCCATCCACATGCCCATACGATCAGCTTTGTGAGCAGGAAATACAAAACCATTCCTGCAGCTGCGCTGCAAAGACTTCTTCCAATGTGGGCATGGACCTTTTCTCTGTCCACATTGCGGAACAGAAGCAGCAGAAGATATGTCAGCAGGAGCAGACAAAAGTTATCAAGGCTCGTCTGATAGCACGCAAGGCTCATGACCAGAAGCAGTGCTCCCTGTACGACCGCTTTTCTAAAATCTGCGGCACGAACCACACGCTCTGCCGCCAGAACAGCAAAACCAAAAAATGAGCAGCCAAACACCGGCGACTGAAAGCGATATGACAGCTGTATTTCAGTGACCGTGCTGGCCAGAACAGCCATACCCGCCAGATAGGTCACGACAGAATCCTTCTCTGTGAAAAAACTTCCGAAGCAGGGTAACAGCCAGCGCCGACATGGAAAGTGTCAGCAATGAATTGAAAGGTTCCGTCTGGATGCCAAACCGCAGCGCATCGATCACCGGCCAGAGCCATCGGCCCGTGACTACCTGCCAATAGCCGCCAAAGAACCATGTATTGTTCCATAATCCGTCAAATGTATTGGTCAGCCGCTGGCTGATCAGCAGGAAAAACACTACCGCCGAAAACAGCAGCATCACCAGAAATATCTTAGATCCGATATATCCCAGCCCAAGGTCGTCCGGTTTCTGTACATCGATTTTTCTTTCATCGTTAATTTTCTCCATCTGTCCCGTTTTATGTTCTCAGGCTCATTTGTTATTCATCGATCAGATAATCCTCTGAAATTTTGATCACATATACGCCGTCCATTTCCTGCATGGAGCCTTTCTCAGGGAATGTCGGCATTCGTTTGATTTCTTCTGTCCGGATCAGTTCGTCATATACCTCATCACTGCACAGCTCCAGCTGCATCGGTGTGAGGTCACGAAACACCGCATTCCATGAATAGCGCATTGTGGCGGCATTTTCTTTTTCGAAAAGGCCCACCTGTGCGTAGTCGTTCGCATCCCAATAGATGATGTGTGTCCGGAACAGTGGGCTTGCACTGGGGCGGCCTACCAGCATCACTGGCAGATTTTTCCGGCAAATCATAATAGCCCTCTGCCACCAGCTCACCGGCCACAAGGTCCGCGATTTGTTTGTTGCCTTGCGTCCCTCATACATCGCCTGCTGATCGATAGCCGACATGAATACGCTCCCGTAAACGACAGCAGCCGCCGTAAGCAGGATCAGTGCGTTTTTCTGCGTTATTCCAGCATTTGCGGAACGCATCACAGGCTGATTTTTCCCTCCCGGCTGCTGTCCAATAGCCAGAAACAGACCGGCAGGAACAAGGCCAGACCTCCGGACATGGGAATATAAAACGACGCCTGCGAGGTTGCCACCATAAATACCGTGCACATCATGGGCAGCACCAGCAGCGCTGCTGTGCCATAGAAAGTGTTTTCCCAATCTTTCCGGCGTATGAGCCGAACCAGTCTGCACGCAAGCGCGGCACCCACCACACAAAAAAGTCAAAGCAAATACAACTGCAGTTTCCTGCAGCGTATTGTGTTTTACAAGGGTACCAAAGAAATACCGATAAAAAACGCTCATAGCACTTTTCAACGCTGAAAGGAAGATTTTTCAGAATTTCAGACACTGAAATATCTGCGCCACCCTGGTAATCGGCCATCGCCGTTCCCGTCGCCCACAGTGTAATCTTTAAGATCAGCAGATACAGCACTGCGCCGGATGCAGCACTTGCCAGGCTTTTGCAAATATATTCCCGAATCTTTGTTTTTCTCCATTCTGGAAAAGTAGTAGGAGAAAATAGGCCAGCAGCACCAGACAGAAACAGGCAAGGTTCGTCTGGTACAGGCCAAGGCTCAGTGCCAAAAGCACCGCTGCCGGCACAATGCTGCTTACGGCTGATTTTCCCCGGATCACGTGCTCTGTAGCCAGCATTGCAAAGAAAAACGAAAATCCGTACTCCGGTGCAATGAAGTGAAACGAAAGATAGCACCCGACCACAACATTGGAAATATAGCATAAACCTGCGAGCCAGTCAATGCAGGATGTTCTCATCCATGCCGGTTTGAAGAGCATATGAAGCCTGGTGACTCCAAGAGAAACCAGCACCAAGCATACCACCGCATTGATGGGTTCTAGCTGCAGACTGAAACGCAGAAAACTGGTCACCAGCCAGAACCATCGCCCATTGGAAAGCTCCCATGCTCCCGCCATGTACTCAGCCGTTGTCCACAGACCATCCACTGTGTTCGTCAGCTTCAAGCTGATCAGCGGAAAATAGACCATCACCGCAAAGCCCAGCATCACAAAGAAATATTTCTTATCCAACTCCCGCAGCCAGTGTCTGATATCTGCTTTTATTTTTACAGACATGATATTCCTCCATCCATAAACTTCTGCTTTTCAGTATATCAAACTCTTCCACATGGTTCAATAAAAAAATCCCCTGCCGGGCAGTCGGCAGAGGATCTTGCGTATTTTTCCAGAGTGCTTTATTTTGCCACGATTTCTGCAGCCAGTGCATCCATCTGCGCTTCGGCAGCAGCATTGGCAGCACTGCGGATGGTGACCACAGTATCACACACGGCGATGTTCTTCATGCTTTCCAGCTCGGCGCGCATGAGCTTTGCGGCCATGGGTGCCCATGTGCCATTCTCCATCAAACCCACCGTGCGGTTCTGGAAGTTCTTGGTCTTGAGGTGGGTCAGCAGATTTTCCATCGGCGGGAAGAGGAAGCCGTCGTAGGTGGCGCAGGCCAGCACGATCTTTCCGCAGCGGAAGGCTTCGGTGACAGCATAGGACACATCGGTGCGGGTCAGGTCCATCTCCACGACCTTTGCGCCCTTTGCACGCAGCTTTTCGGCCATGAGGTGGGCTGCTGCACGGGTGTGGCCGTGGATGGAGGCACTTGCCACAAGGATCTTTTCCGGCTCCTCGGGCTTGTAGCTGGACCAGATGTCGTAGTAGTTCAGGTACTTGCCCAGATCTCCGGTCAGCACCGGGCCGTGCAGCGGGCAAATTGGTCTGGATGTCCAGAGCCGCAGCCTTTTTGCAGCAGCGCCTGCACCTGCGGGCCGTATTTCCCCCGACGATGTTCAGGTAGTAGCGGCGGGCTTCGCTGGCCCAGTCGGCCTTTTCGTCAAACTTTGCCACAGCGCCAAAGCGACCGAAGCCATCCGCGGAGAACAGCACCTTTTCGGTGGATTCATAGCTGACCATGACCTCCGGCCAGTGCACCATGGGGGCAAACACAAAGGTCAGGGTATGGGTGCCAAGGCTCAGGCTCTCGCCGTCCTTCACCACCACGCGGCGCTCCTTTGCCACAGCATCAGCACCAAAGAACTGATCCATATACAGGAAAGTCTTGGCGTTGCCCACCACCTGCATCTCCGGATAGAGTGCCGCCAGCTTTGCAATGTTGGCACCGTGGTCCGGCTCCATGTGGGAGACTACCAGATAATCCGGCTTACGGCCTGCCAGAGCTTCGGTCAGGTTTTCCAGCCACGGCTCGGTAGCGCGGGCATCCACCGTGTCCAGAACGGCGGTCTTTTCGTCCAGAATGACATAGGAATTATAGCTCACGCCGGTGGGCACCGGATACTGGCTCTCAAACAGGTCAATGGTGGTATCGTCCACGCCCACACCCAAAATGGCTTCGCTGATTTTCTTCACGCTCATAGCTTTCCGTCTCCTTTTTATGATATGCCGCAGACTGCAGCAATTATTTCTAAGAACAGTTCCTATTATAGCACATTGTTAGAAATTTCGCAAGAGATATTATTCTTCTCCATTTTCCGGCAGCTTTGCCGTTACCGGCCTGCCCGGCTCAGCATCCAGTTCCAGCAGAGCGGCAGCAGCGCTTTCGTCCATGGTCTGCACCGCGCGCAGCTTGCGGCTGATGGCACGGCTGCGCACGCCAATGAGATTATCCAGCTCTTCGTCGGTCTGGCGCAGGCGCTGCTGCATCTTGGAAAGCCCCTGCCGAACTTGTCAAATTCGGTCTTTACCGCACCCAGCAGCTGCCACACCTCGCCGGAACGCTTCTGGATGGCAAGGGTCTTGAAGCCCATCTGCAGACTGTTGAGCAGCGCCGCCATGGTGCTGGGGCCTGCGATGTTCACCTGATAGTCCCGCTGCAGCGCTTCCAGCAGGCCCGCGTTCACCACCTCGGCATACAAACCCTCGAAGGGCAGGAACAGGATGCCGAAGGCCGTGGTGTAGGGCGGCTCCACATATTTTTCCCGGATGTCCTTGGCCTCGGCCCGCAGCACCAGCTCCAATGCGTGGCGGGCGTTCTCCACGGCCTGTGCGTCGCCGGATGCCTGCGCATCCTGTAAATGGGCATAGGTGTCGCCGGGGAACTTGGAGTCGATGGGCAGCCACACCGTGCCGCCGTCCGCGCCGGGCATCCGGATGGCGTACTCCACCCGCTGGGTGCTGCCCGGAATGGTGGCCACATTGGTGTCGTACTGTTCCGGGGCAAGGATCTCTTCCAGAATGGCTCCCAGCTGGATCTCACCCAGAATACCGCGGGTCTTCACACCGGAAAGCACCTGTTTCAGCCCGCCCACATCAGCGGCAAGGTTCTGCATTTCGCCAAGACCCTTGTACACCTGTTCCAGCTGGTCGTTCACCGCCTTGAAGCTTTCGGTCACCCGCTTCTGCAACGCATCCTGCAGCTGTTCGTCCACCGTATGGCGGATCTCGTCCAGCTTCTGGGCGTTCTGGGCCTGCAGGGCAGTCATGCCCTCGGCAAGGGTGCGGCGCATCTCTTCCAGCTTGCGGGCGTTGGAGGCTTCCAGCCCCTGCAGGCGCTGCTCCATGGTCTGCTGCTGGGTGCCCTGCCCTGCGGCAAGGGCGGTGCTCATACTCTGCACCGAAGCCTGCAGCGTTTCACTGATGTGGCCCATAGCGGCAAGGTTCTGCTGCGCCATCTCTGCCAGTTTCGCGTCCATCTGGCGGTTCTGCGCTTCCAGCTGCTGACGCAGCCATTCCTTCCGTTCTGCATCGTCCCGGTTTGCGGCAGGCTTTGCCGAGCGGTACAGCAGCAGGGCCATCATCAGGCAGATGGCCACCAGAAGCACCGTGTAAAGAAACGCTAAAAATTCCATAATGTCTCCTATTGCAAAATCCGGGCTGTGCAGCTGCAAAGCCCGGATCTGCGTACTTTATATTATTTTGTCTGTTCTTCCCAGAAGGCAGCGGCTTCGTCCAGCCAGCCATCCGCAGCCGTGCCGCGGCCAAGGCCGATGCCATGGGCTGCGTGGTCATATACCACCTCTTTGTAAGGTACGCCATGCGCGGCCAGTGCCTTGCTGAGGCCGGCCCTCGCAGCGGCCAGCACAGCAGGTTCAAGGTCAGGTCATCCTCGCCATACCAGAAGTACACCGGCGGATAGTCCTCTGTGATCAGGTCGGCAAGGCTGTATTCATAGTAGAACCGGCCGCACACAAAGGGGTCGATGCCCACACGGTAGATCGGTGTGACCTCGGAAAACTGCACGATGGGATACTGCCAGGATCACTGCGACCGGGCTTCGGGCATGCCATAGCTTTTTATAGCCCAGAGCGTCCGATGCAAACAGGCCCGCCAGATGTCCGCCGGAAGAATAGCCGATCAGGGCGTAGCTTTCCGTCTGCACGCCGAACTGCTGTGCGTGGCCGGTGATGTACTTCACCGCCCGTGCAATGTCCTCTATGGGTCCGTTGTTGTCGTTATCCGGGTAGGCGCGGTAGCGCATCACGAACACCGCATAGCCTTTCTGGTGCAGCTGGTAAGCTGTGGAGATGCACTCCTTTAACTCTGCCGTGCGGTTGAAGATGTTGCCGGAGAGCACCAGCGCATACTTTGCATCCGGCGTGCTGGCCGGGTAGTAATAGAACTCCGCATTGTTGCGGGAGCTGTCCTCGGCGATCTCCTGCTCCGAGTAGAGCTTATAGGTGATCTGCACGCCCGCATTGTAATTGCGGATGAGCAGGTTCAGACCATCGGCACAATCCTGTGCCACATGGCTGCTCACATATTTTTCCAGCGTCTGGTCATTGCACCAGTCTTCGGTGCCGGGCAGGTTCTGCTCCTTGGAATAGGTCCAAACGCCTGCGCCAAGGATGCTGGGGTTCGAGCGGATCTCGCCCATGGTGGTCTGCGGCGTGATATCCGGCTCGCCATACTCTGCTGCAAATGCGGGCAGCGCCATCATCAGCAGCAGACAGATACAGGCTGCTGCGGTGCATATCCTGTGTTTCAACTCAACATCTCCTTTTCAGCCGACCTGTTCCTCCCAGAAGGCAACTGCTTCATTCAGCCAGCCATCCGCAGCCGTGCCGCGGCCAATCGAGACCGCATGGGGTGCATCCGCAAAGGCCGTTCTCTGGTACGCCACACCGTGTTTCTGCAGAGCCTGTTCAAACGCTTCGTAAAAGGCTTGTGTCCGGCCCGAGGATCGTGTCATTGTCGCCCCGCCAGAAATAAACCGGCGGGTAATCGTCATCCACTGCCTGATTCAGGTCGGTCCAGTAATAGCGCCATCCGCATGCGGTCGGATCATATACGATGTGATACACCGGCTTTATAATAGAGAAATCAACGATCGGGTACCCCAGAATCAGTGCGCCCGGCTTCTGGGCACCAAAGGCTCCGTAGCCGCGCTTCTGGTTGGCAAATATGCCCGCGACCTGCGCGCCGGACGAGTAGGCAACGATCGCGTAATCCTCCGGCTGCACCCGGAGCTGTTCCGCATGGGCGGTAATAAAGTTCACCGCATTGCCAAGATCCTGCAGCGGTGCATTGTCGCCAAGGTCGGTCCATGCGCGGTAGCGCAGAACAAACACGGTATAGCCTTTTTGCATGCAGTTCCCACGCTGTCGGCAGGCCCTCGCCAAATGTGCCGTTGATGGTCAGCGCATTGCCGCCCATCACGATCGCATATTTGCCATCGGGATCGCTCCCCGGAAAATAAAACAGCTGTACGCATCCGAGCGAAGGATCCACCTCGGTCTCCTCCGGGCTGTAGACCTGCCACGTCACCTGAACTCCGTCCTTCACATTCTGTGCCGCAAGGTTCAGCGCCGCCGTTGTTTCCGGCACCGTCTGCCCCCATGCGTATTCCTGCAGGGTCTGGTTTTCCAGTCGGCTGCGGGTCCATTGGGTCCCCTCGCCGAAGGAGCCATACAAAAACAGCCCGCTCTGCTGCATCACAGGGTCGCTGCGGATCTCCTGCATCGTCATGTCCGGTGTGATGTTGGCCTGACCAAGCTCCTCCGCAAACGCCGGCTGTGCCAGCAGGATCATCAGGCCAATACCAAACATCACCGTGCGCAATCGATTTCTCACAGCAATCCCCCGTTTATCTCTTTATTTGCACTGTTTTTTCCCAGAATGCCGTTGCCTGCCGGATCCAGCCGTCCGCATCGGTGTGGCGGCCCGGGCCAATGGCGTGGGGTGCGTTCTCGTACACATGGCACTCATAAACAGACCCCGCTCTCCCGGAGCTTGCGCTCCAGCAGCGGCCCCTGCTGGGAGTAGCACATGCGCTGCATATAAAGATCATTTTTGCCGTAGAAGAAATAGGTAGGGGTAAAGTTTTCGTTCACCACATCCGAAATATCGGTCCAGTAGTAACGCCAGCCAAGCACCAGCGGGTCAATGGCCAGCTGATATAGCGGCTTCACCTCAAAGAAATCGTTGATGGGGTAACCCCAGCAGCAGCGCTGCAGGCTGTGGGAGGCCAAATGCCTTATAGCCGAACTTTTCGTTGTCTGAGCCGATCAGGCCCACGATGTGTCCGCCGGAAGAAAAGCCCATCAGCGCATAGTTTTCGCGCTGAACGCCAAACTGATCTGCATTTTCGGTCAGGTACTTTACGGCATTGGCAATATCGTACAGTGGCGCATTGTCGGATGCATTCAGGAAAGAGCGGTACCGCAGCACAAAAAGGCCGCATAGCCCAGCTCGTGCAGCTGGTTGGCAATGGATGCACCCTCGTTCAGCTCTGCGGTGGTGTTGCCGCCGTTGCCGGGCACCACGATGGCGTACTTTGCGTTGGCCTGTTTTAGCCGGGAAATAATACAACTGCACCATGCCCAGAGAAGGATTTTCCGCAATTTCTTCCGGGTATACACCTGCCATGTGATCTGTACGCCCCTGTTGTAGTTTTCGATCACAAGGTTCATGCCTTCGGCGGCATCCTCGGCAGCCGCGTAGCTTACATAGCCCTCAATGGGCGTATCATCGTACTGCGTGCTGCCCTCGATCCATTCGTTGCAGTAGGTGTAGTAGCCGGAGCCTTTGATGCTGGGGTTCTCCCGCAGCTCTTTCATGGTCGTCTTTGTTGTGATGTTCGGCTCACCGTACTCTGCAGCAAATGCCGAAAGCGATACGCACGCCAGCATTCCCAGCGCACACACCATCGTTCTGATCCACTTCATTTTGGGACATCCTCCATTCTGCAGCGGCGTATCCTGCCGTGCTTTTCTTTGTTATGATTTATTGTATCACAAACCTTCCGCTTGTCAAAGAAATTTCTGTGCAGTACGGCGCTTGTACCGCACCGCAAATTCTGCTATACTGGAGCCGGATATTTTTGAGAGTTGAGGGCGCGGAAAGCTATGCACTTTCCGCCGGGATCGAAATATGAGCAAAATCGAGATCCGGCCCATGGAGCCGGAAGACTGGAGCGCTGTTTCCAGAATTTATTTGGAGGGCATTGCTACAGAACATGCCACTTTTCAGACCACCTGTCCGCCGTATTCTGCGTGGGATGCTTCCCACGCAAAAAGAATGCCGACTGGTACTGCTGGCCGACGGCGTGATTGCCGGGTGGACGGCGTTGCGCCGGGTGGACCCGCGCTGGTGCTACCGCGGCGTTGCCGAGGTGAGTATTTACGTGGGTGAGCAGTTCCGGGGCCATGGCCTTGGCTATCACCTGCTGACCGAGCTGTGCCATCAGGCAGAAAAGGCCGGCTACTGGACACTGCAGTCCACCGTGCTGCAGGACAACGCTGCCAGCCGCGCCCTGCACACAAAATGCGGCTTTCGCTTAGTGGGCCGCCGGGAACGCATTGCCCGCGACTGTCACGGCCGCTGGCTGGACACATTCTTAATGGAATACCGCGCTGCCGCCAATGAACCGGAAGGCTATAAAAAGCTGTAAGATGCAAAAGAACTCCGCGCCCTGAGGCTGCGGAGTTCTTTTTTGTCCATTGATAAAATGATAAAGGTAAAAACAGGCTTACCACTCTTCGCCGTCGATGTCCACGCTGCCGTCCACCACGGCACCGGCGCGGGAACGCTGGAACATGCTTTCCACCACGGCGCAGTACTTATCGGCCAGACAGACGATGACTGCTTCGCGGCAGGTGGGCACATGACGGAAGGTCAGCGGCCACATGTGGCTTGCAATGATGCTCTGTTCCTTTCTGGTAATGCTGAACACCCGCTTTGCATTGACGCAGGCATAACCCGGATGGGAGAAGCCGTGCATCTCAAACAGGCGGCGCAGGCCGTGGAAGGTACCGGTGGTGTGCCAGTCGTACAGATAAAAATCATGCAGCAGGGCACCCACTGCCAGCGAGGTCTCGTCAGCGTGCAGATGCAGACGGCGGTTGAGCCAGAAGCTCACCAGCGCCACATTCTTGCAATGCTGGTAGGTGGTGACAGAGCCGTGCTGGATGTACTCCCGCATCCGCTGCACATCCGGGTGATGATC
>ENA-OQHD01000509-OQHD01000509.1-human-gut-metagenome-genome-assembly--contig:-NODE-509-length-13838-cov-6.106994_pt1 | contig 13838 bp, 14 predicted proteins | sample MGYA00242560_ERZ504711 | MGnify/ENA primary metagenome ERZ504711 (study PRJEB26092, sample SAMD00036198) | human gut metagenome | host: Homo sapiens | study: EMG produced TPA metagenomics assembly of... | reverse complement strand
CAATATTTGATGTGGAGATTTCCTGTATCAAGGCAAAAGAAGCGATGATGAGGCAATCGGATTCATGAAGGCGATTCCGTCAATACCATTGAACTTGTATCGATGGAATCTCTGATGAAAGAGCATGAAAATCCGGAGTTGGGAAAAAAAAGGTTTCAATGCAGGATCTTGTCCTTCCGGGAAGTGTAGAGATTCTTGAGGCAGCGAAAACGGATGATGCAAGATTGCTGCGGGAGACAGATGATAAATTATTCTTAAGAATGATTTTTGAAATATTTGCAGAAGAATCATCATAAGATCTATCTCCTGGCAGCAAGTCAGGAGGAACTGGTGAAAGCAGAGGAAGCTCTTGCAAAGTATAATCAGGGGATTCGTGTGGTAGGAGATGCCGTGATCCATCCGGAAGACGGAGAACTGACGGATGCAGACCGGATCCATGGAATTGTGAATGCAGTCAACGGCTCAGAGGCAGATTGTATTTTATCAGTCCTTCCATCGCCGGCGCAGGAAGATTTTATTGAACAGAACCGGGCATTGATCGACACAAGAGTCTGGATTGGCTGTGGATCAGTTCTGATGCGCAGCTTTGACGACAGAAAGATGACAAGCAGAATAAAGAGAATGTTAGTAAAGAAAGTATTTCGCTATAAAGTAGAGAAGCAGAAGTAGCCTTTGTGAAGAATGCTAAAAGATAAAAATGTGAATATTTCATAGATTCGACTAAGAAATGCATAAAAAAGATGGATTTCCTCTTTCTTTTTTTGCTGTTTTGCCTTAATATAATATAAGGGTATGTGTACGGATAAATAATGCATACAAAAAATTTGTGGAATATGCACATGCGTGTTACTACTTACAGTTTGCTGTAATCAGCAATACATCGTACAGAGTGGAGGAAAAAAGGATGATTTCAAATCAGATACTTCAAAACACTATTGAAGGATTAAAGGGAATATCAAGGGTTGATTTCTGTGTACTCGACACAGAAGGCAAGGAACTTGCAGCAACATTTGATATGGCAAAAGATTGTGGGGAAGCGGTTCTTTCTTTTGTTGAATCCCCGGCAGACAGCCAGGTGATCCAGGGATGCCAGTTCTTTAAGATCTTTGACGAACAGCGTTTGGAATATGTTTTGCTTGCAGATGGCGAGACAGAAGATGTGTATATGCTCGGTAAGATTGCGGCATTTCAGATCCAGAGTCTGCTTGTAGCTTATAAGGAGCGTTTTGACAAAGATAACTTTATCAAAAATCTTCTTTTAGACAACCTTCTTTTGGTTGATATTTACAATCGTGCAAAGAAATTACATATTGACACAGAAGTAAAACGTGTTATCTTTATTATTGAAACATCGCACGAGAAAGACAGTGCTGCACTTGATAATGTGAGAAATCTTCTGGGAGGAAAGTCAAGAGACTTTATCACAGCTGTTGATGAGAAGAATATTATTGTTGTGAAAGAACTCTCAGATAAGGACGGCAATAAGGAACTTGAGAAGATGGCGAAAGAAATGCTGGATACGCTCCAGGCAGAGGGAGGCGACGAGCAGATCCATATTGCATACGGAACCATCGTAAGTGATATCAAGGAAGTATCCAAGTCATACAAAGAGGCGAAGCTTGCACTTGATGTAGGTAAGATTTTCTTTGATGAGAAGGATATTGTTGCTTATACAACACTTGGAATCGGTCGTCTGATCTATCAGCTGCCGCTGCCACTTTGTAAGATGTTTATTAAAGAGATTTTCGAAGCAAAATCTCCGGATGACTTTGATGAAGAGACATTGACAACGATCAATAAGTTCTTTGAGAACAGTCTTAATGTATCAGAGACATCCAGACAGCTCTATATCCACAGAAATACACTGGTATACAGACTGGATAAGCTTCAGAAGAGCACTGGTCTGGATCTGCGTGTGTTTGAGGATGCCATTACTTTCAAGATTGCCTTAATGGTAGTAAAGTATATGAAGTATATGGAGACATTAGAGTACTAGAACCGTAGGAGTATAGATAAGTTTTAGGAGGAACATATGATTGAATTAAGGAATGTGACGAAGGAGTATTCCAAAGGTCACGCAGCCTTGAATGGAGTTTCCGTGAAGATTGAGCGCGGAGAATTCGTATTCATTGTTGGTGACAGTGGATCAGGTAAGTCAACATTGATCAAATTGATCATGAAAGAGTTGAATCCGACCGAGGGTACAATTATCGTCAACGGCCAGAATTTGAACCGTATGAAACACAGAAACATTGCTAAATACAGAAGAGGACTTGGAGTTGTATTCCAGGATTTCCGTCTTTTGAAAGATCGTAGTATTTATGAGAATATTGCATTCGCATTGCGCGTGACTGAGACACCGACCCGTGTAATCAAGAAGAAGGTACCGGCAGCTCTGTCACTGGTTGGACTTGCACAGAAGTACAAGTCATTCCCGAAAGAGCTTTCAGGTGGAGAGCAGCAGCGTGTAGCGATTGCAAGAGCAATTGTAAATGAACCTGCCATTCTGCTGGCGGACGAGCCGACAGGAAACCTTGACCCGACAAACTCATGGGAGATCATGAGTCTGTTGAAAGAGGCAAATGAGCGTGGAACAACAGTACTTGTTGTTACACATAACCAGGAGATCGTAAACGAGATGAACGAACGCGTCATTACTATGAAGCAGGGCGTAATCGTCAGTGATGAGAAAAAAGGTGGGTATATAAATGAGGATTAGTACATTTGGATACGTTGGAAAGCAGGGCGTTAAGAATATCTGGAGAAACAAGATGTTTTCACTCGCATCCATAGCGACGATGTCAGCATGTATTTTCCTGTTTGGATTGTTTTTCTCGATACTTGTTAACTTCCAGTATATTATTAAAAGTGCAGAAGAAGGTGTTGCAATCACCGTATTCTTTAATGATGACGCAACAGAGGAACAGAAGAAAGAGATCGGTGAGCAGCTTGAATCCCGTGATGATGTTTCGGAAGTGAAGTATGTGTCAGCAGATGATGCATGGTCAGAATTCCAGAAAGAGTATTTTGGAGACAACCCGGAACTTGCAGAAGGTTTTAAGGATGATAACCCGCTGGCAGGTTCAGATAACTATGAAGTCTACATGAAGACGGTAAAAGGTGATAATAAGGATCTGATTGCGAAGAGTAAGTCTCTTTCAGCTACGCAGCAGGATCTGGTTAAATTTGCACAGAGTCTGGACGGAGTCAGACAGGTCAATAAGTCAGATGTTGTAGCGAACACACTTTCCAGTGTGAATATGCTTGTTGCATATGTTTCAATTGCGATTATCGCAATTCTTCTCGGAGTATCAATCTTCCTGATCAGTAATACGGTAACAACAGGTATTACAGTCAGAAAAGAAGAGATTGCAATCATGAAATATATCGGAGCGAAGGACTTTGTAGTAAGATCACCATTCGTGATCGAAGGTCTGATCATCGGATTATTCGGTGCAGTTATTCCGCTTGCCCTGTTATATTTCCTTTATGACAAGGCTATAGTATATATTATGGAGAAGTTTAGTATTCTGAAGAATATCATCACATTCCTTCCGGTTGGAAATGTATATATCTATCTGTTGCCAATCGGGCTTGCAATGGGAATTGGAATCGGATTCCTCGGAAGTTACTTCACTGTTCGTAAGCACTTGAGAGTGTAATAGGAGATACCTATGAAAAGACGGATGAGAAAGGTGACAGCACTGGTTCTGTCAGTCGGAATGATGCTGTCAATGACAATTACTTCCGGTGCTGTGACAATTGATGAAGCGCAGAAAAAAGCAGATGAGCTGCAATCACAGAAGAGTGCAGCTCAGGCTGAAAAAGATACACTTGCTGCAAAGCTTAATTCCATCATTGCTCAGATGAACAAGACACAGGAAGAATTAAGCGCTAAGGAAACTGAAATTTCAACAGCTGAGGAAGAGCTTGTACAGGCGAAGGTTGATGAGGATGATCAGTATAACAGCATGAAGAAGAGAATCAAATTCATGTATGAGGGTGGTAATACCCAGTTCCTTGAGATATTGATGTCCAGCAGCAATATTGGTGATCTTCTTAATAAGGCAGAGTATGTATCGAAGCTCTCTTCTTATGACAGAGATATGCTTACAGCTTTTCAGAATACAGTAAAGGCTGTAGAAGAGAAAGAAGCAAAACTGCAGGATGAGTATGAAAAACTCAATACATTGCAGAGCAGTCTGGTGAGTCAGCAGACAGAGGCGCAGACACTGATCAGTAGCAAGGAAGCACAGATTGCTGAGATTCAGGATCAGATTACAGATAATGCAAATCTTCTTGCAGATCTTAAGGCGAAAGCAGAAGAAGCAAAACGTCTTCAGGAAGAGCAGGCAGCGGCGGCTGCTGCAGCTGCTGCGGCGGCAAAGAAGAACAATAGCGGAAGCAGCAGTAGTAATGGAAGCAGTAGTTCCAGACCGGCTTCCAGCGGAAACGTGGTGAGCGGAAGTGGATATTTTACACATCCATGTCCGGGAATGACGTACCAGTCCAGTTATTTTGGAGAGGTTCGATCTTTCGATTCAAGACCACATAAAGGAAATGATTATGCCGCACCGACAGGAACACCTACATATGCAGCAGCAGCTGGAACAGTCATTACGGCAGGCTGGAGCAACAGTGCAGGAAACTGGGTTGTTATAAGCCATGGAAACGGATTGGTGACAAAGTATATGCATCACAGCTCAATTTGTGTGAGTGCCGGTCAGAGAGTAGCAAAAGGACAACAGATTGGATATGTTGGTTCTACAGGATATTCAACCGGAGCACATCTACATTTCCAGGTGGAGCTTAACGGAACACCAGTGAATCCAAATAATTATATGTAAGACAAAGGGATTCAAAATCTTCCTTTCATGTTTACATGAAAGTGATTCAAAGAATAAAGGGGGACAAAGTGGACGATTCTGCTTTGTCCTTTTCTTTAAATAACAGCGAAAGGGACAGACAATGGAACAGAAAAAGAAAAAGGGATATGGAGCCGGGATTGTTACCGGAATTCTTGCAACAGTTCTTGTCAGCCTGCTTCTCCTTGGGGGATTCAGGGTCATTACGAACACAGCCGGCAGTTATGCATCCGGTAAAGTGACAGAAAAAGAGGTATCAAAAAAATCTGAATAAGCTGAATGCTTTGATTGATAAATATTATCTGTATGAAGATGAAATTGATACAGATAAGCTGGCAGAAAGGTAATTTATTCCGGATATACGAGTGCACTGGGAGATAAGTACACTGTTTATTATGACGAAGATGAGACAAAAGCTCTGATGGAATCAACAAGCGGAACATTTTCAGGTGTGGGTGCAACGCTGACAAAAGATGCGGATACGGGCTATGCGACAATTGTAAATGTCTATGAAGACTCTCCGGCAGAGAAAGCAGGACTGAAAGCAGGAGATATCCTGGAGAAAATCGATGACCACGAGGTTGGTGATGAGCAGCTTGATACGGTGGTGTCCTGGATCAAAGGGGAAAAGGGAACAGATGTAAAGATTACAGTTCTCAGAGACGGAGAAGAACTGGAACTGACTGCCACACGAGATACGATCGAAGTGAAGACAGTTTCGTATGAGATGAAGGAGAACCAGATTGGCTATATCAGAGTGTCTGAGTTTGATACAGTAACTTATGATCAGTTCAAAGAAGCATTGGATGATCTTGAAAATCAGGGAATGCAGGGGCTTGTGGTTGACCTGAGAAACAATCCGGGAGGAAGTCTTGATACAGTTACGAATATGCTGCGTCTGCTTCTTCCAGAAGGTACAATTGTATCAACAAAGGACAAGAATGGAAAGACAGACGAAATCACTTGTGACGGAACTCATGAATTTAAGAAACCAATGGCAGTTCTTGTAAACCAGTACAGTGCCAGCGCATCTGAAATCTTCAGCGGTGCAGTACAGGATTATGGAACAGCGAAGATTGTCGGAGTGACAACGTATGGAAAAGGTGTTGTGCAGCAATTGATGGATCTGGGAGATGGAACCTGTCTGAAAGTGACGATTGCAGAGTATTATACTCCAAATGGAAGAAGCATCAATGGGAAAGGTGTTGAGCCGGATGTCGAGGTGGAGTATCAGTATGACGAAGAGAATCCAAAAGCGGATAACCAGCTGGATCAGGCATTAAGCACAGTACAGGAAGAAATTGTTGAAAGTACACAAAACCGATAGGTTGAAAAAGCCTCATTCTGATAAAATGTTAAAATGTGTGACAATTCAGATAAAAACTCTTGAAAATCAAAAAATTGATGTGCTAATATTGGAAACAAGTTTTAGCAGACTAAAGTGCTGAACCAGAAAAAGGCTAAGAACAAGACTCTGATTCACAGAAACTGACAGGAAGTTGGCGTCACCGACTGAGAGCGCCGGACAGCGGAGCGGATTAAGGGAACACTTGGGAGCTGGCTGTCTGAACAGATGAAGTAGGGTAGCACGTGGAGCATACGTTACATGCAAAGAGTGGAATCTGGCTTACACAGGGATAAGATTTGAAATGTGAAGACTGAGATTCAATGCGGGTGGTACCGCGGATATTATGATTGTAATTTCCGTCCCCGGGATACTGATGTATCCCGGGACTTTTTGTATAGAAAAGTTCTTCTCGGGATGCTGGAATCTGAAAGGAGAAGAATTATGGAATTTGTAACAGGTGTAAAAAAGAAGGAAACATTGGAACTGAGTGAACTTCTCGAAGAGGGAAGAATTGGAACCGAAGTGAAAGTAAATGGTGCGATCCATACGATCCGTGATATGGGAACAATTGCATTCATTATTCTCAGAAAAAGAGAAGGACTTGTTCAGTGTGTATATGAAGAAAATATTTCCAAATTTGACTTGAAAGATGTGAAGGAAGCAGATACAGTAGAGGTAACAGGTGTGCTTGCAGAGTCTGCGAAAGCTCCGAATGGGATTGAGATTCGCCTTGGTGAATTGAAGATCTTAAGTGAGCCGGCAGAGCCAATGCCGCTTCCGATTGCAAAGTGGAAGCTGAACACATCTCTGGAAGCAAAATTAAACTACAGACCGATTTCTCTGAGAAATATCAGAGAGCGTGCGAAGTTCAGAATTCAGGAAGGAATCGTAAGAGGGTTCCGTGATTTCCTTTATAAAGAAGGATTTACAGAGATCCATACTCCGAAAATCGGTGCCAAAAGTGCAGAGGGCGGTGCGAACCTTTTCCGTCTGGAGTATTTCCACAGACCGGCGATCCTTCAGCAGAGCCCACAGTTCTATAAGCAGATGATGGTCGGAGTATTCGACAGAGTCTTTGAGACAGCGCCAGTATTCCGTGCAGAGAAACACAACACAAAGCGTCATCTGAATGAGTACACAAGCCTTGATTTCGAGATGGGATATATTGATGGATTTGAAGATATCATGGCAATGGAAACGGGATTTCTTCAGTATACGATGGAGCTGTTGAAGAAAGAGTATGCAAGAGAACTTCAGATTCTGAATATCGAAGTACCGAAGACAGATAATATTCCGGCAGTAAGATTCGACGAGATCAAACGACTGGTATCCGAGAAGTATGACAGAAAGATCAAGAACCCATTTGACCTGGAACCAGAGGAAGAGACATTGATCAGCCGTTATGCGAAGGAAGAATGGGATGCAGATTTTGTATTCGTTACTCATTATCCATCAAAGAAACGTCCATTCTATGCAATGGATGATCCGGAGGATCCGACTTACACGCTCAGTTTTGACCTGCTTTTCAGAGGAATGGAGATCACAACCGGCGGACAGCGTATTCATGATTATCATGAACTTCTTGCGAAGATGGAGAAGCGAGGTATGACAGATGAAGGCATGGAGCAGTATTTAAGTGCATTCAAGCATGGAATGCCACCACACGGAGGTCTTGGAATAGGTATGGAACGTCTGACAATGAAGATGATGAACGAAGACAATGTAAGAGAAACAACATTATTCCCAAGAGACTTAAGTCGTCTGGAACCATAAGAAGAAAATACAAAAACGGGTCAATCCTCTGGATTGAACGAAAAAACTGTTGGATGTGAAGGTCTGAACTGAGAAAGAGAACTGCCCACAGGATGTTGTGGTCAGAAACTTAAGGAGTAGAAACGAGGGAGGATCTTTATGTTTAAGAAAAAAGAATGTTATCTTTGCGGAGGTAAATTAATTAATGGCCGTTGCAGTTCCTGCGGGCTGGATAACACAAAGCTAGACAAAAAGAATTACAGGCTGAATGAGAGTAGTTTTGACCGCAAGCAAAAAAATGACATATTCCCAGAAACGACAGAATGACACTGGAGAGACAAAAAACCGGGAGAAAAAGAAGGATGCGGGACATCTCTGTGAGAGTCATAACGGACGGAAAAGAACGCAGACAGAATATCAGCAAAAAGAAAATCCGCGGATGGAAATTCCACAGACAGGGCAGATGCAGCTGGGTGGGCCGACGGTATTTAATCCGGCAAGGAAGGTTCATGCAGGATCTTACGAGGAACAGAAAAAGGCAAGGAAAATCAGTGGAATTTTTGCGGGAATCATCGTAGCAATCGTAGCATTTACAAGCATTGCAGGTTCCGTTGGTGATTTCATTTCCTCATTTGGGGATGATTTCCATTCCTCAGATTATGACTGGAATGATGATGGCAGCGAAGTGGAGTCTGAGTATGATCCATATATGAATACAACGAGAGAACTTTCTGAAACAGGAGCAACTTATGACTGTGTATTAGGATATGGGGAGTATGAAATCGGAGCACAGATCCCGGAAGGGACTTATGAAGTGGAGCTTGTCTCAGGAGAAGGCTCCATGCAGCAGGATGATCCTGAGAATTCGATTTATTACTATTCTTATTTTAGTGAAGATGAGTCAGATACGGATGCAGGAGATTATCTGGACGATGTGAGATTGTATACAGGAGGTCATCTGAAGATTAATACAGGACTGGTTGTCCAGTTTCATTCTGAGAATGCACAGACGGAACAGATGCAGCTGGAAGAAAATCCGCTGACGGAACAGGTAACATTGAAAGCCGGAAACACTTATACGGCGGGAACAGATTTCCCGGCAGGATGGTATGATGTGACCGAGGCATCAGGAGTTGACTGGGCGGAGCTTCATTACAAGATTTATCTTGGTGATTTTTATGATAAGGAAAATGAAAATCTCAATTATGAAAATTATGGACTCTGGTTTTATGATACAGATGGATCAGAATCTTATAGAAATGCAGTTTTCCCGGAGGGAACGGAGCTGGAAGTGGATGATGGGGACTTAATCCTGACGCCGTCCGGCTCAGTAAAAAACCAGAATTATGACAGTTTCTATGATATGTACCGCTACAGGTCGCAATAAGCTGAGAAATTTATGATACTGATTTTGGGAATTGTCAGGATTAGCAAAGACAGAGTAGAAAGAAAGGATGATTAAATTGGCAAATAAAATATCCGATGAAACAATCGAGTATGTAGGAATCCTTGCAAAGCTGGAACTTTCAGAGGAAGAGAAAGAAGCAGCGAAAAAAGACATGGAGCAGATGCTGGATTATATAGATACATTAAATGAACTTGACACAGCAGGAATCGAACCGATGTCTCATGTATTTCCGGTACAGAATGTGTTCCGTGAAGATGTTGTGACAAACGGAGATAACAAAGAAGCGACACTTGCGAATGCACCACTTCGTAAAGAGGACAGTTTTGAAGTGCCGAAGACAATTGGTTAAGGGAGTGAGAGCAGATGGATTTATTAAAACTTACAGCCCTTGAACTGGGCGAGAAGATCAAAGCAAAAGAAGTAACTGTACGAGAAGCAGTCGATGCAGTGATTGGACAGATCAAAGAAGCGGAGTCAGAGATTCATAGCTTTGTGACGATAGATGAAGAAGGTGCTTATGCACAAGCGGAGGAAATTCAGAAGAAAATAGATGTGGGCGAACTGACAGGTCCACTTGCAGGAGTTCCGGTTGCAGTAAAAGATAATATGTGTATCGAGGGACAGCTTACCACATGTAGTTCAAAGATTCTTTCCAACTTCAAACCGACCTATACGGCAGAGGCAGTTGAGAACCTCAGAAAAGCAGGAGCGGTTATCATTGGTAAGACAAACATGGATGAATTTGCCATGGGAAGTACAACAGAGACGTCTTATTACGGACCGACACGCAATCCGCACAACACAGCGCATGTTCCGGGAGGTTCTTCCGGTGGTTCCTGTGCGGCAGTGGCAGCGTCCGAATGTTATTATGCACTTGGATCTGATACCGGCGGATCCATTCGTCAGCCGAGTTCTTTCTGTGGAGTTGTCGGACTAAAACCAACTTATGGAACCGTTTCCCGATATGGACTTATCGCATATGGATCTTCTTTAGATCAGATTGGACCGGTAGCGAAAGATGTATCGGATTGTGCGGCAATTCTTGAAGCAATTGCATCCCATGATCCGAAGGACAGCACTTCCATGGATCGTGATGATTGTGATTTCACAGAAGCACTTGTCGATGATGTGAAAGGACTCCGTATTGGAATCCCAAGAGATTATATGGGAGAAGGTCTGGATCCTGAAGTAAATGATGCTGTGATGAAGGCAGCAAAAGTACTTGAAGAAAAGGGTGCGATTGTTGAGGCGTTTGATCTGCGACTTGTAAAATATGCAATCCCTGCTTATTATACGATCGCAGATGCAGAGGCAAGTTCTAACCTGGAACGTTTTGATGGTGTGAAATATGGTTATCGTACGAAAGATTACGATGGACTTCATAACATGTACAAGAAAACACGTTCAGAAGGATTTGGTCCTGAAGTAAAGAGAAGAATCATGCTTGGATCTTTTGTCTTAAGTTCAGGATATTATGATGCCTACTATCTGAAGGCACTTAGAACAAAAGCTTTAATCAAGAAAGAGTTTGACCGTGCATTCCGTAATTATGACATCATTCTCGGACCGGCAGCACCGACAACTGCTCCGGAGCTTGGAAAGAGCTTAAGTGATCCGATGAAGATGTATTTGGGAGACATTTATACAATCTCAGTCAATCTTGCAGGTCTTCCGGGAATGAGCGTTCCGGTTGGAAAAGATAGCAAAGGACTTCCAATCGGTATGCAACTGATCGGAAATGTATTTGAAGAAAAAACTTTGATCCGTGCAGCATATACCTATGAGTGTGCGACAAAGAAGATGCATGAAACACCGGCATCTGTCGGTCTTATGTCAGAAAAGGAGGTGCGTTAACAATGGCAAAGCAGTATGAAACAGTCATTGGACTGGAAGTGCATATTGAGCTGGCTACAAAGACAAAGATCTTCTGTGGATGCAGCACAGAATTCGGTGGCGCACCGAATACACATACTTGTCCGGTATGTACTGGTATGCCGGGATCGCTTCCGGTGTTGAATAAACAAGTTGTAGAATATGCTATGGCAATTGGTCTTGCAACAAACTGTAAGATTACACAGGTATGCAAATTTGACCGTAAAAACTATTTCTACCCGGATAACCCGCAGAACTATCAGATTTCCCAGCTGTATCTCCCGATTGCCAGAGATGGATATGTAGAGATCGAGAGTGGTTCAGGAAAGAAGAAAGTAAGAATCCACGAGATGCATATGGAAGAAGATGCAGGTAAGCTGGTTCATGATGAGTGGGATGATACTTCACTTGTCGATTATAACCGAAGCGGTGTGCCACTTGTAGAGATCGTATCTGAACCGGATATGCGTTCCGCAGAAGAAGTTATTTCTTATCTTGAGAAGCTTCGTATGATCGTGCAGTATTTAGGCGCATCAGATTGTAAGCTTCAGGAAGGTTCTATGCGTGCTGATGTCAACCTGTCTGTCCGTGAAGTCGGATCCGATCAGTTTGGTACAAGAACAGAGATGAAGAACCTGAACTCATTTAAGGCAATCGCACATGCAATTGAAGGCGAACGTCAGAGACAGATTGAGTTGATCGAAGAAGGAAAACAGGTTGTACAAGAGACAAGACGCTGGGATGACAACAAAGAGCATTCTTATGCAATGCGTTCCAAAGAGGATGCACAGGACTATCGTTATTTCCCGGAACCAGACCTTGTTCCGATCGTGATCAGTGATGAATGGATCGAGAAAATCAAATCTCAGCAGCCGGAACTTCGTACGGAGAAGCTGGAGCGTTACAAGGAACAGTTTGATATTCCGCAGTATGACGCAGAGATCATCACAGGTTCTAAGAAAATGGCCGATCTTTTTGAGGCAACAACAGCAATCTGTGAGAAACCGAAGAAAGTTGCAAACTGGCTGATCGGAGAGACCTTCCGTCTGATGAAAGACAATGGAATGGAGCCGGAAGATTTAACATTCTCTCCGGAGAACCTGGCAAAATTAATTGATCTTGCGGAGGCAGGAACCATTAACAGTTCTGTGGCAAAAGATGTATTCAAGCAGATTTTCCATGAGGATATAGATCCTGAGAAATATGTCGAAGAACACGGGCTTAAGATGGTGAACGATGAAGGTGCACTCCGTGAGACAGCTGCCAAAGTGATCGCAGACAACCCACAGGCAGTCGCAGACTTCAAAGGCGGTAAAGAGAAAGCAATCGGAGCACTGCTTGGACAGACAATGCGCGCCATGAAGGGGAAAGCAAACCCTGGAATGGTGAACCAGGTGCTGCGAGAGTTGTTAAAATAAAATTTGATTTGTCTGTTAGGATTCCTGTAAATGGAACAGATACATTTATTGACCTAATATTGAAATTAAGATTGATATATTGACAGCCTGGAAAATGTCTGCTATATTACAAGTAGAACACAGGGAAATAATAAACTATATATGTTCAAAACAATAAGAGATTCGGAAGGATGTGGAAAGAATGAAACGAGATTATTATGAAGTGCTTGGGCTGTCAAAGGGCGCAGAGGATAAAGAAATAAAGAGAGCATATCGTAAGCTGGCGAAGAAGTATCATCCGGACACGAATCCTGGGGATAAAGAAGCGGAGAAGAAATTCAAAGAAGTGACGGAGGCGTACTCTGTACTGAGTGATCCGGAGAAGAAGAAACTGTATGACCAGTTCGGTCATGCTGCATTTGATCAGAGCGGTGCTGCAGGTTCCGGATACGGAAATGCCGGTACAGGTGGCTTTGGAGGATTCGGCGGAAACGGCGGATTCAAAGGCGGTACTTACCGTAGTTATGGTGGACCGGGAAGGGGATATCAGGAGTATCATTTCGAAGGTGGCGACATGGATGATATGTTTGATGACATTTTCGGAAATATGTTCCATGGAGGAAGTGCTTCAGGTCGCAGCAGAAGGACATCAGGATTTACCGGAGGATTTGGAGGAGAAAGCTTTAAATCAAAAGGTTCTGATATCAAGGCAGGTATCACTGTAGGGTTTGACGAGGCTGCATTTGGTGGAGATAAGGTTATTACTCTGAGTAATCCGGAAAATCCAGGACAACCGGGACAGTCACTGAAGGTTCATATTCCGGCAGGTATTGATAACGGAAAGTCAATCCGTTTAAGAGGAAAGGGAATGCCGGGAACCGGTGGTGGTGAAGCCGGAGATCTTCTGTTGAAAGTAACAGTTGCTCCGAAACCTGGATATGAGCGAAAAGGTATGGATGTATATACAACCGTATCTGTTCCGTATACAACAGCTGTGTTCGGAGGTGAGGCATTGGTCCATACACTGTATGGAGATGTTATGTGTAAGATTAAAGAGGGAACACAATCGGGTTTCCCAAGATTCGTCTGAGAGGTAAGGGAAATTGTTTTCGATGAAAGATTCATCCGTTCACGGAGACCAGTATGTGACAATTCAGATTGAAGTGCCAAGAAACTTAAGTCCGCAGGCAAGACAG
>ENA-OQHD01000508-OQHD01000508.1-human-gut-metagenome-genome-assembly--contig:-NODE-508-length-13848-cov-3.168574_pt1 | contig 13848 bp, 18 predicted proteins | sample MGYA00242560_ERZ504711 | MGnify/ENA primary metagenome ERZ504711 (study PRJEB26092, sample SAMD00036198) | human gut metagenome | host: Homo sapiens | study: EMG produced TPA metagenomics assembly of... | reverse complement strand
ATATTTTAATAATGAATGTCATTTCATTTCTTTCAAGATTTCACGAACTTCAATAGCTTTCATTCTTTCTATTTTTTCTTTTTCTCTCCGAATAAGATCATTTATAAATCGACTTACGTTTGGTTGTAGATTTACAAATTCTACCAAGTCTAAATCAAATCTGATAGCCCGAACCTTACTTTTACTCGCAGGTTTTGTTCGATGGTACACTCTTTTGGCTTGCTGTTCCTTTTCTATCATACCTTTAGTACTTAACTCCTAACATATAATAACCTCTTTTATAATTAAATGCAAAAGTATTAATAAATAAAATTATGACAAATGATATTTTTTGATGTTTTCAACATACACGTGGAAGCAAGTTAGGGGTTGAGTATAATAATCTACTAAAAAATGCTTTATGGCATTATTTCTATGATTATATAGAAAATACAATTATATTTGCGTTGAAATAAGATTAAAGTATAAGGCCATAGAGCTTGTTGTGGAGACTAAATATCTCTGCGGCAAGCTCCTTTTTTAATATATGTATATGAACGAACCGTATTCTATTTTGATGCAGAAAACTACCGAGAATGCTCCAGTCAAAGACAGCTTGGCGCATTTTGGAATTGTGTGCACAGAATTTCCGTTCAAGCCGGGTGGGGAAACGAAAGATTTACCCAAACGGGATTGGCCGGATGAAGACGGTGAAGATACTTACATACCCGACAAGCTACCATTAAAGGCATACGACTTGGAGGCCGAGATGTGCTATAAGGGGGATTTGGGTACTGCATACGATAAAATTATGGCCTTTCAAAACTATCTCACGGGAGAGAATGGTGACGGTGCCACTTTGAAAATATATAACTCGCACACGGGTATCGGGCGGCAAGGACTTTACTTGCTGGAGGTTGGAGATTTTGAATTTAACAAGTCCAATATGGATGAAGTCTTGACCTTCCCGGTAAAATTCAGAGTAACTGATCCTCGAATTCAAATAATCCCCTCGTATAGTGTTGCGGAACCGACAAAGATAGTTGCATTGGTTGAAAAAGTATAGCTGTATGGCATGGAAGGTTTATGATAAAACTGGCAATACGGTACGTTGTACACTGAAAGGTTTGGAGTATAATGGTACATGGATGGGTGCATGTTTTGTGACAAGCACTCTGAAAAGTGCCGTACCCATTCTTTTTGAGATAGGTGACTATGTTATGTACCGTGGCGAGAAGTTTGAGATAAACTATGATCCTACGGCATTAAAAAATGGGCGGCAAGAAAAAACTTCGGGAGAAGCGTTTGTCTATGATAACGTAAAGTTCAACTGGCCGGGAGATGAATTGACGCGATGTGATTTTCTTGATTATGTGAAAAGTGATAATCAGATACACTTCACTTCTTTGCCTAAGTTCAGTTTCTTCGCTTCGTCTATACAAGATTTGGCAGACCGTGTTCAAGTAAATCTTGACCGTATATATACCGGAGCACAAAAAATGGACGGTTGTCGTACACCCTGAATATGTGAGCACTACCAATGTAAACATTGATGTGAACAATATAAAGGTATGGGGTGCATTGGAGTTGTTCAATTCAAAATTTGGTGCGAACTTTGTTATTCGTGGCCGAACAATAACAATCGGTACTGCCGGTATTGCTGTGGGCAATATTTTCAAGTATGGACGTGGAAACGGTTTGTACGAAATTCAACGTACAGCCGATGCGGATCAACAGATTATTACGCGATTGCGTGCATACGGTAGTACAAGAAATATGCCTAACCGGTATTATAATAAGCTCTCAAACAGTTCTCTTACCAATTATTTGCCGAATAACATGGCCGTGGAAAATCTGATGTTACCTGATTTTCCTAAGACAACGCTTGATCCATATATTGACAGTAAGAATATTGCTGTGCTTGGCATTCGGGAAGGGAGTGTTTATTTTGACGGTACCGGTGGTTTGGAGGAAATATGTCCTTCAATGGAAGGTATGACCGCCGAACAGTTGAAAGATGCAGGTATTTATGTATCATTGGATGCCGGGGATAATGGCAATCTTGACGAAGTGGCTGATGCCGAACAACTGACAGATGATGGTACAATGGATAGCCTGAAGGAAGGTGAAGATGTCCCACCTTTTACAATAACGCTAAAAGATGTTGGTTTCAATATAAACGATTACCTGACTTCTGAAACAGCCACCATTAGCATGAAAAACGGCATGTGTGGTGGCCGGGATTTTGAAATAACCAAATGTGAGAAGAAGGGCAATAAATATGTGCTGACTTGTAACCGTGTATATGATGAAAGTCTGAAATTATATTTCCCATACAAGGATTACAATATAAAGTCCGGTGACAAGTTTGTCCTGCTTTATATTGATATGCCGGACGTTTATATTCAGGCCGCTTCACAACGGTTGCTTGCTACCGCGAAAAAAATTATCTTGCAAAGAATGACTATGTGCGCTATTCGTATGAACCGAAGGTGGATGATATTTTCATGGCACGCCAACATGATGAGGCTGTTGCAAGGGGGGCAAGCAAGCATACATGATACTTTGAAAGAAGGGGACTTGATGCTATTCACTGATAGCGATCTTGGTATTGAAGGCAGCATCATTATTGATACCCTTATTATCAAAGAGGGAGAAGATATGATACCGAAGTACACTATGACACTTCGGGAGGAAAAGGCTGTTGGATCGCTTGAAAAAATTCCAAAATCAGATAGACTCTATTGCAGGTGGTGGGCAGGGAACCGGTGGCTTGAATACCCAACAGATACAGTCTATCATCCGTTCACTGGGCAATCAGCTTTTTCTTTCGCGCACCCACAATGATACGGCAGCTGGGCTTATCGGCTTCTTAGCCGGTGCTATCTTTGGTGCAAGCGGTTTTGCAGAGGGTTTGACCGGCTTTGGGGCGAAAATAGACAGCATGGGACGTGGGTATATGGAAAGCCTCACGTTACGCAGGTTTTTAGAGGTGCCGGAATTGCGTTTTAACCGTGCTGAAATTGTGCTTGGTGACAAATGGCGTTCTCCCGGTGCTGGAATTATAGAGAGTGTTGAGCCTGATTATGATGCTGATGGTAACTTGCTACGTTCCGGGACAATAAGTTTGAAATTACAAGACGGTGAAATAGGTGCTGTGGCTGTGGATGATATTTGCATGGGGTATTTCCATGACTATGAAACGCCGGGGAATAATGCGGTATCTGATATAGATGATAGCCGTGGCAACCGTATGTTTGCCGGTTTCTGTACAATCTATTTTCGTATTACAGAAATATTGGATGCCGGAACAAACAAAAGGTTTCGCTATGTGCTTCGTGGTGTTTCTGATCGTTGGCAATATTCTTTCCATCCGTGTGAGGCTTTGCATTTTGTCGCTTATGGCAACTTTACAAACAAGGAACGCCAGACTTCCGCTTATGAGACGAGGACATACCGCCGTTTCTTGGTAGGGGTAAATGACTGGGAGTTTACAAAGAGTATGGTTGCAATGCAGGATGGGGATTTGAGCAATCTCAACATCTTCGGGTTGGATATGACCGGTTATTCTGCTTATCTGAATAACATTTATATGACCGGCACAATCGAACAGTTACAGATAGATGCACCGGTACGCATTGAGATTGATACGCAAGGTGACAATTTTCTTGCTTATGGTGAATCAATGGAAATTACTTGCAAGGTCTTTAAAGGTTGGGAGGATATTACAGACACAGTTAGACAATGGGCTATCCGAAGGGATAGTGGAGATACCGCCGATGATGAAGCTTGGAATATCAAGCATAAGGATTTCAACGGTTCAATAACGATACATAACACAAAGGAAATTAGTGATTTAGGAAATAATTCAGTAACAGTGGTAAGTACCTTGTTTACCATAACGGCAACAAATGATACTGCATCAGTAGAAGCAATTGTGACGATATGATAGAGAGTGAAAAGAAAAGAATCAGAAAAGAGTTTCAACCGCTTACGATTGCAGTAAGCTTGAAGATAATGACACCGAACAGTCCGGCCAATCAGGTCTATAATCCGGTGGCAAATGAATATGATCCTGACCGTGGGGTTACTCCACTGGTGATTTTACCGGAAGTCATAGCGAATGCCGCTGACGGTAGCTGGGATATGCCTTATGTTAATTCTTTGTTGGCAGAAATGAACTGGTTTGCTAATGGAGAGAATATTTCTGCAATCAGTTCATGGAATGGGAAGTACAGTATAGATACGGTTGGAGATACACGCGGTGCCATTACCATAAGCAGAAATGTGGCTCCGGGTGAAAGTTTTGAGTTGTATTTTGAAGGTCTGATAGCTGATACCCGGCTTGGGGTGAATATTCCCGTTAAGACTGACTCTATCATGTTGACAACGGTAGATAAGAGTGAAGATACCTACGGTTTGTCTATTGGGGATAGTCAGATAATCCAGTACAATCCATTTCTTGACAAGCTTTTGTTGTATGATTACAAGGTAGCCAACAATTTGATTTCCGCATCTACGGCCAATAGGAATGCAGCTTTGGATGAAAATTCATACGAGCGCACCATTCCACTTATGGTAACAAAGGGAGTGAATAAAATAACTACCGGATATACAATTGAACTTTATCAGGTGAACAGCATATCAAGTCAAACAATGCTGACTACCGCAAACCATGAAATAGTGGCTTTGTCCTTAACCAGCCTGATAATGGACTTGCGTTTGGTCGAGAAGGGGGATTACTTGCTGTTGGTGAAGGTTGGTGGAAAGGAGGTTGCAAGACAGCAATTCTCCGTCAATCGTGTTTATCCAAAATTTACGTGCATACCGGCAAGTCAGGCTTCCATCAATCCTGATGAAATCCTGCATAGGAATATAGCTATGGTACAGTGGAATGGAGAAATTGTGCCGATACCGGCACCGATTATCCGCATGGTATGGTTTACGGACAGTGCAAATAAGACCGGGGTACAATGGCAGGAGGGGGCAAAAAGCTGTGATAATGTTGGATGGAACCGGTATTGGTGAAACTTATCTTGACGATTGGTTGGACGTGTACATTAAGGCCGAGCAAAAAAAGGGCCTTTTACTCTGTATTGACTGATGGGACAAATGAATATACGGACAGTAACGGGAACATATATATAAATAATTGATATGAGGTATGTTGTAGCAAATAAGGAAAAGGCTTTGGATGCCGGGGTTCTGTTGTTGGGGCACTTGGTAAAGGGAGAATCCATCATCTTGAATGAAAAGGAGGTAATGTGCCTGCCTTCTCTTGATGGAGAACTGGAAGATAGAATACTGTTGTTGGACGGTATCGTTTATACTAATACAAGCATGAATCAAATTATATCAGAAGGAGGTTGGGAATATGGCAGAAAATTATAGTGCCCAAAATAGCATCACGATTAAACGTCTTCGTTCCAATGACAGCCTGATGCTGACTTTTGAAAATTAATGGCATTCCATTGTTTCAGGCCGTAGATGAAGAAAGTGGGGCTGTCTCTCCTGATTGGAGTATAGCTGCGAATCAGCCGGTACGGACACCCAAAGTAACTTCGGCACGTGGGTTGGCGGTCAGTTTGTCTGGTCATAGTTGGGCTTACAATGGAGTGGCTTTAAATTTTAACGGTGCGGAAAGTGGAGGTTGGAAAAAATGACAGTACGGGCAAATTCTCTTTGAATACCAGTACCGGTGCCATTAAAATTGTCGGAAACTTGGCAAGCAAAACGAATATTGCAGGAGATACATTGACTTATTCATGTGTCGCTTCTACGGCAGGTGTTGAGTATAATTTGACCGGGGAACTGCCTATTGCCATTCAGAATATGGGAGCCAGCTCTTACTATCTTGCTATTCTTGCAAGTACCGAACAGTTAACAAGCAAAGTAACAAGTTGTACTCTGACTACCAAGCTGTATGCCGGTGCCAATGCCATTACCGATTACTATATAAAATGGTATAAGGACACGGCGGCTTGGACTGATAAGAACGGACAGAAAAGTGTAACTGTTACCCGTGGTGATGTGGACGGTACCCAGTTATTCATAGCAGAAGTTTATCAGTCTTCAAGTGCTTCACAACCGATAGCACGTGCCGGGGTACGTATCATTGATACGGCAGATGAATTTCAAATTGTATGTTATATAACTTCTTCCAACAAAGAGGTTGATACCGGACAACCCGTTACAGTAAGTGCCAAGATTGTAAATATGACTACGGGGTCAACTTATACTCCTACTTCCGCATCGTGGACTATGGATGTGATGGATAAGGAAAACTGGAAGAGTTTGAAACATTCTACAACAAATTCTATATCTGTAACAACAACGGAAACTGACAGAAACGGGACTCAATATGATGTTGATGTTTTGGCAGAATGTCATTTTAATTAACATCAAAAACAAAATAATATTATGGCAACTAAAGGATTAGGAAATGAAACATTGGTGACCTCCATTCTGCGTTCCAATACAGTATTGGTGGAAGTTGGTGGTAGTGTCAGACGCATTACCGTGGAAAACTTCATGAATGCTATTAATAATGGTGACGAACAAATGTTGAGGCAGGTGGCTTGGGGGATTCCAATCAAACAATCAACCCAAAGTAGCACGAACTATGGTGTGATAGGTAATACAGCCGCATGGACAGAATACAAGTTGTATTGTGGCCGTTATCTCGTAACGAATGATGGAAGGGCTGCTAAAATGTCCCCTACCAATAGTGCGGTGTTTGCTGATGGTACTGCGGTGGATGAAACCAAAGGGCATGTGATGTGGATAGGGCCACGTTTGTATTATCGTGTACAGACTGACAGTGTAAGTGGTGTACCAGTCTTATGGCTCTCGATGCTACCTATTGGCGGTGAGTTTATTGGTGGGGCAAATGGTGGAATGTATAACTGTATCGGTGCATACAAAGGCTCCATGTCAGGTAGCGCACTTGTTTCACGTTCAGGAGTTGCACCGGCAGGCAGCAAGACAATCAACGCATTTTGGAATGCTGCACAAGTGAACGGTAAGGAATGGGGACTGACCGATTACGATCAGAGAAAGCTTATTATGATGTTGGGGCTGTCCCAGTACGGAGATACCAATATTCAAGCCAAACTTGGTTATGGTGTGGGTGGTAGCTCCAGTAAAGACTTGTGGGCTGCTGCGGCAGCATTGCAAACTGGCGCAACAAAGAGTCTCGGTGACAATTGGGGCAAAATAGCTATTTCTGTGGTGAATGGAAGTAATACTGGAGTGGATTGTTCACGGGTGAACATGATGGGTATAGAAGATCCTTATGGGTGGCAGTGGGAATTTCTGCAAGGAGTATTTTGCGGTAGTTCCAACAATAGTGCTCAAAGTGGAACGGAAATTTTCATTTACAAAGGAAACCGTTTACCGACTACTGCTGAATTAGCTGCGCATCCAAATGGTGAATACAGACAAGCTACCCGTCAGACAGCTTCCGGTCAAGTGCAGGAAATAATTCTTGGGGAGCATTTTGATATTTTCCCGAAAAAGATTGGTGGAAACAGCACTTCTTATTGGGCTGATTATTCATGGGCAAACACTACTGGGCAGCTGGTTCTTTGGGGCGGTGATGCGTATCTCGGTGCGGGTTGCGGCCTCGCTTGTGCGTACTCGGGTGACGCTTGGTCGTACTCGCCTGCGAATATCGGCTCTCGCCTTGCGTATTTTGGGAATTTAATATTTGTTAGCGGTGCATCTTTGATGGCTGCATAATAGATTTTGAAATATTAGTTCTTTGAATTTCAATTAATTAAAACCCGTCCACCTTCTCGTTTTACGGCAACGGATAACGGGACGAAAGCCGAAAGGCGTGGACGGTTGGCAGAGGGGAACAAGAGCTGGTTCTTTGGGGCGGTAATGCGAATAACGGTGCGAATTGCGGCCTCGCTTATGCGAACTCGAATAACGATTGGTCGAACTCGAATGCGAATATCGGCTCTCGCCATACTTATTTATCGTAGAGTAATCTGCGAGTTCTCCGAGCCATGACCTTGCAGGATTTATATCGTTGCAACGTAGTAATCAATTGGTTACGATGTCAGAAAATCAAGAATGCGGAAAGGTTGCCCTATTTGCGAAAGGCGACAAGCGGTGTTAGTAGGTTGGTTCTCGAAAGCTCCGGGCGAATTATTCAAGCAAGCAAAATCGGCTTGCAGTTATCGGAATAATTAGAATGGTCTGAACAAGACAAAAGTTGGAAGTATGGTGTAAATTTTCAAAAGCAAAGCAGCAGTGAATATTGGAAGAAGTGATATTGATTGGAAGAGTCTGTCGCATGATGAAATTGATATAATTATAGCGGAAAGGATAGAGGCTGACAATAGACGAATTAAAGCAAACGGTGGAAAGAAATCTAAAATGAGCCGGGTATATTCTTGAACGTATAGCAGAGATAAATAATTTACGTGAAGCGGAACAAAGAGGCGCAAGATGGGAAGGTTAAGAAAAAACCGCTTTATCAGGCGGCATAATCTACACCCGGAAGATGACCTTCGGGCTTTACTAGTTGATGATCCTGACATTGGAATTTTCCGGCACCGGATTATAGCGTGAATGAGAGTAAAAAAGTGATGCAGGAAAGGTTCGAGATATTGTTAAACAGAAATATTTCCCGTGGCGTATATTGCACCATGCAATTATGAGGGTGATTGAAGAAGATGTTTATAGAAATTTGATTTATGATACAAGTGCAGTGTATCAAGGGAAAGGGATTACATTTTGGAGTAAGGAGAATGAAACGTTTTCTTCACCGGTACCCGGAATACAAAATGGTTCGTAAAGACTGATTTCAAAAAGTTCTATCAAAGTATTCTTCATGAGCTTATTGTTGCTGCATTGAGAAGGAAATTCAAAGATGAACGATTTATTAAATTGATCGAGATAGCTGTTTTATCGTATGACAGCGGAACAGAGTTAGTTGACGTATTGGAGAATGAAGTTGAACGGAAGAAGAGGTGTTCCGATTGGAGCATTTACAAGCCAACCTATCGGGAATTTTGCGGCAAGCCGGATAGATCATACAATGAAGGAGAAATATCGTGTCAAATGCCTGCATAGATATTGCGATGATAATGTTATGCTGGCTCGTTCTAAGGCCGAAGCGTTGTTTCTTATTCGTGCGTATGAACGGGAAAGTGCAAAAGTTGGGTTGGTAGTTAAAGCAAACAGTTGTATTGCTCCGATAGGAACAGAAACAAAAAATGGGAACAAAAAGCATAGAAAGCGAAAACGTAGTAAGAGGAAGAAGGATTAACTTTTTGGGCTATTGCTTCACGAAAGATAATGTTCGGATGCGTAAAAATATGAAAAAGAACTTTGCCCGAAAGGTGAAACGAATAAAAAGCCGGAAACGTAACCGCGAGATACGAGCTTCATACTGGGGCTGGTGTAAGTGGGGAGATTGTAAGAATTTATGGAGAACAATAACAAATAATGATATGAGTTTTGCAGATAAAGGTATCAAACAGAGTGGTAGAACAAAGGACGGAAAGAAGTTCTTCGATGTAAAAGAGACAAGATTGATGGATATTCTCAATGTCCCTATAACAGTGGTGGACTTTGAAACGAATGTGAAGACAAAGCAAGGTGAAGGTAGATATTGTGTTCTTTTTGAACAGAACGGACAACGTAGCAAATTCATAACGAACTGTTACAATCTGAAAGATTGTGTTGGATCAGGCTCGCGAAGCGGAGAATAACGGTCAGAAGAGTTTTTTCCAGTGGAAAATGTGATTGTCAAGCGGCGTTCGTTAGGTGACGGGAAGAGTGCTTATTATTTTGAAGAATAATTATAAAAATGGAGGTAATTTATGAAAAGTTATGGAACTCTTGTAGGAGAACTGCCGACTGGTATTGAATTTGTAGTTGAAGGTGCGTTGCTACGCATTTACTTCGACTTTGAGAGAAGAGAAGCTGTTCAAAAGGCCGGTTCGGAAGATGTGGTGGTTGAAGACCAGTATGTCTGTGAAAACGTGGATGTTGAAGGGGAACATGATTATGACAGTATTGTAAGTGCCATTATCATGGAACGTTATGATGCGAATAAACGTGATGCCATTTTCGCCAACTTGGAAATGGCACGTGATATGGCTTCGGAACTTGACGAAGGTAAGCGTGCCGAATATCTGAAAGAATACACTGATTATCAGAGTTATCGTATCAAGGCTAAGGAGATCGCAAAAGAAGTATTAGCAAAATTGAAGTAATCCGGTATGGAGGCGCAAGGGCATATATTAATACGAAGAAAGGCCAAAAATGGAATTGACGGTACTAATGGGGAACCGGGGAAAAACGGGCTGCAAGGCTGTATTCTCCGGCAATCCGAATGGGCTAAAGGCATAGAGTATCGCAATGACGAGGCTTTGACTTCCGGTACCCGGTACTTGGATATTGCAATTGTGACTACCGGTGCTAATACGTTTAATGCGTATAAATGTCTGAAAACTCATACGTCCAGTGATTCCATTCCGGTGACAAATACAACTTATTGGCAGAAGTTTAATTCTTTGGTGCCAGTGTACACTCCGCTTATCATGGCTCAAAATGCTATTCTACGGTTCATGCAGGGTAATCAGCTTTTGATAATGAAGGGCGATAATAAAACGGTTGCAGCAGGTCTTGTTGGTGGTGACTATCCGTTATGGGTTGGAGCTACAACACCGACTGATGCGCCATATAAGGTGAGTATAGCAGGGAAACTCTATGCGGCTGGTGCGGTTATTTCAGGTGACAGCACTTTTGAAGGTACATTGAAAGGTGTATCAGGCTCTTTTACAAGGTTGAATTGCGTGAATGCTGCTGGTGATGCGGTTGGAGGAATCAGCTTTGGAAGTGATGGAAGAATGTGGTTTGATGGTGATATGTATCATCAAGGTACTAAGGATAACCGGTCATTACGTTTCTACACTTCTGACTTATGGTGTAGAGGCGTGTTTGGCGCAAGGGAAAGAAGCATTATGGTAGTTTACGGCTCCTATGCCTATGTGTACACAAAAGGTGCTGATAAAACCGGTACTTATATACCTTTGACTTCCGGGACTTCCTCTGCTAACGAAACTTATTATACAGTTCCTTGCTATTCGCCAAGATACGATTATAACGGTGAAACTTCGGGTTTTCCAGTTGATACGGTTATATTTAGAATAACATCGAATGTAACCTACCGTTATCTTTTGAGTCTTGCCGTCACCCAAAGGATATTCGTGGTTAATGCAAATGACAATTATAATAATGTTCAGATATATGCGAATGGAACAAAGCAAACATTGAATGGCGGTTCCATGCACCATTGTATGCAGTTGGTGGATTTTATGTATCCGTCACCGAACTCTGACTGGTTGGGAAGAGGACTGATGTTCGGTGCTTCAAATGATAATGATTGGAAGTGATTATGAAAAGGATAAATTTTGAAAGAATTGAGATATTTGTTGATATTGATAAGACGAGATGTTCCGTTGAGAACTACAAGAAGGATTTTGCCAATATCATTTATCAACTTGGCAGGGGAATAGAGGCTCATGCCCTCGCATTTAAAATATTCAACTCCAATGGAGAAATTGAGTATAACGATGAAGAGTGTAATATGATTAAGGAATACGCAAGTTTATGTTCCCCAGCCTTTATTGATGCTATCAACAAATTACTATTGGAATAAAAATAATAAACGCAAACACAAAAGGATATGAACGACATTATTGAAACATTCATTCACGACCATTTGTTTTTACATTTGGTTTTGATAGCGGTAAGTATGACAGCTATCATAATCGCAATGGGGATAGATTTTATTTCGGGGATTCAGAAGGCCAAACAGCGTGGGGAACTTCGTACCTCGGAAAAAGTACAAAATGACAGCGACAAAAGCGAAGAAATAGTTTTAATCCGTTTCTGACACTGGTTATGATTGACCTTATATGTTGCATCGTCATTCCATTTCCAGTATTCGCTATGTTATGGGCGGTTTATTGCGTTTTCTGTGAGTTCAAATCGGTACGTGAGAAATCATGGGAAAAGGCCGAGCTTCGGAAAGCGGAAAAGACCATGAGTATAATCATTGAGAATAAGGACGATATAGCACGACTGGCCGCACAAATATTGTTTGAAACACAAAAAGAAAAGGAGGATAAAAATGACACGGGGACTACGGAATAATAATCCGTTAAATATACGGAGAAATAATACGAAATGGCAGGGGTTGTCTGCAACACAGACAGATAAAAGTTTCTTTCAGTTTAAAACTATGGCATACGGTTATCGTGCTGCTTTTAAAACTCTTCAAACTTATATTCTTAATAAGTATGATACTGACAAAGACGGCACGGCCAATGAACTTGAAGATGTTATTATGCGATGGGCACCGCCATGTGAGAACAATACTGAAGTGTATATTGCCACAGTCGAAAAGCGTTCAGGCATATCTCGTCATACAATTCTGAACAGAAACAACCGGGAACAACTTATTGCGGTGGTGGCTGCAATGAGTTATGTTGAGAATGGTGTTCCTGCAAACATGGATGAGGTAAGGAAAGGTTGGGAGTTGATATAGGAAACAAACATATAAACACATAGAAGATATGGCAAACTTGAATTTTACTCTTAAAGAAGAGGATTGGTACGAAAGCCAACCTATACAGTTATCTACTGGGAAATTTGCTATTAGCATCAATTTTGGAGATGCAGCAAACAACAGAGTTGTTGTGTACAAAAGTTCTAATGGAAAGGATTATGTACCTTACAAAACAGCACTTGGGGTTGGAGAGTTCTGTGATATGAATGTCGACGGGTTGATAGCCGGACAATATGTTATGGTAGGATGTAATGAACTTCCTATTTCATCTTCATTTTTGGAAAGTTCTGATGGTAGCAGCAGTGCGAGCAAATCGGATATTTTAGCAGAAAGCGGACGTGCTCAACTGGCAGAGTCCCAACTGGAACAGTCCATAAATGCGGTGAAGACCGCTTTGGATGAATTGGTTGGTACTGTTGATGCGACTACGGCCATTGACACCTTCAATGAAATTGAAACCTTCCTTGCAGGAGTAACCAATGAAAAAACTCTGACTGGAATGTTGGCTGTTACTGATGGAAAGGCCGTGACCGCACAAACAACGGCTGATGCTGCAAAAAGTACAGCTCAAACAGCTCTTAGCAAAGCCACTGCCAATGAAACAAAACTTAATACAATACCTGAAATGCCGGAGAATGACGGTAAGATATATGGTTTCTGTAATGGTGCATGGGTAGTTATTGCGGAAGTTGGTAAAAATGTATATACAGATTGATTATGAGATTGAAGATAGGTATAGGAGTAATCTTTGTGTTACTCCTTGCGGCAACCTTTTTGATGTACCGGTTGTGGCAGGAAGAGAAGAAGGAAAGTGCCCGACTTTCAGATAATATGAAAAGTCTCTGTACTGGGCTTGAAGAATATAAGATTAGGGATAGTCTAAATGTGGTTGAAAACCATGTTTTACGGCTTAACATAGAAGAATTGAAAGAGCTGCGGAGTGCGGATGCAAAACTAATAAAAGAATTGAATCTGCGTCCAAAAGAAGTCGAATATATCACAACCACAAAAGTTGTCACTAAAGACAGTATTGTATTTGTTCTGAAAGACAGCTGTTTCAATTATTCAGATAAATGGGTGGATTTTTATGCAAATATTCCTGACAGCACATTTACTTATGAAGTGAGAGACAGTCTTTCAAGTGCGATAAGCCGGATATATAAACACAGGTTCCTATGGTGGAGATGGGGGACAAAGGGGTATAAACAAACGATAGTCAATCATAACCCACGAAGCAAAATCGTTTATAATGAAATTGTAAAGGTGGAACATTAATT
>ENA-OQHD01000507-OQHD01000507.1-human-gut-metagenome-genome-assembly--contig:-NODE-507-length-13868-cov-4.662397_pt1 | contig 13868 bp, 21 predicted proteins | sample MGYA00242560_ERZ504711 | MGnify/ENA primary metagenome ERZ504711 (study PRJEB26092, sample SAMD00036198) | human gut metagenome | host: Homo sapiens | study: EMG produced TPA metagenomics assembly of... | reverse complement strand
AAATGGCGTTGCGATGGGCTTCTTAGGCTTATCTTTCGCAAATGGCCGTGGTGGTACATTGGCCGCAATGGCAGCTGGTGCATTGATTGCTGTTGTCGAAAGAAAAATCAAAAAGCATATTTGCTTGAGCGTGCATTAAACGTATATGAAGAAAAATAAGATTGTGCGAAAGCGCAATCTTATTTTAATATTGGAGAAAGTCTTCTGCCCGGTTCTATTTGTTTTTAAAATCTCATAAGCTAGAAAGACGATTGAATTCAGAAGGCAGGGGGTCAGTTATGGGCGATTATGATTTGGAGATACTGGAACAATATCCGATACAAGTGGACAATGTCCGCAAAGTAAGGGGTGCTTTCCTGTGCGAGACGGATCGGGGTCTGATGCTGTTAAAGCAGGCGGCTTTGTCTAAGCCGCGCATGTTGGTTATGAATGAAATCCATAAAGCGATGAAAAAGCAGGAACATCTGAGGTGTGATGAACTGATTCCGAATAGGGAGGGGGAATTTCTGACAGCTACGGAGGACGGGACGACCTATTACCTGAAAGCATGGTATCCAGGGAGAGAATGTGATGTCCGCAAACACGGTGAAATTCTTGAGGCGGCAAGACTACTTGCCAAAATTCACAGACTAATGGAATTGCCGGGGGACGCGGGAAGGGTTTCGTAGTTCTGATCTTCTGGATGAATACCGCAGACACAATCGGGAAATGAAAAAGGGTCTGGTCCTTCATACGTAAAAAAGCCAAATCAAAGGAGAGTTTGAAACGTCGGTTTTGGAGTGCTTTGAATGACATGTATCGGGTGGCGGCGGCCGTGGAGGAGCGTCTGGGCAGTTCGTCCTACCGTAGACTTCAGAAAGAGGCAAAAGAGCGAGGAAGCTTCATCCATGGTGAATACAATTATCATAATATCCTAATTACGCCGGAGGGCATGACAGCGGTCAATTTTGAGCATGTAGGAAGAGATTTACAGGCTGCGGATCTCGCTTATTTTTTAAGAAAGGTTATGGAAAATGACACCAGTGGAATGAAAAGCTGGGAGCAGAAATCCTCAGAGCGTACTGCGCCGTCAATCCGCTGTCAGAGGAGGAAAAGGAGTACATTGCACTCCGCCTTTCCTATCCGGAAAAGTTCTGGAAGACAGCAAGTGCTTATTCCAGATCAAATAAAGCATGGCTTCCGGAAAAGAGTGTAGAGAAGCTGCAGACAGCAGTAGAACAGACGAAGGAGAAAGAAGTATTTTTTGAGAGAGGTCTTCGAATAAAAAAAGCTCCGCAAACCGCGGAAAATGTGGATTTATCTTGACAAACAACAGGGAAACCGTTATAACAGTACATAAGGGTTTGAGGCAAGTTATCGTGCAGACTTGTAACCTGAATAAATAAAACTAGGAATAGAATTGTATTTGAGTACAATAAAGGAGGACATAATCCATGAACAAAACAGAATTTATTGCAGCAGTAGCTGAAAAGGCAGAGATTTCCAAGAAAGATTCCGAGAAAGCATTAAAGGCATTTGTTGATGTTGTAACAGAGCAGCTGAAAGCAGGAGATAAAGTACAGCTTGTTGGATTTGGTACATTTGAAGTAAGCGAGAGAGCAGCAAGAGAAGGAAGAAACCCACAGACAGGAAAAACTATGACAATCGCAGCTTGCAAGGCTCCTAAATTCAAAGCTGGAAAAGCATTAAAGGACGCTATCAACTAGTTCAGGGGATTTTGTAGAAGAATATATGAGACTGGATAAGTTTTTAAAAGTCTCCCGTCTGATCAAGCGAAGAACTGTAGCAAACGAGGCCTGTGATGCAGGACGTGTGCTGGTGAATGGAAAGACGGCGAAAGCATCTGTGAAGGTAAAGCCGGGTGATGTGATCGAGATTCAGTTTGGAACGAGAACTGTTAAGGTTGAGGTTCTTGAACTGCAGGAGACAACAAAAAAAAGAAGAAGCAAAGGACTTATTCAAATACCTGTAAAGTCTGTCAGACGACAGGAATGTATAAGTCAATCAATGGTTATTGTTTTCAGTAATCTTAGAAAGGCAGGGAATATTTTACAAAGCGAGATATTCCCTGCCTTTCTGTATATTGTACGATAAAGCAGTTTTAGAGACACATCTATAAAACCTTTATCTGTCAGGAATAAGTAGAAAAGCTCTGACATATATATAGAAAAGTACAGGGAACCGTTATCTGGTTCCAGTAATATACTGTGGGGTATGCCAGAGAAGAGGGAGGTGCAGCAGATGGAGGAACAGCAAAAGACTGTAAAGGCTCATAAGCTGGTGGTTAATAACCGGAAGACAAGTATGGTGACAGGTGTTCTGGATGTGTTGTCTTTTGATTTGAATGAGATTCTTCTGGAAACAGAGCAGGGAATGCTGTTAGTAAAAGGAACAGACTTGCATGTGAACCGTCTCAGTGTGGAAAAGGGAGAAGTAGATTTGTCGGGAACAATAGACAGTGTTTCATATTCTAATATTTCACAGGCAAAGAAACAGGAAGAAAGCTTTTGGACAAAGATGATTCAAGTGAGGAAGAAAGAAGATGCTAAATATCAAAAAAAAGAACTGCTTGTCTTCTTCTGTGCCTGTCTTACGGGTGTGAATGTCCGGGCTGGGTACGAGATCCTGATTTTCTTAAGGAAAATGATAATACATAATAATCTGGTGAAAGGAATCGAGGATTTGTTCTACTGGATATTTATGAGTGCATATATTTTCTCACAGATATATGCAACTATGTATGGTAGTATCAGATGGTATTTTCTACTAGGTCTTGTATTTGGCGTTGCCGTTATTCAGAAACTGATTTCGTCTGGAGCAAAAAAATACACCAAAAAAAACAAGGAAAAAAACCTTGAAATTATTAGAAAAAACAGATAGAATATTGATAATTGGGAAGTTTATAGGGGGACTCCGTCAGTGAAGGCAGGATTGAGTTCCCGGTAACGTTAAGAGTGTATTATTTTAGGGTGAATTTTAGATGGCAAAGAAAAGAAGAGTGACTGGACGGCGCAGTTATACAAAGCAGAGACGTCCGAGTCCGTACAAAAGAAGCGTTCTTATGATTTTGTCAGTATTGTGTCTTCTTTCCGGTGTGCTGGGAGTGAATGCAGTAAAGCTTCATGCAAAGAATACAGCGTATAAACAGCAGGAAGCAGAACTGAAGACACAGATCAAAAGTGAGCAGGCAAGAGCAGAAGAGATCAAAGAATACGAGCAGTATGTACAGACAGATGATTACATGAAAGAGATCGCAGAAGATAAGCTGAATCTTGTTGATCCGAATGAAATCGTATTTAAACCAATCAAGTGAATAGTAACCGAATCTGCAAAGTCAGTGAAAGACGAATACAGAATTTTACGAAAGATAACTCCGGGAGAGAAAGTACTCCTGGAGTTTTTCTTTTTTACGCGAACAACGAGCCAAAAATCGGTGCTTACACGAGAACTTGGCGACTGTCGCGATAACTTGAGAAACTCGCGGAGTGTGTTTCTCACAGTTTGAGTAACGAGGGGGGATGGAAATGGAAAATGGACAGGTATTACATAGTAGTCTATATGTGGAACAGATTGATAAGTTTGCAGTTTCATTAAAACAGTTAGCGAAAAACACTTTTTGAAATTAGAAGCAAAAAAAAGCAGACATTTTCAGAAGAAGAGATTGATGAAATGTTTGCCTACGTAAGAGAAGAAGTGTGTGAAAAATGTGAGAAAAACAGTTGGTGCTGGGGTGAAAACTATATTCAGATGTATCAGATGGGATACGAGATTCTTGCAGCAGTGGATCAGTATGGAAATGAACTGGATGCAGAGACAAAAAGAAAACTGATGCAGCGCTGCATTATGGCTCCGCGGTTTTATCGGGGGATGCTTGACAGTTTCCACGAAGCAAGACAAAATATGATCTGGATCAATCGTATCGCAAGAAGCCGGGAAGGGTGTGCAACCCAGCTTGATCTATTTGCAGATATGCTGCAAAATGTGGCGAAAAATCTGGAAGACAGCATATTTACAGATGAAAGGTTGGGGAAACGGATCTTGTCTCAATTAAAAAGAAAAGGAATACGTGTACTTTCCATGCATTTTCTTGTGAATGGAGAGGGAAAATATGAATTGCATCTGACGATGCGCACCTGGAAAGCGGAAAAGATTCCGGTAAAAAGTCTGGCAGGGATTCTGAGTAATCTGACAGGAAGAAGATTGATTCCGGGAAAAGAAGGGGCGCAGTTGATCGGAGCGGATTATACAACAGTGGTCTTCCGAGAAGGACCATCCTATTACACAATGTCCGGAATAGCAAGAATCGGAAAAGGCTGCAGTAATATTTCAGGGGACAGTTTTACGATGATCGATCTTCCGGGTGGTAAAAGGGGAGTTGCATTGTCAGATGGCATGGGATGTGGGCAGGCTGCCTGTCGGGAAAGCACACTTGTGATAGAACTTCTCGAAGAACTTCTGGAAGCGGGATTTCCGGAAAAGACTGCGATCCAGATGATCAATACAACACTGGTCTGCGGAAGAGAAGAAATCCATTACTCTACGATCGACCTTACAGTGTTTGATCTGTATACAGGGGAATGTGAATTGATCAAGGCAGGCGCATCCTCAACTTTTATCCGAAGAAAGGATCAGATTGAGCATCTGACATCGACAAGCCTTCCAATCGGAGTGATGAATTCACTTGAAATAGATTCAGTGAAACGGCAGTTGACGGATGGAACGTATGTAATCATGCTGACAGATGGAGTGCTGGATGCACTTCCGGTAGGAGAGCAGGACTTCCTTCTTGAAACAATCATAAAAGGAACGGAAATACGAAATCCCAAGGAACTGGCCAGACACATTTTACAGCAGGTACTTAACTGGACAGGAAAAGAACCGGAGGATGATATGTCAGATTTTGGTTGCAGCTTTGTGGAAATGCAGAAAGTAGTCATTGACATAGAAGTAACCGTTAACGTATAGTTGAGGTATGATGGATAAAAGATTAGAAAAGATTGAAAACTATATCAGACAATATCATATGATAGAAAAAGGGGACAGGATTGTCATAGGTGTATCAGGTGGCGCAGACTCTGTATGTCTGCTGATGGCACTTTGTTCATTGCAGGAAAAGCTGGGATTTCAGGTGCTTGTCTGCCATGTGAATCATGAACTGCGCGGGGAGGAGGCTGCACAGGATGAGGCATATGTGGAAATGCATTTGTCATAAAATGCAGGTTCCATTTTTTTGCATTTCATGTAAAATGTGGAATTAATTGCAAAAAAGCGGAAAGAATCATTGGAGGAAGCAGGCAGATATGTGCGAAGACAGGCATTTGAACAACTCTGTAAAGAACAGGGCGGGACAAAGATTGCAACAGCGCACCATAGTAATGACAATGCAGAAACAATGCTTCTTAACATGGCAAGAGGAACCGGGCTTCGCGGATTGTGTGGGATAAGACCAGTGTATGGAAAATGGATCCGCCCACTTCTGGAATTGTCCAGGGAAGAGATTGAACAGTGGTTGAAAGATTGTGACATCAGATATTGTGTTGACGAAACGAATCAGGAAGACGAATACACAAGGAACCGGATTCGTCATCATGTAATTCCGACATTAGAAGAACAGGTTAATACAAGGACGGTAGAACATTTTGTGAAGCTCAGTGAACAGGCAGAAGAAATCTATGAATATCTGGAAAAACAGACAGATCAGGCATGGAATATCTGTGCAAAACAGACAGACGGATTTCAGAGCAGGAAAGAAATATTTCTCAAGGCAGAGGAAATGGAACACCTTGATCCTGTGATAAAGAAATTACTGATCCAAAGATCAGTAAGTGAAGTGGCAGGGGCACAGAAAGATATTGAAAGCAGGCACATCCTGGCGGTACTGCAACTGTTTGAACGGCAGACAGGACGTCAGATCGATCTTCCGTATAGTGTTACAGCCAAAAGAATGTATGAGGGAGTTCTGCTTGCAAAAGGTGATCAAAAAAGTTACATCTGTACATCAGAAAGAGAAAAGAAAAGAAGAGAGTAATTTTGTTCTACAGCTTCAGATTCCGGGAGAAGCACAGATCCCGGGAACAAATTTGAAAATCTGCTGTACAATCAGCGGTGAAAATGAGAAGAATTCAGCAAAAGAGATACCACAAAAAAGCTACACGAAATGCTTTGATTATGATATAATAAAAAGCAGTCTCTGTGTGAGATACAGACGACCCGGAGATTATTTTACAATTGATGGGGAAGGAAAGAAAAAGAAGCTGAAGAGTTACTTTATTGATGAGAAAATTCCGCAAGAAGAACGGGACAGACAGCTTCTGATCGCAGAGGAAAGCCACATCGTATGGATTCCGGGCAGAAGGATGAGTTCGTACTACCAGGTGGGAGACCAGACGAAAAAGATTCTTAAGATAAAGATTATGGAGGAATAGAACAATGGCTGAGAAGATTAAAGTGTTAATTTCAGAGGAAGAAGTAGATGCAAGAATCCGTGAACTCGGAGAAAAGATCAGTAAAGAGTATGAAGGAAAGCAGATCCATCTGATCTGTGTTCTGAAAGGTGGAGTATTCTTTATGTGTGAACTCGCAAAGAGAATTACAGTTCCGGTATCTATGGACTTTATGTGTGTTGGAAGCTATGGAGACGGAACAAAGTCCAGTGGTGTTGTAAGACTTGCGAAAGATCTGGATGAGTCTATTGAGAATAAGGAAGTATTGATCGTGGAGGATATCATTGATTCCGGTAATACACTGTATTATCTGATGGACGTACTTCGTCAGAGAAAGCCGGCAAGTCTCCGTCTTTGCACATTACTTGATAAACCAGACCGCCGTGTGAAAGATGTGCACGTAGACTGGACAGGATTTGAGATTCCGGATGAGTTCGTAGTTGGATACGGACTGGATTATGCACAGAAGTATAGAAATCTTCCATACATCGGAGTAGTAGAAGTCGCAGAATAGAAAGGAAGCAATAATAAATTGAATAATGACAGAAAAAGCAGAGGTCTGAGTGGGGCAACGATCATCAGTTTTGTTGTGATCCTTGTTGTGGTTCTGTGGATGGCGAACCAGCTTCAGATGCATCAGCAGGAGATGACATATACCTCCTTTGTCTCTGCAGTACAGGCAAAAAAATGTTTCTGATGTCTACATCAATCAGAACAGTGCAGTTCCGACAGGAACCGTCTCTGTTACATTGAAAGATGATGGTAATACAAGGAAAGTGAATGTGTCAGATGTTGAGCAGGTAGAGAAGCTTCTGACAGAGAATCAGGTGGAGTACAGGCTTTCGGATGTACCGAAGGATTCTATGTTGACAACAGTTGTAGTTCCGATGCTGATCACACTTGGTGGAGTATTTCTGATCTTTTTCCTGATGAGCCGTCAGAACGGCGGGGGAAATTCTAAGGCGATGAACTTTGGAAAGAGCCGCGCAAAGATGAGTACGAAGAATGAGATCAAGGTTACATTTCGTGATGTTGCAGGATTGAGAGAAGAGAAGGAAGAACTGGAGGAGATCGTAGATTTTCTGAAAGATCCGAAGAAATACATCCAGGTTGGAGCACGTATCCCAAAAGGTGTTCTTTTAGAAGGACCTCCGGGAACCGGTAAGACACTTCTTGCAAAGGCTGTAGCCGGTGAGGCAGGAGTACCAATTTTTTAGCATTTCGGGTTCAGATTTCGTTGAGATGTTTGTTGGTGTGGGTGCTTCCCGTGTCCGTGATCTGTTCCAGGATGCGAAGAAGAACGCACCATGTATCATATTTATTGATGAGATCGATGCAGTCGCAAGACGCCGCGGAAGCGGTCTTGGCGGTGGTCATGATGAGCGTGAGCAGACCCTGAACCAGCTCCTTGTAGAGATGGATGGATTTGGTGTAAATGAAGGCATTATCGTAATGGCAGCGACAAACCGTAAGGATATTCTGGATCCTGCAATCTTAAGACCGGGAAGATTTGACCGTGATGTCCTTGTCGGACGTCCGGATGTAGGCGGCAGAGAAGAGATCCTGAAAGTTCATGCGAGAAATAAGCCGCTTGGAGATGATGTGGATTTGAAGCAGATTGCCCAGACAACGGCAGGATTTTCAGGAGCAGATCTTGAGAATCTTCTCAACGAGGCTGCAATTCTGGCAGCGAAGGAGAACCGGGTGTACATTCAGCAGTCTGATATCCGTCATGCATTTGTGAAGGTCGGAATCGGTCCGGAGAAGAAGAGCCGTATCGTTTCTGAGAAAGAACGCAGGATTACAGCTTATCATGAAGCCGGACACGCGATCTTGTTCCATCTGCTTCCGGATGTAGGACCGGTTTACAGTGTATCTATCATTCCGACAGGCGGAGCCGGCGGATATACGATGCCGCTTCCGGAGAAGGATGATATGTTCAATACAAAGGGGCATATGCTTCAGGAAATTACAGTTTCCCTTGGCGGACGTGTTGCAGAAGAAGAGATTTTTGATGATATCACAACGGGAGCTTCCCAGGATATCAAGCAGGCAACAGCAATTGCAAAATCAATGATCACGAAGTTCGGTATGTCTGAAAGACTGGGACTGATCAATTATGATAATGACAGCGATGAAGTATTCATTGGACGTGATTTCGGTCATACATCAAGAGGGTATGGCGAAAAAGTGGCCGGAACGATTGATGAAGAAGTGAAACGTATTATTGATGAGTGTTATTTGAAAGCGCGTACACTTATTCAGGAGTATCATCCGGTACTCGAGAAGTGTGCACAACTGCTTCTTGAGAAGGAAAAGATAACAAGAAGTGAATTCGAAGCACTGTTTGCAGACAGTGAGGTTGAAGGATAGTAGTCATTATATGTATTTAGAATAAGATACCCTCTGCCGGCGGGCAATCCCGTGTTGGCCGGGGGTATTTTGGTTCTATTTTAGAATAGTTTTAAGAATTGAGTTAAAGGAGGCTAAACAGGTGAATAGAGAAGCACTGTTTTGTGACGGTACAGGTGATTATGTCTGTCCGGCAGAGCCTGAGATAAATGAAAAAGTAGTGTTGCGATTTCGTACGGCACACAATGATGTTGACGAAGTGAAACTTCACATCGGAGAACAGGAGTATCCTATGTGGAAGACACGTACGAACGGTGAATTTGACTTTTACGAGATTGAGTATCAGCTTGGTGAGGATATCTTAAGATATTGTTTTGAAATCAAGCAGGGAGCAGAGATCTGTTTTTTATAGTAGGTATGGAATAACAGGGTAAAAAAGAAAACTATTATGATTTTATTATTTCGCCGGGATTTAAGACACCCGAGTGGGCGAAAGGTGCTGTGATGTACCAGATCTTCGTTGATCGTTTTTATAATGGAGATCCGACAAATGATGTGGAGGATAACGAATATATTTATATTGGGGCACCAAGCCGCAAGGTGAAGGACTGGAATCAGGCACCGGAGGCAATGGATATCCGTAATTTTTACGGCGGGGATTTACAGGGTGTTTTAGATAAGCTGGATTATCTGCAGGATCTTGGAGTTGAAGTTATTTACTTTAACCCATTGTTTGTTTCTCCGTCGAATCATAAGTATGATATTCAGGATTATGATTACATAGATCCGCATTATGGAAAGATTGTTGTGGATGACGGAGAAGTACTTCCGGCAGGTGCAAAGGATAATATCCATGCGACAAAGTATCAGCAACGCACAGGAGATATCCGCAATCTTGAGGCAAGTAATCAGTTGTTTATCAAACTGGTAGAAGAGATGCATAAGCGTGGAATGCGTGTAATTCTGGATGGTGTATTCAATCATTGTGGCTCTTTTAACAAATGGATGGACAGAGAACGTATCTATGAGCCGCAGCCGGACTATCCGAAGGGAGCATATGTAAGTAAAGAAAGTCCATATAACAGCTTTTTCCTGTTCCATGATGCGAGAAACGAGCTCTGGCCTTACAACGGAACATATGATGGCTGGTGGGGACATGATACACTGCCAAAGCTCGATTATGAGGATTCACCACAGCTTGAGCAGTACATTATGGATATCGGAAGAAAATGGGTATCACCGCCGTATAACGTAGACGGATGGCGTCTTGATGTTGCGGCGGACCTTGGATTCAGTAATGAATACAACCATATCTTCTGGAAGCGATTCCGAAAGGAAGTTAAGGATGCGAATCCGGATGCAATTATATTAGCAGAGCATTATGGAGATCCGCAGGACTGGCTCCAGGGAGATGAGTGGGACAGCGTTATGAATTATGACGCATTTATGGAACCGCTGACCTGGTTTTTGACTGGTATGGAGAAGCATAGTGATGAATATCGTCAGGATCTGTGTGGAAATGCTGATAACTTTGTCGGAGCGATGCGTCATTTTATGGCAAGTATGCTGACACCATCTCTTCAGGTGGCAATGAATGAACTTTCCAACCATGACCATTCTCGTTTCCTGACACGTACGAACCACAAGGCAGGACGTGTGGCACAGCTTGGAACAGAAGCAGCCGAAAAGGATGTGAATAAGGCAATCTTACGAGAAGCGGTTATTATGCAGATGACCTGGATTGGTGCGCCGACGATTTATTATGGTGATGAGGCAGGACTTTGTGGATTCACCGATCCGGATAACCGGAGAACTTTCCCATGGGGGAACGAAGACAAAGAACTTCAGGCATTCCACAAAGAAGTGATCCGTATCCACAAGGAAGAGAAGCCATTGAAAAATGGGTTCTATCAAGCTATTGGCTTCGGATGAAAATCTGCTGGCCTATGGAAGATTTGAAGCGGATGAACAGATTGTCGTTGTTGTGAATAACAGTGATGAACTTCGTACAGTGACCGTACCGGTATGGTATGCGGGTGTAGAGAGGGAAGGACGGATGAAACGACTGATCTACTCTTATGAAAACGGTTATACGACAGAATATGACGAGTATATCGTACAAGATGGAGAGATTGTCCTGAATATGGGATCTCATTCAGCAATCGTATTAAAGCCGGCAGAAGCATTGAGACTGATGCCGTAAGAAATGAAACGGTATCTTGCAGATAAAGAAAGAGCATTATACGAGAATAGTAAAACCAGGGGATGAGCAGTTTTAACATCTGTTCATCCCCTGGTTTTACTATTATTATTTTGTAAGAACTTCTGCACCATTCTCAGTGATGAGGACCATGTACTCAATCTGAGCAGAAAGACCATCATCCATTGTATAAACAGTCCAGTCATTGTCCTCGTCTACGAAGAAGTCAGGACTACCTTCGTTGATCATAGGTTCGATTGTGAACATCATACCTGGAACGAGAAGCATCTCACTTCCCTTTGGTGTCACATAGCTGACAAAAGGATCCTCATGGAATTCCAGTCCGACTCCATGTCCACCGATATCTTCTACGACAGAGTATCCATTTGCACGGGCATGTGTATTGATCGCATCTGCGATATCACCTAAATGTCCCCAAGGCTTCGCAGCCTCAAGTCCAAGCTTCACACACTCTTCTGTGACGCGGACGATGCGCTCTGCACGTTCCGATACTTTTCCCATCTTGAACATACGGGATGCATCAGAAAAAGTATCCGTCAAGAATAGTGGATACATCAACATTGATGATATCTCCCTCTTCCAGAATGATATTCTCATCCGGGATACCATGGCAGATCTCGTTGTTAATAGAAGTACACACGCTCTTTGGGAATCCCTGATAATTAAGCGGAGCCGGGATACCACCGTGTTCTTTTGTAAAACGATATACGATGTCATCAATCTCCTGCGTGCTCATTCCAATGTGGATCTGTCTTGCTACTTCATCCAGGATCGCTGTATTAAGCTCAGCACTTTTTCTGATCTTTTCAATCTGGAATGGAGTTTTTAAAATCTTACGTGTCGGAACAAATCTCACCACGTTCAGCATGCATCATTATCTTTTCTTCGATCGGCATATGGCACTTTTTATATTTTTTGCCACTTCCGCACCAGCACAATTCATTTCTTTCCATGATATTACCTCTTCTAAAAATCACTTATTTTCACTGTTTCTACTTATTTTATCACATAATTCGACAAAAAGATACATGTTATGCTTGCCGAGAACGTAAAAATATAGTACGATTAAGATTCAGATAGGAGTGATAATGCATATGTGGTATTGGGCGATTATGGTACTGCTGATTTTAGGAAGTATCGCACTTCTTTGCAGTACATTTATAAGTGTAAAAAAGAATAAGGCACAGGACGCAGAGCGGAGAAAGCAATCCAAGAAAGGAAAGCGTTACAAGGCAGATCAGGGATATAATCCGGAAGAGGAAGAGGATCAGCTGCAGGGAAAGAAGAGACGCAGTTCAGGGCAGAACGGTTCTGTGGATTCAGCGAAGCGTTCTTCTAAAAAGAGAAGACAGTGGAAGATTATCCTGGAAGATCTGGATACATGGCAGAAATATAGCTTTATATTCTATGATGAAGTGGGAATCGGAAGAGCAAAGAGGAACGACAATTATGAGAAGTATCTTCCACTGCATGAGGATGGAAGGGTATCCAAGCAGCACTGTGTGATCATACAGAGAGGTGACTGTTTGTATCTGATGGATGATGGTTCCAAGAATGGAACATACCTGAACGGAATCCTGGTAGATCGTCCGACAGAGGTTCAGAGAGAAGATGTGATCGGCGTTGGGGAGACCAGACTGGAGATTCTCAGAATCTTAAGAGAAAGTGAATAATGAAATTACAGGCAAGGAAGTCCGGCGGAAAAGTCAGGACTTCTTTTTCTTTAGATCGTAAAATGAAGAATCTGTGTGAAAGTAACAGTTGAGTAAGGAAGATCATATAGTAGTTATATATATAGCCGCCGGATTTATAAACTGCAATCAACAGGAATGCGGACAGCAGGGACGGCACAACTTATTGTCAGTGGGAGTGAGCAACATGTACCAGAAATTGCCTTATTATATGGCCTATCCGATACAGACAGAATATGATGAGAGAGCGGAAAGGACAGACCTGGAGTATATGAAAAGCCTGTATCCGGATCTTCCAAAGAGAATACTGCCTTATGTCGAAGAGGAATGTGATAGGATGGAATACACGGGGAGTGTGATATTTGATGATTATCCGGATAAATTGCAGTTACGCATCATGTGCAGCAGAATTTGCGAAAATGTAAAAAAAGCAGGAGAAAATGTTTGCTGGGGAAGAGCGGATGTTAAGAGATCTGGCGGAAGTCCTGTTATATCAGGAAATCTACCGACGCAGGGGCGAACAGAGAAAAAGGAAACAAAAAATTTACAGTTATTGTTCATTGCCAGGAAAATCTATGATATAATCATTCAGATTACAACAAAAGAAACGGATTCAGAAGAAGGGAACAGATACAGATGAAAAGTAATCTTATATTTATCGGTATGCCGGCTGTCGGAAAAAGTACAGTTGGTATTGTAGTAGCAAAAAGACTTGGAAAAGGTTTCATAGATTCAGATCTTCTGATTCAGGAACAAGAAGGAAAGCTTCTGCGTGAAATCATAGCAGAAGTCGGTGATGATGGGTTTTTAAAAATCGAAAATCAGGTAAATCGTGATATAAAAGCAGAAAATGCGGTTATTTCTCCGGGCGGAAGTGTTGTCTATTGCGAGGAAGCAATGAAACATTTCAAAGAAATCGGAATTGTTGTATATCTTCATGCTTCTTATCAGACAATAAAGAAGAGAATCAGAAATCCTCAAAAAAGAGGAGTTGTTTTGAAGGACGGTCAGACATTAAAAGACCTGTATGACGAGCGAAAAGTCCTTTTTGAGAAGTATGCAGATGTGACAATCAGTGAAGAGGGCTGTCAGATTGAAGAAACAATAGAAAATGTACTTGATACTATTGAGAATTACTCTCAAAAATAAAGCGTGAATATT
>ENA-OQHD01000506-OQHD01000506.1-human-gut-metagenome-genome-assembly--contig:-NODE-506-length-13872-cov-2.549363_pt1 | contig 13872 bp, 18 predicted proteins | sample MGYA00242560_ERZ504711 | MGnify/ENA primary metagenome ERZ504711 (study PRJEB26092, sample SAMD00036198) | human gut metagenome | host: Homo sapiens | study: EMG produced TPA metagenomics assembly of... | reverse complement strand
GCACTGATTTTATCGAACTCACTGACGGCACCCTGCTGATACTTGGCATTGACAATGTTGTAGTTGTCTTCCGCCAGCTTATAGCTCTTCTGCAACACATCGTAGGAGTCTTGCGTCAGCATCAGCTGATAGTAACCCTTAGTTACCTGGTTCACCAAGTCCAGCTTAGAAGCCCGTGACTTTTCCACAGCCAGTTCAATGTCTGTCTTCGTCATCGACATGGCCTTATATACGCTAGGGGCGAATATGGGCAAACTGATATTCAGCACCCCGCTTACCGTATTCGAATTGTCCATACCCATCTTGAACGACTGTCCGCCAAGATTCATCTGTGCCGCACTGATGGTATGATTCCACGTACCGTCAATGCTTGCCTGCGGAAGCAAGTTCTGCCAGGTCTCCTTGTGAGTCACTTTCTTCAAAGCAATTTCTTCCTCCGCCACCTTTATGGTAGGATTGTCGCTTAAAGCAATCTCCAAGGCACGGTCAAGGGTCAGGGTCAGGGTATCCTTTGCCTCTTGTGCGCGCACATAGCCGCCGGCATACAGCACAGCAACTGCCAACAGCAGTGCTCTTCCTACCCAAAATCTCTGCATCTTCATAAATCAAAAAGTAGATTATTTATTAAAAACTACTCCTTCGTTTCATCCGGCTTTACCTGATTCTTGCGATATTCGCAGATAAAGTCCTCCAGGACACGGGCACCCTTCTCCGTAGAGATACCGCGCAAGAAAGTGAACATGATAGATTCGTACACTTCAAGGAAAGAATACTCATTGCAGATGTCCGAATTCATCAGCAAATCGAGCTGGTCGCGCACGAGCAGATTGATAATGGCGAAATTCACATCATCACGAAAAATTGCCTTGCTTCACGCCCTCTTTGAAGAAGTTCACTGTATCTTCCGAGCTCCGGTTCCGATTGTTCTTCATCAACTGATAAGCCTTGGGATATTTCTTGATATCCTCAAAAAACCTTCTTGTTCGTGGCATGAAAACGCTCTATGCTCCACTGATAACATCTCAACAAAACTTCCAATACGTTACTGGAAGTCTCTATTACTCCTTTCACAAAAAGTATCACCATCCTTCTGGGACTTCAAGATACATTCTTCCAACAAGGTTTCCTTGTCCGGAAAAATCTTCGTAGAGAGTGCGCTTAGAGATACCCAAAGATGCGGCAATCTCATCCATCGTGATACTTTTATTCCATTTGTTGTAAATAATTCTACGGCGGCCAGAATGATACGTTCCCTCAGTTCCACCCGTGATGTTGAATGCTTCGTGTGTTCGCCCATTTTTCTTCCCTTTCTAAACTAAAATCTATTTTTATTCATTATCGGAATAAAACGGGACAAATATAGAAAGAAAACTCAATTCGCCAATTAAGTTTCCTTTCTATTGTTAACAGATTAATAATTATTATGTTTCTGGCAGATTTATTGGGAAGTTCCTAATAATCAAACTTTGTCCGGTTGAGGAAAGCGACTGTCTTATGGATTTCCTTATACATCACGATGTCTTCCTTCACAAAAGGGGACTTCCTTGCGATATTCGTGCAGGAAACGCTCCAGAACGGGAGAAGTCTTTGCCGGACGGCGGAAGTCGATGCCTTGAGCGGCATTCATCAGTTCGATGGCAAGGATATGCTCCAGATTGTCCATAATGCGATAAAGCTTAGTAGCTGCATTGGCACCCATGCTGACATGGTCTTCCTGCCCGTTGGAGGAAACGATGGAGTCGCTGCTGGCGGCATAGCAGTACATCTTATTCTGGCTTACCATAGACGCGGCAGCATATTGCGGAATCATGAAACCGGAGTTCAGACCGGGATTGGCCACAAGGAATTCCGGAAGTCCACGCAGCCCCATGATAAGCTGGGCGATGCGCCGCTCGGATATATTGCCCAGCTCTGCCAGGGCAATGCCGAGAAAGTCGTAGGAAATGGCAAGCGGCTGGCCGTGGAAGTTACCGCCCGAGATGATACGGTCCTCATCGGGGAAGATGGTGGGATTGTCCGTCACAGAATTGATTTCCGTCAGCAGAACGGAAGCCACGTAACGGATGGCGTCTTTCGTGGCCCCATGCACCTGAGGGATGCAACGGAACGAATAAGGGTCTTGTACATGCTGCTTGGGACGGGCTATCAGCTCGCTGCCTTCCAATAGTTTGCGGAAGTTGGCACCCGTTTCTATCTGGCCCTTGTGTGGACGAATCTGCTGGATACAGTCCATAAACGGATCTATACGCCCGTCGAAAGCTTCCAGGGAGAGGGCGGCAATCAAGTCGGCTTTCTTGGAGAGACGGAAGGCTTTGAGAAGAGCAAAGACACCGTTGGCACTCATAAACTGGGTGCCGTTGAGTAATGCCAATCCCTCTTTACTCATCAGCTTCACCGGTTCCCAACCGAACTCGTCGAGCACACTGATAGCCTCGCGCTTCTTTCCTTTATAATAGACATCGCCCACACCGATAAGCGGCAGGAAGAGGTTGGCCAGAGGAGCCAGGTCGCCGGAGGCGCCCAGTGAGCCACGGTCATAAACGATAGGCATCACGTCGTTATTGAAGAAATCGAGGATGCGCTGCACGGTGATGACCTGCACACCGCTATGCCCCAAAGAGAGAGCATGCGCCTTGAGCAACATCATCAGTTTGATGATGACCGGCGTATCTCCTCGCCCACACTGCAAGCATGGCTCTTGATGAGATTTTGCCTGCAAGGTGCCCAGCTCGTCCGACGAAATGCTCTTACTGCACAACGAGCCGAAACCGGTGGTAATGCCATACAAGGGTTCTTCCGACTCCGCAATCTTCTTGTCCAGATAATCGCGGCACTTCTGTATCCGCAGCTTGGCTTCCGGAGCCAGCTCCAGTTTCAGATTTTCATTGATGATACGTTCGATGAGGTCGAAGGTCAACTCACCGGAACCTACATAATAGACATTGTTCATACTTTCAGCTCTTGATTGATTTCGTCCAACAATTCCTTTTCTTTCGCACAAGCCAAGTGTTCCAATTCGTCGGCTTCACTTTGGAGCTTGGACACAAACTCCTTGTCCTTCAGCGAACCCAGGTTGATGCGTACATTCATCAGTGCGCCCAGCACAGCCGAACGGGCAGACATCATGGCCACACAAGCATCCGTAACGGCATTGCGGTTGCCCAGGCGAGCTACATCCATGATAACCGTCATCAGTTCATACGCATTGCGTGCCACCTGCATGGGAACAAGGGCGGCAAACTTGGTAGCCTCCTGGATGGCAGTACTGCGCGCCGCCTTTTCCTCATCCGTAGCTTTCGGCATCTTGAAGCAGGCAAACACCTTGTCGTAGGCTTCAGAGTCGCGGTCTATATCTTCTACAAAAGCCCCCATTTTGCTGCAAGGCAACTCCGGAGATATGGCGCATCAGCTCTTCGTGAAGTTCATAACCTTTCTTACCGATGGTGAGGTTAGCAACCATAGCGGCAAGAGCAGAAGCAATAGCACCGTTCAAAGCGGCAATACTACCGCCACCGGGGACGGGATCGCTACCCGCCACTTTATTCAAAAATACCTTTACTGTCAAATCAACTAACATGATATTAAATATTAAAGATTAAGGATTAAGAGGGGATATCAGCACTTCTTAAAGTACAGGATAAAGCACTCCCCCCTTTATGGTGGTATTGACACAATTCATACCTACATAATAAGGTAAAAACGTGATAATTATCCGTATTGAGCACTACGAAGTCTCCTTTCTTGCCCACCTCGATACTACCAATGCTGTCCGCACGGTTCAGAGCGGCCGCACCGTTCAAGGTCAGAGCAGTGATGGCCTCTTCAATACTCATTTTCATATAAATGCACGCCAAGGCAAATGTCAGGGGGATGGAACCGGAGAAACAACTGCCCGGATTGAGGTCGGTGGCAAGGGCCACGGCACAACCAGCATCAATCATTTCGCGCCCACGAGCATAGGGTTCCTTCAAAGCAAAGGCTGTCAGCGGAAGAAGGGTCGCCACAACTCCCTTGTCGGCCATGGCGCGGATGTCCGCATCCGAAGCATGCAGCAGATGGTCGGCAGAGACGGCAGAAAGTTCAGCAGCCAGTCCGGCACCCCCTAATGGTACAATCTCGTCGGCATGGAGTTTCAAGGCAAGTCCCATTTCCTTGGCTGCCAGCAAAAGGCGACGGGACTGCTCGATGGAGAAAACGCCCTGCTCACAGAAGACATCGCAGAACTCTGCCAAATTATTATGAACCACTACGGGCATCACTTCGCGGATAATGTAGTCCACGTACTCGTCCGTCTGTCCGTTGTATTCTGCAGGCACAGCATGTGCACCGAGAAAAGTGGAGACAACGTCTACACGCTTGTGCTCGTCATTATTAAGGCTACGCATCACCCGAAGCTGCAGGAGCTCGGTTTCCTTGTCCAGACCGTAGCCGCTCTTTCCCTCTACGGTAGTCACTCCCATAGCACTCATCTGCTTCAGAAAGCCCTCCGCCTTGCTGCGCAGCTGGATGAAATTACATGCACGGGTAGCTTTCACCGTACTCACGATGCCTCCTCCACGTTCCATGATGGACATGTAACTCTCTCCCTTCAAACGCCAGGAGAACTCCTCGGCACGCTCGCCACCAAACACAAAAATTGTGTGTGTGAGTCCACAAAGCCGGGTAGCAGACACTTGCCGCGGGCATTGTAATGCCAGTAGTGCTGATAATAGCCGTCACGCTCCTCTCCACGGTTAGGTCCGACGTAGGTGATGATGCCATCGGTCACTTCCACCGTAGCATTGTCGATGATGCTCAGTTGCTCCATCTCCTTGCCGCAACGGGCAGAAAAGCCGATGGGGGGTCACTACACGGGTATTGAATATAATAAGGGTTTTCTGTCATAAAGCCTCTCTCCTAACCCCTGCCCCCGTAGGGAGGGGAATTAAGTTAGTACTATTTAATTCGGTTACATTCGTGCTTCTAAGACTTGCTCCATGGAGAAGTTCTCCAATCCCAGATAGTAGGACGCTGTATCTATCAAGGCCTCCATCGGCACCAGACCGATAATCTCACTGCCCACAATACTGACGCCGTAGCGGCGGGCTTCCACACGCACCAGTTCGAAAGCACGGTAGAGGGAGGTGCGGGTATAGTCCGTCATGTTGATGGATACCTGCGTGATGCCGCGGTCCTTCAACTCCACTCCCATTGCCTTGCAATAACGCAGTCCTCCGCCGATGAAACGGATTTTCTTAGCGATGTCATGGGCTATCTCCAGACTGGGGGTATTGAGGTTGATGTTATAGGCCACCAAAGGCATGCGGGCACCGATAGCCACTGTGCCTGCGGTGGGATGACGTTCGGCCAGTCCGAAGTCGGGATGCCATTCCGGTTGCTTTATCTTCTCGGCCATACCTTCGAACTCCCCTTTACGGACAGCAGCCAAATTCTCCCGATGAGGGGCAGAAGCAGACTTTTCATATAAGAAGACGGGAAGATTATAACGTTTTGCAACCTCCTTGCCCACTTCTTTGGAGAGGGCAACGGCTTCTTCCATCGTCACATTCCGGATGGGGATAAAAGGTACTACATCTACAGCACCCATACGAGGATGCTGTCCCTGATGGTGATTGAGGTCTATCAGCTCTACCGCCACGCCGATAGCTTCGAGCACAGCATCACGAAGCGGTTCCGGCTCGCCCACTACGGTCACCACAAGGCGGTTGTGGTCTTCATCGTTACTGTAATCCAACAGTTTCACACCTTGTTTGCCCCGAAAAGGAGCTACTATCTTATCTATCTTCTGCAAATCGCGCCCTTCGCTGAAATTGGGGACGCATTCCATAATCTTATTCATAATGCTCTTTAAAAAAATTATATATACTCTGATTTTTCAGACGCAGATGACGCGGATTCTTTTTATCGGAATACAGAGACGTCGGGTTTCTTTTGAAAGAAAAAACTCCGCGTTATCCGCAGTCTAAAAAATGAAATCTATCACTTTACTTACTCCTTCACCACTTTCTGCACCAACTTCTCATCAGCCACATACGGCATCGTGATATGATAGCCGTCTGCATGCGTACGGTTAAACTCCTCGCTCGTCTCCATGGCATGCGGATTGCGTGCCCACGAACGGCGGGCCACACCACCCATCACATCCCACAACATAGCGGAACGCAGGATTTCGTCCACCCGCTCACTGCCGTCGCACACCATGCCGAAACCGCCGTTGATGGCTTTTCCGATACCTACGCCACCTCCATTGTGCAAGGCCACCAAGCTCATGCCACGCGCACAGTTTCCAGCAAAACACTGCACCGCCATATCTACCATGACATTACTGCCGTCCTTGATATTGGATGTTTCACGGAATGGAGAGTCTGTACCGCTGACATCGTGATGGTCGCGTCCCAACATAATGGGGCCGACCTCTCCCTTACGCACCATTTCATTGAAGCGCAAAGCTATATTCATACGTCCCACGGCATCCTGATAAAGAATACGAGCCTGCGTGCCTACCACCAAGTTGTTTTTCTCCGCATCACGAATCCAATTATAGTTATCCAAATCTTGCCCGCGACGTGTAGGGTCGATACATTCCATCGCCGCACGGTCGGTCTTCACCAAGTCTTCATGTTTTCCACTAAGGCACACCCAGCGGAACGGACCATAACCATAATCAAACAGTTCCGGTCCCATTATGTCTTCCACATAGCTGGGAAAGATGAAGCCGTTCTTATCATCTCCGTCCCGAGCAATTTCGCTCACGCCGGCATCGTAGACGGCTTTCATGAAGGAGTTCCCATAATCGAAGAAGTACGCGCCGTGTTCCACCAGCCTTTTTATAGCCTTGAAATGACGCTCCAAGGAAGCATCCACCAGACACCGGAACTTCGACGGATTCTCGTGCAGCATATGGGTACGCTGCTCAAACGTCAGTCCGGCAGGACAGTAACCGCCCTCATAGGTGGCATGGCAGGAAGTCTGGTCGGAAAGTAAATCTATGTGCAACTGCTTCTGCACCGCATATTCCAGCAAATCGACGACATTGCCGTGATAGGCCACAGAAACCGGGCGACACTCGTCCATAGCTTGTCGAGCCAGCGAAAAGGCTTCTTCCAGAGAATCTGTAACGTGTCCCACCCAGCCCTGGGTATGGCGGGTTTCGATGCCGGGAAGCATCCACCTCGGCAATGATTGCCGCCGCCCCTGCCATCTCGGCAGCTTTGGGCTGCGCACCGCTCATGCCTCCCAGACCGGAAGAAACAAACAAGCGTCCGCGCAAATCGCCGTCCTGCGGAATGCCCAGTTTCAGACGGCCTGCATTCAGCAACGTGTTGAACGTGCCGTGCACGATGCCCTGCGGACCGATGTACATCCAGCCGCCGGCAGTCATCTGCCCGTAGTTGGCAACGCCCATCTGCATAGCGGTGTGCCAGTCCTTCTGATTATCATAGAGCCCCACCATCAGCGCATTGGTAATGATGACACGGGGCGCCTCGGGCTTGGACTTGAAAAGCCCCAACGGATGTCCGCTTTCGATGACCAGTGTCTGTTCGCGCGTCAACACTTCGAGGTACTGCTTGATGAGCCGGTATTGCATCCAGTTCTGGCAGACCTGTCCCGTCTCACCATAGGTAACTAATTCATACGGATAAAGGGCGATGTCGAAACAAAGATTATTGTCAATCATCACCTGGAATGCCTTGCCTTCAATGCAGTTCCCCTTATATTCGTCGATGGGTTTCGCTTTGAGGTCGCCCTGCGGGCGGTAGCGGTAGCCGTAGATACGTCCACGTGTACGCAACTCTTCCATGAACTCCGGAGCGAGGGTTTCGTGCAACTCTTTGGGGATGTAGCGCAAAGCGTTCTTCAATGCCGTAGCCGTCTGCGCAGGGGTAAGGGTGTAGCCACGGTCGGGTGCCCGCCGGATACCCTCGACAAAGGAAGGATAGGAAGGCAATGTTTTACTTAAGGTTATCTCCATGTCCTATAAAGATTAAGGATTTACAAAGTGTCAGCCCACAAGGGTTATATTTGCCGCAATATAGAAATAAATCCCGACATTCGCAATGGAACGCCGGGATTATTTATCTTTTAGTCAGAAACCAACAAAGAAGAATTTTACTTTAAGCCATTTATTGATTTTCATTATCTGATAGACACCTTCATAATCGGCGGCAAATCCGTCATCGGCTTTGCCCATATCGACTACTTCCAACTCTACGTATACCGGTTTTCCGTTTTTAATTCCTTTCGTCATATCATCATATTTCTGCATGAGTTCTCCGGTCTCATCCACAATCTAATAATCGGCAGAATCTCCTTCGGCTTTGAAGGAACGCACCTCATGGCCGATGACCAGCTCGCCTTTTTACCGACAAAAGTTTCTTGGCAGGGGTAAGCACCGCGGCAGGTATTGTTTCTTGATTCAGTGCTTCATTGTTCCTGGCATATTTCAAGAGCAACTCTCCTCTTTTGAGAATCAGGCTGTCCTGCGTCAGTTTTTCTATTGTCAGCGTATCCGTGAAGGAAATATTCTGGTGATTGCCGATGCTGGTACCTGAAAGCAACAACCGGTTTCCTACTTTTTTCCATGCCTCATATTTCAAGGTGGCCATGTTAATGGAAGAAGCGCTTCCGTCCCCATCAAGAACGAAACCTTGCTGCATGCCGGGCATTCCCGGAACCGGCTCCACCCAGGAGCCTTCAATGGAGGCGTTGTTGCAAGCAGTTAAAGCAACCATGCCAAGAACAGCAGTTAAATCTCTCAATCTTTTCATATCTCTTCTCTTTTTAAAACTATATTTCTAAACAAAGGAGCTCTTGTATTTCCTCTATTCTCTTGCAAAAATAATGTTTTACGGGGGCCACGCACTGAAAAGTCTTTTTTCGCAAAACAATTTGTGAATATTTATTTGGAAATTATTCAAACTAGCATTACCTTTGCACCGAAATTCAAAAACGATATGAACCAGTACTTAACTACAACATACAATACGCGCAATGCTGCATGGGGCAACAAGACCTTATGCGGCCATTTCATAGTGCACGTACATTGGTTCAGCGGATTCATTTAACTACCCTGCAATTTACATTTTACTATTTTGCACTTCCCTTACCGAGAAAAGGAAGGGGAAATGCCGTGTATGGAGTTTCCGTTCGAAGAAATCGGACTAACCTATGTATTCACCCCAAAAAGAAGAAAACTTATGTTTACAATTATATCCATCATGTTTATAGGAATCGGTATCGGATACCTGATGCGTAACGTACAAATGTTGCAAAAAGTGGAGAAAAGCGCCTCGCTCACCATCTTACTGCTGCTCTTTGTACTCGGTGTATCCATCGGCTCCAACCGTCTGATTGTTGACAATCTTGGGAAGATTCGGGTGGCAGGCCGCCGTACTGGCCTCACTGAGCATTACAGGCAGCATGCTGGCCTCACTGATGGTGTTTCACCTAGTTTTTTCAAGAAAGGAGAGAAGAGATGAAGGGAAGTTTGACGGTTGTTGCATTTTTCTGTGCCGGCTGCCTGATGGGAGTAGCCAATGATTTTCAGTTCGACCTGCACGACTTATCCATGTATGTGCTCTATGCATTGATGTTCCAGGTGGGCATCGGCATCGGGAGCAACAAGCAACTGAAGGAGCTGGTCAAGAGCCTGCGGCCCAAAATGCTTTTGGTGCCGATGGCCACCATTGTGGGAACACTGTTGTTCTCCGCCTTCGCCAGTCTGCTGTTGAGCCAATGGAGTGTGTTCGATTGCATGGCGGTTGGTAGCGGATTTGCTTATTATTCGCTTTCCTCCATTCTGATTACGCAATTCAAGGAACCTTCCATAGGCCTGCAACTCGCCACGGAGCTGGGCACCATCGCCCTGCTTGCCAATATCTTCCGTGAAATGATGGCTTTGCTGGGTGCACCGCTCATCCGGAAATATTTCGGCAAGCTGGCACCTATATCGGCGGCAGGGGTCAATTCGATGGATGTACTTCTACCCTCCATCACCCAATATTCCGGAAAGGACGTGATTCCTATCGCTATATTCCACGGAATATTAATTGACATGAGTGTACCGGTATTCGTATCCTTCTTCTGCAATCTGTAAACAGCAGGCCGAAAAGAGGGAGATAAGGCCTCATTGTATTCATACTGTAACAACGTGAACAACAACGACTTCTCACTGCAAAGTGAGTGCATGCTTTTTGCAGTGCCACTGCATACCGTTTGCAGCGTCACTGCATACCTATTTGCAGTGATACTGCAACTGCTTTGCAGCGCGACTGCAACGGGTTTGCAGTGACGCTGCAAAAGGTGTGCAGTGACTTTGCAGCCGGTCACCAAGCTACCGCATACTCGTAGCGGTCGAACTTAGGCTTGGTGCTTATGCCTACTGCCTTGAATACCCGGGCTATCCGTTGCTGTTCTTCGGGAGAGATAGGGCGCTCGCCCTTGCGGCAATAATAGTAATAGCGTTCACAAGAGAAGCATCCCATCACGCGATGGCGCACGGTGAAAAGCAGCTTGGTGGGTACTTCGTCGAAAAGGTGCGTCATACCGCGGGCATAGTGCAGCTGCTCGCTGGAGCGGTAACGGGCACAAGTGGAGGACCCGGACAAGCTGCCGACATAAAAAGGGATTCACCGCACGAACGGACTGTGGCTGGGGGGGCCTTCACTCTCGGACAACAGTTGTGCCGCTATCGCCCGCAAACAGGAAGAGGCTTTGGGGCACTTCCCGTTACCCGCAAAGCAGTATTCGTACCCATCGGGCACGTCTTGCAATAATATCATCTTATTAATGATTAATGGTTAGTGATTAATGGACGGAGTGCACGCAGATACTTGCCGATGACCTCTGCCGACTCGCTTGTTTCTTTCTCGAATTCGGCGTGCAGTGTCGGGTTATCCGGCAAGCAATTGCATCATTCGCTCACGCCCCACGAACTCGGACTTTCCGGTTTCGGGATTCAGTTCGTAATAGACGCGGGCATGCACCAGTCCCGAAGCATTGATGGCATCTCCCACTTCACCGCCCAATCGTGTGGCATCATCGGGAGTCATGGTACTGGTGGCTGCTTGTCCCACGGGCTGTGCACAGAAGTAAACCTTGCCGCCGAGCCACATGGCAGGTGCATACCACTGCCCGAAGCGATAACGCTTATAGCGCATCTTACGGCAATTGACATAAAGCAAGGTATCTACCCGTACAGCATAACAACGTGACTTCAGATAACGGCAAAGACCGGGATTGTCGTCTACCGTAATACGATAATCGGCACCGCCCATGAGGTAAATCTGGTTCTTTGTACGCTTCTCAATCTTCAGTGTGGTAACCGTATCGCCACGGTTCTCCACCAACTCTTTCAGATTGGAATACATCACCTGTTGCGCCGCCGCCGGCAAAACCGCCAGCAACATCAGAACGCCTGACAACCAACTCTTCTTCATATCCCAACCTCCTCTTTTCTGAAACTTTGTTTTAGTGAGCGAAAGGTACATTTTTTATCGGAAGTAGACAAAAATCGCGGAAAAAATCAATTGGAAATGTATATCTTTGCCTTAAACTTAACATGTATGGAGCAAATAAATACGATAGATAAAAGTACAACAGAAGATTTACCGCATCGGCAGCCTGCGCCTGCTGCTGTTTGTGGCAGGAGTAGTAGGAATTATCTATTTCTGGAGCGAGAGCTGGGGTATACTGGCCTGCATTGCCCTCATCACCCTACTGCCGTTCCTATTTTTAATGAAATACCACAACCGGCTGTTCCATCGCAAGGACTATCTGGAAAAGAAGATGGAAATCAACGAGCAGGAACTCGCCGCTCTGGATTACGATACGTCTTCTTTCGATGACGGCGAAGCATACATAGACCCCACCCATCTCTACACCTATGATTTGGATGTTTTCGGTCCGCATTCCCTTTTCCAGTACATCAACCGTACCTGCACACAGCCCGGGGAAACACCGCCTCGCCCACTGGCTGGGGAAACATCTCGAGAGAAAGGAAGAAATCATCCGCCGACAAGAAGCCGTCAGTGAACTGGCTCCGGAACTGAAATTCCGTCAGCGCTTCCGTATCCTCGGCCTGCTGTACAAAGGAAAAGCCGCCGATGAAACAGAACTGTGCCAATGGGCGGAAAGTCCGAGCATCTTCCGGAGCCGGAAATTACTGCGCCTCCTGCCGGTACTGGTGACGGGAGCCAACCTCATCTGCCTCGCACTCGTCATGGCAGGAATTCTGTCCGCAAGTATCTACGGCATCATCTGGACCTGCTTCGTCATCGCCGGCTTCGGCTTCACTGGCAAAGTCACCAAGATGCAGGCTATCTATGGCAAAAAACTGCAAATCCTCTCCACCTACGCCGCCCTGCTCCACCTCATGGAAAAGCAGCCTGCACAAGCCACCCTGCTCAAAGAGATAAAACAACAGATTGACGGAGCAAAAACGGAAAGCCTCCCACTCCATCAGCAGGCTGAACAAGCTCATGGATGAACTCGACCAACGCAACAATGTCTTTATGTACGTCATTCTGAACGGCCTCTTCTTCTGGGAACTGCGTCAAATCATGCGCATTGAAGCCTGGAAAGAGCAATATGCCGCTGAACTGCCCGGGTGGCTCGATGCCATCGGACAAATGGATGCGCTCAACTCACTGGCAACATTTGCCTATAATCATCCGGACTATATTTACCCAAAGATAGTTCAAGCGGAAAGAAAGGGAAAAGGAAACCTAAATAAAGAAGAAGAAAGCAATTCTGAAACGGAAGCACCCATCAATGCCCCTTCCTCCTTCCGTCTCCGTGCCGAAGCCCTGGGCCATCCGCTGATGAACCGTGACCGCTGTGTCCGCAATGACATCGACATGGTGAAACGACCGTTTTTCATCATCGTCACCGGCGCCAACATGGCAGGGAAAAGCACCTATCTGCGTACGGTGGGCATCAATTACCTCCTTGCCTGCATCGGCGCCCCCGTCTGTGCCCGCCAAATGGAAATATGCCCGGCCCGGCTCATCACTAGCCTGCGTACCTCGGATTCACTGAACGACAACGAGTCCTACTTCTTTGCCGAACTCAAACGTCTGAAACTCATCATAGACAAGCTGCAGGCTGGTGAGGAGCTTTTCATCATCCTCGACGAAATTCTGAAAGGTACCAACTCCATGGACAAGCAGAAAGGCTCCTTTTCCCTTATCAAGCAATTCATGACTTTGCAGGCCAATGGCATCATTGCCACCCACGACCTGCTGCTGGGTACGCTCATCGACCTTTTCCCGGAGAATATCCGCAACTTCCGCTTCGAGGCGGATATCACCGACAATGAGCTGACCTTCTCCTACCGTCTCCGTCCGGGCGTGGCGCAGAACATGAACGCCTGCTTCCTGATGAAAAAAATTGGGGATTGCCGTCACCGACTAATCCCCGGTTTTATACCGATAAGCTAAAGCGCCCGCTTTTATCTGCGCAAACTTACACTGCCCTGCACTTAGACAGGAAAGCCGAGACCGCCGCTGCGTCGCTACCCGTGAAGTAACGTACGGAAGTCACCGGAGTATAGGTGTAAGGCACAAACTGAAACAGTTGCAATGCGGCAAATTTATTGTCCTGCGAAATCATAATGTCCATACGTACATTACCGCTCGATTCGCTCTTTATACCCGCCTCGCAGTCCGGATTGCCGCGCTCAATCATTTCGGTCAGCTCACCTATATGCTTCAAATCGAAAAAAGCATGCTGCGCTCCTTCGTCACGCTTCCCGTAGGCAGGTACACCATTTCCTTCGACTTCCAGAACAAACGGAATACCCCCTAGCAGAATCAATGCCGTGCCCACTACCATCAGCGCCATGCTTATGGTGGAAGATTTATCGTGCATTTC
>ENA-OQHD01000505-OQHD01000505.1-human-gut-metagenome-genome-assembly--contig:-NODE-505-length-13882-cov-5.780080_pt1 | contig 13882 bp, 19 predicted proteins | sample MGYA00242560_ERZ504711 | MGnify/ENA primary metagenome ERZ504711 (study PRJEB26092, sample SAMD00036198) | human gut metagenome | host: Homo sapiens | study: EMG produced TPA metagenomics assembly of... | reverse complement strand
AGAGTCTGTCATTTCATGATGCAGGCTTCCATACTGCCACACTATGATTCCCGTTACAAACTGTTTACACAGGCTGCTGCAAGTCCGATCCGGTATGAATGAAAATGTTTCTTCTGATTTTTTCCCTTTTAGTAACCGTTCTATATTTTCCGGTCTCAGACTGTCCGGTACCTCTGTGCTTTTCTGACAATCGTGCAATCTGATCTACCATATCCTGTTCGCAGTATCCGTTCTGCATTTTTTTCATGTTCATTCTCACGCCGCATACACTTCTCACTCCTTTCTTCCATGCTCTGTTTCTCCGTAACTGCCCAGCACACATTCCATCTTTTTAAGTGCCCGGCTCCGCTTCGATCGTACCGTGTTCGGATTCAGCCGCATCATTTCCCCGATCTCCTGACTGCAATACCCGCCGAATACGGATAATCCGACTAATATCTGTTCTTCTTCCGATAACACGAAGAATGCTTTCCTGACGTCCATTGCCAGATCATAATCCGGTACAACCGGCTGTTCCGGAAGTTCTTCCTCTCTTCCCGGCTCTTCTTTTAATGCCTTCTTCAATCTCTTCTTACATTTATTCGTCAGAATTGTAAATATCCAGCTGCGGAATGCTTCTTCTTTTTTTAATTTATGTATGTTCTCGTATGCCGCAACAACCGCCTCGCTCACTGCATCCTCCGCTTCCTGCGGATTCTTCATCAGGCACAGTGCGTAATGGTACAGATCACGGTAAACCGTTTCATACATTTCCGAGAACCTTTTTACACTGCATATCATATCGTAACCTCCCTCAGATATGAATCTTTTATCACTGTTTTTAATCTTCCGGTAATTATTATAAATCCTATATAGATAAGAGTCTTTTCCCGCTCACATTGTTGCAGGTATTTTATCATATTATACAAGAACTTTCCTTATTTCGGCAGTGTCTACATCTCCGTATAAGCAAAAAAACAGCAGGAAATCCGTGATTTCCTACTGTATACATAAGTCCGAATGTCAGATCAAAATTTTCCAAAACAAAACGGTACCAAAAATAAAACATATTATCCTCTGTAATAATTGATCAGACATCCTTTCAGGATGATCTCTCTTTCTGCATCGGTCATATCACCAAGCTTCAGCGTGATCTCTTTCAGAGAATCTCCAACCACATAAGCCTTGATCTCGGCATTCTTATCTTCCACTGCTTTTCTGATCTCCGGCACGAAGATATAGTCGCCGTTACGGAAGCTTAAGTTCTCGTGATCTTCCTCCGTGATAAATGGAAGCATACCCCAGTTGATCAGGTTCGAACGATATCTCTTGGTTGCATATTCGTTCGCAATATTTGCCCAGCCGCCGAGTACCTTCTGACAGGATGCTGCCTGCTCTCTTGCAGAACCATCTCCCGGTTTTACTGCAAAAATCGTGCTTCCGATTCCGAGATTACCTTTTCCTGTCTCCGGATATGTCTCGTGGATCTTATCCATAACCGGTTTCAGTTCATCTAATACTTCTAACGGACACTGTCCTGCTTCAATTGCTTTTTCAGCTTTCTGTACTTCCTTCGCACGGCCTACATAAGCAGGATCTTTTCTGGACAATGCAAATTCTGCAAGTCCCAGAGGGTTGGATCTATAAGAAGAGGTCTCACCGGATGGAATCAGTTCATCTGTTGTGGTGACCGGATCATGGATCTCAGATACCACTTTCAGAAGTAAGTTTTCCGGAAGTGCTGCCATTGCAGGCCAGTCTTTGATATTTGGTCCGAACTTGATCTCTACCGATGGATCTGCTACACCATGGCTGTCGAAGACACGGTTCGCATAAATGTTCTTATCAAAATGATAAGTCTGTCCTTTATATTCCACATCCAGGTCAGTTGCAGGTGTAAGGAATCCCTTATTCGCTGCTGTTGCTGCGATGGAACGTGCATCCATAAGTGCAACCGATGCGATCTGTCCGCTCTGAAGTTTGGATCCTTCACGGTTCGGGAAGTTTCTGGTTGAGTGACGGATCGAGAATGCGTTGTTTGCAGGGGTATCTCCGGCACCGAAGCATGGTCCGCAGAATGCTGTCTTCACGATCGTTCCTGCTTCCATAAGGTCAGCAACTGCTCCGTTCTTCACAAGTTCCATGTAGATCGGTGTACTTGCAGGATATACACTGAATGTAAACTCATCGGAACCGATATAATGTCCTTTGATGATATCTGCTGCTGCACAGATATTTTCAAATCCGCCGCCGGCACATCCTGCGATGATTCCCTGATCCACATATAGCTGCCCATTTACAATCTTATCCTGCAGAGAATAGTCAACTGCTCCGTCGAGACTTACCAGTGCTTTCTGTTCTACATCATGAAGGATGTCTTTTAAGCTGGTTCTCACTTCATCGATCGTGTATACATTAGACGGATGGAATGGCATTGCGATCATTGGTTTGATCTCACTTAAGTTTACATATACCATACCGTCATAGTAAGCAACATCTCCCGGGTTGAGTTCTTTGTAATCTTCACTTCTTCCATGAATGTCATAGAATTCTTTGATCTTATCATCGGTCTTCCAGATGGATGACAGGCAGGTCGTCTCTGTCGTCATAACATCGATACCGATACGGAAGTCCGCACTTAACTTACTCACACCAGGTCCTACGAATTCCATCACTTTATTGTTAACATAGCCATTGCCGAATGTCGCACCGATGATCGCAAGTGCCACGTCCTGTGGTCCGACACCTTTCATCGGCTCGCCATCTAAGTAGATTCCGACTACCCCCCGGCATCTTAATATCATATGTCTTATTCAGAAGCTGTTTTACAAGCTCCGGTCCGCCTTCTCCCATAGCCATGGTTCCAAGTGCACCATAACGTGTGTGGCTGTCTGATCCTAAGATCATCTTACCGCCGCCAGCCAGCATCTCACGGGCAAACTGGTGGATGACTGCCTGATGAGGCGGTACATAGACTCCGCCATATTTTTTCGCGCAGGTGAGACCGAACATGTGATCATCTTCGTTGATCGTTCCTCCGACTGCACAAAGAGAGTTATGACAGTTCGTAAGTACATAAGGGATCGGAAATTTTTCAAGCCCTGAAGCCCTGGCTGTCTGAATAATTCCAACGAATGTAATGTCATGAGATGTCAGCTTATCGAATTTGATCTGCAGACGCTCCATATTTCCCGAGGTGTTATGCGCTGCCAGAATGTTATATGCCATTGTATTCTTTGCAGCTTCCTGTGGAGTCACATCTTTACCTGTCTTTGCAGCAACTGCTTCTTTTTCTTCCACAATCTCTGTTCCATTCAGTAAATAGACTCCCTTGTCATATAATTTCAGCATGTTTTGTCCTCCTACTATCGTATTATGAATATATTAAAATGTCTGAGTCCAGACATCTGCTAACCTGATTATTCTTTCATATATTTCATATGATCTGCTACCATCATGGCAATCTTGAATGTCAGTGCATCGTCAAATACACGCACATCCAGTCCTGTTTTCTTCTGAATCTTCTCCAGACGGTACACCAGTGTATTTCTGTGCACATACAGACGCCTTGCCGTCTCTGATATATTCAGGTTATTATCGAAGAATGTATAAACAGTCGTCAGTTCTTCTTCTTCGAAAATATCGGCCTTGCCATCTTCGAATACTTCATTCAGGAACATCTCGCAGAGTGATGCCGGAAGCTGATGGATCAGCCGTCCGATTCCGAGTTCATTGTATGCAAGGATCTTCTTCTCTGTATAAAACACTCTTCCGACTTCCAAAGCCATATCTGCTTCTTTGTATGATCTGGATACATCCTTTAATTCTTCTACAATTGTTCCATATGCCGCTCTTACACTTACCATGGCTTCCATATTCAGCGTCGTGACCAGTTCTTTGGCGATCTGTTCTACCTGCGGATAGCTGTCGGTAGACTGCAGTGACTTTACAAGAATAATATGTTTTTCATCAATTGCCGTTACGAAATCCTTTGTTCCCGTCGCATACAGACCTTTCAGAGTTTCCTGTACCAGGACATCTCCTTCATGCTTCGGTTCGATCACGAATACGACTCTCTTGAGTTCTACCGGAATCTTCATCTTCTTTGCCTGATTATAGATATCAACCAGAAGCAGATTATCCAGAAGCAAATTCTGAATAAACCGGTTCTTATCCATCCGTTCTTTGTATACATAAAGAAGATTCCGAAGCTGACTGGCTCCCATACGTCCTGCCAGTTCCATGCCATCTGCATTTCCATGCAGCATCAATACATATACCGGATCACTGTCTTCATAGATGCGGAACATTCCCATCTCATCTAAGATCATCTCTTCCGGTTCTTCTTCGTCATCACGGAAATCCTGGATCTGGATCTCATACCCGGTCAGAGTCTCATTCGTCCTTACGAGACAGAATCCCTGCATATCCCATATTGCACAGTCAAATCCTGTAATCTCCCTGATATCCTGTGCTGTTTTGTGTAATATCTGATTTGATAACACGCATTGTCCTCCATTTCCTATCCGCAATTCTGTTCTTCGTGTTCTTTTGCATACTTGTATACATTTTAGCACGCTAACGAACTGCATTACGAATATATTATAGCAGATAATCATGCTTTAACAAAGCAAAATTTTATTGTCTGCGAAAAAAATCGAAAAGACCGGACGCTTTCTTACGCCCGGTCCTCTTATATTCATCTGTTTTTTACGATAATTGCGGCTCTTATATCAAGCCTTCATTACAGACTAGTTTGTGATTGTAACCTGTGTCTCTTTATCAAAGATATGGATCTTCTCAGCATCCAAAGCAAATTTAACAGTATCACCTGTTCTTGCTGTTGTTCTAGGATCCACTCTTGCTGTCATGCTTGATCCTTCATAATCGAAGTATAAGAATACTTCTGCACCGAGCATCTCATATACACGGATCTTTGCTTCGATTACTGTATTTGGAGAAGCTTCGATGAACATCTGCTCATCGTGCACGTCTTCCGGACGGATTCCGAGAACAACTGTCTTTCCTTCATATCCGCCATCGATCAGCTTCTTAGCTTTTGCCGGTGGAAGCTCGATCTCTGAAGGTCCTGCTACCAGGTATACTTTATTTCCGACTACTTTACATTTCGCATCAACAAAGTTCATCTGTGGTGATCCGATGAATCCGGCAACGAACTGGTTGCATGGATAATCGTACAGAGTCTGTGGTGTATCTACCTGCTGAACAATACCTGCGTTCATAACTACGATTCTGGTTCCCAGTGTCATAGCTTCTGTCTGGTCATGTGTTACATAGATGATGGTTGTACCTAATCTCTGGTGCAGTTTAGAAATCTCGATACGCATCTGTCCACGGAGTTTTGCATCCAGGTTTGAAAGAGGCTCGTCCATAAGGAATACCTTTGGATCACGAACGATCGCACGTCCCATAGCAACACGCTGTCTCTGTCCACCAGAAAGAGCTTTTGGTTTACGGTCAAGCAATGGTTCCAGATCCAGGATCTTAGCTGCCTCACGAACCATTTTGTCGATCTGGTCCTTTGGTACTTTTCTTAACTTCAGACCAAATGCCATGTTGTCATATACTGTCATATGTGGATACAGAGCGTAGTTCTGGAATACCATTGCGATATCTCTGTCTTTTGGCTCTACGTCATTTACTACTTTGTCCCCGATCTTCAGTTCTCCGGAAGTAATATCTTCCAGACCGGCGATCATACGGAGTGTTGTAGATTTACCACATCCGGATGGTCCTACGAAAATGATAAATTCTTTATCTTCAATCTCAAGGTTGAAGTCTTTTACTGCTTCAAATCCATTTGGATAAGTTTTGTTAATGTGTTTTAATGATAAACTTGCCATTGTTATAATCCTCCTGATTTATAATCGTTTTATTTCATTTTGTTACCTGTTTCGTTCTGATAAAAAGTATATAAAAAAAGTTCAACCTGGGTAATGCCCAAGTTGAACAATCGTTTTTTTCATTTTCTATACAAGTTGACGAACGGAACGTTATTTAAGGTCAAGGTGTCTGTAACAGTGCCTGATAGACGTCTCTTTTCCCTATGCCTCTGTCCTTTGCCACCTGTTTCATCGCGGATTTCTTATCCATGCCCTGTCCGAGATAGAGTTCCATATGCTCTTCCATGCTCATCTCTTCCCATCTGGCTTTTTCTTCACTCCGGATCTCTTCCCTGCTTTTTCCTTCGATCACCATGACGCATTCTCCCTTCGGCTCCTGTACGTCATAATATGCCAGTGCGTCTTCTATCGTTGTGGCAAATACCGTCTCATGCTTCTTCGTCAGTTCCCGGCAGATACTGATGCGTCTGTTGCCAAGCGTCTCCCGAAGCGTCTTCAACGTGCGAACCAGTCTATGCGGTGCTTCGTAGATCACCATTGTTCTTGTCTCATCTTTCAGTTCATTCAAGACAGCCTGTCTCTCCTTCTTATCCGTCGGAAGAAATGCTTCAAATGCGAATCTTCTCGTTCCAAGCCCGGATATCGTAAGCGCCGTCACACATGCGCAGGCTCCCGGAACAGCTGTAACCGTGATCCCTGCCTCCTGGCACATCTTTACCAGTTCTTCTCCCGGATCAGAGATTCCCGGCATACCTGCATCGGTGATCACTGCAATATCTTCACCATTCTGCAGGCGTTCCACAAGTTTGTGTCCTTTTTTCAATCTTATTATATTCATGATAGCTGGTCATCGGTGTCTTAATCTCAAAATGATTCAGAAGCTTGATACTGTTCCTGGTATCTTCTGCCGCGATCAGATCTGCTTCTTTCAAAATCCGCACCGCCCGGAAGGTCATATCTTCCAGATTTCCTATCGGTGTCGCACATAAGTACAATGTTCCTGCCATCTCTTACTCCTCCATCTTATGCTCGCTCTTGTTCATCCCGTACATCTCAAGCAGTTCTTCTGTATAACTTCCATCCTTCTGATATACGATCAGTGGCGGCTCCACCTGCATTCTCGGATTTCCGCCTTTCATACCCTCGATCAGAACCATGTTCGGTTCTTTGTCTATATGCGGATATACCAGCCGCATACGTTTTGGCTCTATTCCGTATGTGCACATCTTCGTCATGATCTCCGGAAGCCGGAATGGCCTGTGGACCATGTAGAACCTTCCTTTGACCTTCAATAGTTTCGCACTTTCTCTTAATATATCATCCAGCGTGCAGAGTGCCTCATGTCTGGCAATATACAATGCTGTATTCTGATTCTTCAGTCCGTGGTCTCCGATCATGTACGGGGGATTGGTCGTAATAACTCCAAAAGAGGCGGCTCCGAATATGGATGCTGCCTCCTTGATATCTCCCGTTACAATGTCGATCCTCTCTTCCAGTCCGTTATGGCTGACGCTGCGCCTTGCCATATCTGCGCTCTCCTCCTGAATCTCCAGCCCTGTATAATGCAGGCCCGGATATTTAGCTTCCAGAAGGATCGGAAGAATCCCCGTTCCTGTTCCGAGATCCAGTGCTTTTTCGTGCTTTTTCACATTTGCAAATGCGGACAAAAGCACCGCATCCATTCCAAAACAGAACCGTCCCGGACTCTGGATGATCTCGTATCCTCTGATCTGCAGGTCATCCAGTCTTTCATTCGGAAGTAATTTAGTCATCATTTAACTTTGACGCTCCGTTCTTTTCTTCTAACGCCTTCAGTTCCTTCATCTCTTCTTTGGAAAGTCTTACGTCTTTCTTCTTACGTCTCGGCTTGAATCTCAGTTCTGCTGCCGGATACTCACGGATCTCTTTCTCGTCATTATCCAGCGTTACAACAACCTTCACCAGCTGACGGAGTACGTTAACAGACTGGACATCTCCTCTTAAGCCTTCCGGTGTTGTGACATGATCACCATTTGCCGGAAGATGGCTGTTCAGTTCTTCGTATGTCTCCTCTTCATTCGTCAGACAGCACATCAGTCTTCCGCAGACACCCGAGATCTTCGTCGGATTCAGTGAAAGGTTCTGCTCTTTTGCCATCTTGATCGATACCGGTGCGAACTCAGATAGATACGTATGACAGCAAAGTGGTCTGCCACAGATCCCGATCCCTCCGCGGATCTTCGTCTCATCACGCACACCGATCTGTCTTAACTCGATTCTTGTACGGAATACACTTGCCAGATCCTTTACCAGCTCGCGGAAATCGATTCGTCCGTCTGCAGTAAAATAGAACAGCACCTTATTATTGTCAAATGTATATTCTGCATCGATCAGCTTCATCTCCAGCCCGTGCTTATGGATCTTCTCCAGGCAGATCTTGAATGCTTCTTTTTGCTTTTTCCTTTGTTCTTTTCTTCTTTTTTCTTATCTTCGTCTGTTGCAAGACGGATCACGGATTTTAACGGCTGTGTGATCTTATCGTCTTCCACTTCCTTCGGTCCGGTGACTACAGAACCAAATTCCACTCCTCTTGCAGTCTCAACGATAACCTTATCGCCCGTCTCTACCTCCAGTTTTCCCGGCGAAAAGAAATAGATCTTTCCGGCGGTTCTGAATCTAACGCCTATTACCTTCGTCATATGATTAGTTCTCCTTTATGGTCAGGAACAAAAGCTCCATAACCAGATCAAAGTTAACATTCGCTTTCAGTCTGGCTTTCGCTTTCTCAAGGCTCTCCAGGATCAGTTCAATTCCTTCATAAGAGCTTTTTCTCGCCTGTTCTTTTATACTCTGTAACTGGTCTTTGAATACGACCTTGTCAATCTCTTTTGTTGCTTTATACAGCAAGACATCTCTATACCAGATCATGATAATGTCCAGATAATCCGTGATCTCTAATTTATATACGGATATATTCTTAACCGCAGCAACAATCTCACTCAGTTCCATATCATGGATATGCTTCAGGAGCTGTACCGCTTCCTCTCTGATCTCATTAAAATGCTCCGAATTCGCCAGCATGATCGCGCGTCCCACATTTCCCTGGGCAAATGCGGTACACATATCTGCTTTGTAATCCGGTATCTCCAGATTCTCCATCAGATACTTTCTGATCAGTGTATCTTTGATGTTACGCAACTTCAGCATAACACATCTGGAGTTGATCGTCGGAAGTAACATCTCTGCATTCTCCGTCAGCAGTAAGAATACCGCATATGCCGGCGGCTCCTCGATCGTCTTCAGAATTGCATTTTGTGCCTGCGGTGTCATCAGATCTGCCTGAGGGATAATATATACTTTGTATGGTCCCTGATACGGCTTAATATCCACGGTATTGTTCACCTGTGTACGGATATCATCTACACTGATGCTGTTCGGCTTCTCATGTGTTACACGGATAATATCCGGATGGTTTCCGCTCTCTGCCTGCCTGCAGGAATGACATTTCCCGCAAGGTTCACTGTTCCCGCTCTCACACAAAAGAGTCATTGCGAACAGATTCGCCAGCATCCTCTTACCGGAACCTCTCTCCCCGTTCAGAATATACGCATGCGACACTCTGTTATTCTCCACTGCGCTACTGATATATTTTAATATGTCTTTGTGGCCAACCACATCTTTAAAGCTTCCCATCTCGTATTACCTCTACTATCTCTTCTTTGCATCGTACTTTATCGTCATTCTGATATCTTCTTGTAATTCCTGCTGCCGCAAGATTCTCTTCTGAGAAATCCTTCTGATCTGCCAGAAATCTTCTGCAGACTTCTTCGTATCCCGGATGTTCCTGCTGCCGTTCTCTTGCAATCGCGCGCATCAGGCGTTCCCCGTCTTCCACTTCCATATAAAGCGGAACCAGATTCTCCTGTCCATAATACGCTTTCATCTTCATATAAGATTCCAGCGTACCGATCATCAGATAATCAGACCCGGTCAGATGAATCTGTCCATCATCTATTGTAGCATATTTCCAGTCACCATACACGGTCTGATAGGTACGAAGTTCAATTATTTTGCCTTCTTCTCCATACTGTTCTAATATTTCGTTCGAAACAAAATAATATTCCACGCCGTCTTTTTCGCCTTCCCGCATCGGTCTGGTCGTATATAATGTCAGCGTCTTCAGCTCGGGAAGCTCTTTTCTGATCTCTTTATAGACCGTATCCTTACCGGAAGAGCTCTTTCCCATCATGTAAAATATCTTACCCATCTATCCATACCTCTATGCTATCTTCTGATTGCAGTCCTTCAATTGAAAAATCGTGTTCCTGATACCAGCAGAGAATCTCCACCGCTTCCTGCGTAATGCGTTCTCCCGGAACGATCAGCGGACTTCCCGGCGGATAGAGGTACGCATATTCCAGGGAAATGCATCCGGCGCTGTCCTTGAAATTTCGTTTTTCCATCTTGCCTGGGTTCACCAAATACAAGATGTCTTCTGAATCCTTCTGGTTCTGCATCTTATCTCTGCACTTCACTGCCTTCGCGATCGTCCACACCTTTTCCAGTGACGGCTGTCTTCCGGAAAGCGGGAGATCCGTGTCGGTCATTTGCATCGGTTTCTGCTCCTGCCCGACATCTTCCTGTCCGGATCCTGACTTTAACTTTGTATCGATCTCAGCATCAATTGCAAGCAATGCATCCCGCAATCTGTCCAACCCTTCCTGCGTATCCCCTACCGTCGTCATTGCCAGGACATAGGTTCCGGCAAGCATCTCCATCTGCAAGTGATAATCACGAAGCAGTCTCTCATACAATTCATGACTGGACATCGGGGCATACTTTACAGAGATCACAAATTTAGACCTGTCATATCTATCTGTATTCTCCGTCCGGATAATCTTCAGATACTTCAGTTTCTTCAATTCTTCCCGCAGGGTATCGATATGTGCCGCATATTCTTTGAAAATACTGCACTTCTGCAGTTGTGTCTCTTCCAGCAGATGAATACACGCATCGATACTTGCCATCAGTATGTACGACGGACTGCTCGTCTGCAGCATATCCAGATACCGCTTTACTTTCCTGCGGTTCACCCGCTCCCCGTTCACATGCAGCAACGCTGTCTGCGTCAGGGCCGGAAGCGTCTTATGAAGACTGTTGATCACAAGATCTGCGCCATACATATTCGCACTCTCCGGGAAATACGGATCAAAACCAAAATGCGCCCATGCGCTTCGTCTACGATCAGCAGGCATCCCGCTTCATGTACAATCTCTGCAATCTTTTCGATGTCCGACACCACGCCGTCATAGGTCGGTGATACGATCATCACCGCACGGATCTTTGGATGTTCTTCCAGTGCTTTCTGCACATCTTCTGCATCGATCTCTGTACTCAACCCCTGTTCTGTATCGAACTTCGGATAGATGTAGACCGGATCCAGTTCATTCAGATATATTGCATGATACACAGACTTATGGCAATTTCTTGCCACAAGTATGGAATCGCCATTTTTCAGTTGTTCCTAATATTGCACTTATGATTCCGGCTGTACTTCCATTGATGAGAAAATGCGTCTCCGATGCATGATACACTTTTGCCGCTCTTTCCTGCGCTTCTTTCAAAGTCCTTCCGCATGATGCAGGTCATCAAAGCCGTCGATCTCTGTAATATCGATCAGGTACGGGGAGGTCCCGTCCATCAGATCCAGATTCCTTTTATGGCCCGGCATGTGGAATGCGTAGTAGTCGGAATCACTGTAATTCTTTAGTTTATCAAATATATTATACATGCATATATTTTAACAAAATAACATTATATTATCAAGCCATAAACTCCCGCAGAATCTGGCGTATCATCTCGTCCTTTGCAAGCTCCTCCGGTGCATCTTTCTGTTCTTCCGCTTCCGGGCTTTTAACTTCCGTCCATACCGGCAAGTCCTGCCGATGCTTTTGCCAGATTTTTTCGCGGTATTTTGAGTCCGTTCTCTCCGTCTGTTCTCACGCTGCATATGGACTACACTGTGATCCGGTACCGAGGCAGGTGTCTCTTCTGTTCCGGCTTCCGTCTCCTGTACTTCATCCCTTTGTATCTCATCCTTTTGTATTTCGTCTTTTTGTATTTTATCCTTCTGTATTTCCTCTTCCGCCGGTCCGTTTTCTATGTTTACACGCACGGTCCGCTCCTTCTGATTCATCTTTTCATACTTGCGGAGACATACATTTTCCAGATAATCAACCATGTAATTCTTCGCCATCTCCATACAGTAATTCTCGTCCGTTGTCAGATGGAACAGCCACACCAGGATTCCGAGTCCGCAGCCGGCAGCGCCCATCCGCAACGCTTCGTCTCCCATTCCATAGACCTGACAGGTAATTCCCGCTCCCGCAAGTCCGGTTACGATCAGAAGACCGGAACACATCTTTTCCAGTCTCCGGAGCGAATGCAGACGCAATCCACATACTTTGTATTCGTACAGATATTTATCCACAAATACCCCTACATTTTCCACCGTGTCACTGATCATACATGCATGCTCGAATTTCGCCCGGACCAGGCGCATCAACGGATGATTGCTTTTGCTCATACTTCCCGCCGCCTCTATCATACGTTTCATCGTCATACTCACGATACACTTGTCTGCCACTCCAAGTCCGGTCAGCATCCCCATAAGCACAAATAACAACTTCTTGTCCAATAACATTTCCAGCATAATAATAGCCCTCCTTTTTGATATGCATTATACTGTATATCAAAGAGAAGGGCGCTTTATTTCGTTCTTCCTATTCTGCACGGGAAATGCTGCTTTCTGTCACTTTCGTGCATATCCTGTAACATTCTGTACTGCGCAGGTCATCCCGTTATCTTAGATCATCGGAAGCAATTCTTTCATAAGCCTTACACTGTGGGCGATTGCTTTCTTTTCGAATGTCGGATAGTCCATTGTCGCACTGTTGTCGGCTTTATCCGAAATAGCACGGATAATGACATACGAAACTTTGTTCAGGTAAGCGGCCTGTGCGATTCCGGCACCTTCCATCTCTACACACATCGGGTGGAATAATGACACGATTCTTTCTTTCACTTCCTTATCGGAAATGAACTGGTCCCCGCTCGCCACTCTTCCTGTAAATGTATGAATATCCGGGTTCGCTTTTTCATTCGCTGCTACCGCCTTCTTCACAAGCTCCTCGTCTGCCGGGAATGACAATGTATCCATTCTCGGAATCTGTCCTGCCGGATCACCGAATACAGTCGCATCCATATCATGATGCAGTGCATCCGTGGAAATGACCATGTCGCCAATATCAATCTGTGCATCAAGCGAGCCGGCAATACCGGTATTGATCAATGTATCTGCTCCGAATTGACTCACCAGAATCTGTGCACAGATTCCTGCATTGACCTTACCGATTCCGCTTCTTACGATTACAACATCTTTTCCGCCGAGTGTTCCCTTGCAGAATACCATACCTGCCATCTCCACGGTCTCTTCGATCTGCATATCTTTCTTCAGTTCTGCAACTTCTTCTTCCATTGCGCCGATAATACCTATCATATATTTATATCCTCCTGTGTTTCACGAATTTACCTATGCCTTATTATAGACGATAGGAAAATGGATTTCAACCGACGAAATGTATGGATAATTTGATGGTTTTCTGTTATAATCGGGAAGTATGGCAGTCAACAGATTTTCCGTCTGTTGATACCGATTATGTAAAACTATGCAAGAACATTATCAGGAGGTAATAGATATGGATTACAAACCAACCGGAGTCTGTTCTCGTCTCATTCACGTAGAACTTGACGGAGATAAAATTGCTAACGTAGAATTCGTAGGCGGATGTGCCGGTAACACATCCGGAATCAGCAGCCTTGTTAAAGGAATGGATGCACACGAAGTCATCAAGCGCCTGGAAGGAACCAGATGTGGTGAAAGACCGACATCTTGTCCTGACCAGTTATCCAAAGGCTTTGAGACAGGCACTTGGCGAATAATAGGCCAGCGGCTGATCTGAATAACGCAGACAAAAAAGGGTATACTCGTCCCCCGGACC
>ENA-OQHD01000504-OQHD01000504.1-human-gut-metagenome-genome-assembly--contig:-NODE-504-length-13906-cov-2.978881_pt1 | contig 13906 bp, 21 predicted proteins | sample MGYA00242560_ERZ504711 | MGnify/ENA primary metagenome ERZ504711 (study PRJEB26092, sample SAMD00036198) | human gut metagenome | host: Homo sapiens | study: EMG produced TPA metagenomics assembly of... | reverse complement strand
CAGAAATAACAGAGACAGGAATAAAAAATCAGATAAAAGATATAAAAGGAGTAATTGAGATATGTATTCAGAAAAAGTAATGGATCATTTTCAGCATCCAAGAAATGTAGGAGAGATTGAAAATGCCAGCGGTGTCGGAACGGTAGGAAATGCAAAATGCGGAGATATCATGAGAATTTACCTTGATATCGATGAAAACCAGATCATCCGTGACGTAAAATTTAAAACGTTCGGATGTGGCGCAGCTGTTGCAACCAGCAGTATGGCAACAGAGATGGTAAAAGGAAAGACGATCCAGGAAGCAATGGAAGTTACAAATAAAGCAGTTATGGAAGCGCTTGACGGACTTCCGCCGGTAAAAGTACACTGCTCACTGCTTGCGGAGGAAGCAATCCACGCAGCTTTATGGGATTACGCAGAGAAGCATGATATTAAGATTGAAGGACTCGAGAAACCGAAGTCTGATATTCACGAAGGTGAAGAGGCAGAAGAGGAAGAATACTAAGCCGGAGAACTTTATATGGAAAAGAAAAAAGTTGTAGTCAGGGATGTCCGGAGGGGTTGACTCCTCCGTGGCAGCCTGGCTTTTAAAAAATCAGGGATATGATGTAATAGGAGTTACGATGCAGATCTGGCAGGATGAAGAAGAAGCCGCGATGGAAGAACATGGCGGTTGTTGTGGTCTGAGCGCGGTGGATGATGCAAGAAGAGTGGCGGCAGCACTTGAAATCCCGTATTATGTCATGAATTTTAAGAAAGAATTTAAAGAAAATGTGATCGATTATTTTATCGATGACTATCTGCATGGAAGAACGCCGAACCCGTGTATCGCCTGTAACCGATATGTGAAATGGGAATCATTGTTAAAGCGAAGCCTTGATATTGGTGCGGAGTATATAGCAACGGGACATTATGCTAGGGTAGAGAAGCTGTCGAATGGAAGATATGCAATCCGTAATTCTGCGACTGCGGCAAAAGATCAGACATATGCACTTTATAACCTTACACAGGATCAGCTTTCGAAGACACTGATGCCGGTTGGAGAATATACAAAAGATCAGATCCGTGCAATGGCAGATGAAATAGGTCTTCTTGTTGCACATAAGCCGGACAGTCAGGATATCTGCTTTGTGTCAGATGGAGATTATGCGTCTTATATCGAAGAAAATTCAGATGCAAAGATTACGCCGGGCAATTTCGTGCTTTCGGATGGAACGGTTGTCGGAAAACATAAAGGAATCATTCATTATACGGTGGGACAGAGAAAAGGTCTGGGACTGTCTCTCGGACATCCGGTGTTCGTATTGGAGATCCGTCCGGAAACCAATGAAGTTGTAGTGGGATCAAATGAGGAATCTATGTCCTGTTATGTGCGCGCAGATCAGGTGAATTTCATGACAGTAGAAGATCTGACAGAGCCGAAAAGAGTGTGGGCGAAGATTCGTTATAATCACAGAGGTGCATGGTGTACCGTTGAAAAGACGGGAGAAGATGAGATCCTCTGTACATTTGAAGAGCCGCAGAGAGCAATCACACCGGGACAGGCTGTCGTATTATATGACGGAGAATACGTACTTGGCGGCGGAACGATCATTGCGGATAAGTAGGAAACATAAAGAATATTGATAAAATACAAAATAAAGAGGAATAAGTTATGATACAGGCGGATATGCATATGCACACATGGTTTTCAACGGATTCGGAAGCCTGTCCATGCGATATGGCGGATGAGGCAGTCAGAAAAGGATTTGAAAACCATTTGCTTTACGGATCATTTTGACAAGGATGATCTGGAATGGGGAGAAGAAGGTATCTTTGATGTGGATGCTTATTTTGTGGAAATGCAGAAACTTCAGGAAGAATATGCAGGAAAACTGAATATCAGGATTGGAATAGAACTGGGACTTAGGACATATCTGAAAGATTATTATGAAGAACTGACGAAGAAATATCCGTTTGATTTCGTGATTGGATCGGTTCACAATGTTCCGTATAAGAAAGATGTGGAAGGGAATATATTATATACTGATCCTGCGGCAGAAAAGCTTTTTACAGACCGTACTGACAAAGAGGCGTACCGTCTGATGATGGAGACAACGCTGGAAAATGTGAGAACTTCGGACTGCTTTCAGACACTTGGTCATCTGGATTATGTTGTAAGATATGGAAAATCAAGGGAAAAAGAATATTTGTATACAGATTATGCGGATATTATAGACGAGATTTTGAAACTATTGATTGAGAAGGAAAAGGGTCTGGAAGTGAATTCGGCCGGATTGAAGTATGGCCTTCCGTTCGCACATCCACATCCGGATGTATTGAAGCGTTATCGTGAGCTTGGCGGTGAGATCATTACGATTGGAGCCGATGCACATAAACCGGAGCATATTGCGTATGATTTTGCAAAGGCAGAAGAAATTTTGAAGTCCTGCGGCTTTAAATATTATACAGAATTTTTTGAACAAAAGCCTGTTTTTAAGCAACTTATATAAAAATAGGAAAACCTCTTGAAATTTTGTATCAGATAAAGTACAATTATTAGCAGTTGAGAGGTCTTGATAGAGCTTCTAAAGGGCTTGAGAAAGATTTCACAATGTAGACTGCATAAGTAGTTAATAAACAAACTTTAGGAGGAATTAATCATGGCAGTAAAAGTAGCGATTAATGGATTTGGACGTATTGGACGTCTTGCATTCAGACAGATGTTCGGAGCAGAAGGATATGAAGTTGTAGCAATCAACGACTTAACATCTCCTAAGATGCTTGCACACCTGTTAAAATATGATTCTTCACAGGGAAAATACGCTTTAGCTGATACTGTAAAAGCAACAGATGATTCTATCATCGTTGATGGAAAAGAAATCAAAATCTATGCTAAAGCTAACGCTGAAGAACTTCCTTGGGGAGAGATCGGTGTAGACGTAGTTCTGGAGTGTACAGGATTCTATACATCTAAAGAAAAAGCATCTGCTCATATCAAAGCAGGAGCAAGAAAAGTTGTTATTTCCGCACCAGCTGGAAACGACCTGCCAACTATCGTATATAACGTAAACCACGAAACACTGAAACCAGAAGATACAGTAATTTCTGCAGCTTCTTGTACAACAAACTGCCTGGCTCCGATGGCAAAAGCTCTTAACGATCTTGCACCAATCGAGTCTGGTATCATGTGCACAATCCACGCTTACACAGGAGATCAGATGACTCTTGACGGACCACAGAGAAAAGGTGACCTCAGAAGATCTCGTGCAGCTGCAGTTAACATCGTACCAAACAGCACAGGTGCTGCTAAAGCAATCGGTCTTGTTATCCCAGAACTGAACGGAAAGTTAATCGGATCTGCTCAGCGTGTACCAACACCTACAGGATCTACAACAATCCTTACAGCAGTTGTAAAAGGACATGTAACAGTTGATGAAATCAACGCAGCTATGAAAGCAGCTTCTACAGAGTCCTTCGGATACAACACAGATGAAATCGTATCTAGCGATATCGTTGGAATGAGATATGGTTCATTATTCGATGCTACTCAGACAATGGTACTTCCACTGGGAAAACGGAACTACAGAAGTTCAGGTTGTTTCTTGGTATGACAATGAGAACTCATACACTAGCCAGATGGTAAGAACAATCAAATACTTCTCTGAATTAGCATAATTTAGAGCATGAATTAAGACTCAAAAAGGGTCCGGTCTTATTGGGCCGGACCCTTTTTGCAGTTATAAAATATATAACCAGGAGGCAGTACTATGCTTAATAAAAAATCTGTAGATGACATTAACGTAAAAGGGAAAAAAGTACTTGTAAGATGTGACTTCAACGTTCCACTTATTGATGGAAAGATTACAGACGAGAATCGTCTTGTTGCAGCACTTCCTACAATCAAAAAATTTAATCGCTGATGGCGGAAAGGTTATCCTTTGCTCTCATCTTGGAAAAGCCAAAAGGGACAGCCGGTTCCAGAATTATCTCTTGCTCCTGTAGCAGTTCGCCTTTCAGAACTCCTTGGACAGGAAGTAAAATTTGCAGCTGATCCGGAAGTTGTTGGACCAAATGCGAAAGCAGCAGTAGCTGAGATGAAAGATGGAGATGTTATCCTCCTTGAAAACACACGTTACAGAGCAGAAGAGACAAAGAATGAAGATGCATTCAGTAAAGATCTCGCTTCTCTTTGCGACGTATTTGTTAACGATGCATTCGGAACAGCACACCGTGCACACTGCTCTAACGTAGGGGTTACAAAATACGTAGATACAGCAGTTGTTGGATACCTTATGCAGAAAGAAATTGATTTCCTTGGAAATGCAGTCAACAATCCGGAAAGACCATTCGTAGCAATCCTTGGCGGAGCAAAAGTTTCAAGCAAGATTTCTGTAATTGAGAACCTTCTTGACAAAGTAGATACTCTGATCATCGGTGGAGGAATGGCATATACATTCGCAAAAGCACAGGGCGGAACAGTCGGAAAATCCCTTCTGGAAGAAGATTACTGCCAGTATGCACTTGACATGATCGAAAAAGCAAAAGCCAAAGGTGTAAAACTCCTTCTTCCTGTAGATAACGTTATCGGAGATGATTTCTCTAATGATGCAAATACTCAGGTAGTAAAAGCTGGAGAGATCCCGGAAGGATGGGAAGGACTCGATATCGGACCAGAGACAGCTAAGATCTTCAGCGATGCAGTAAAAGATGCTAAGACAGTTGTATGGAACGGACCAATGGGATGCTTCGAGATGCCTAAATTTGCAACAGGAACAGAGGCAGTTGCAAAGGCGCTTGCAGATACAGATGCAGTGACGATCATCGGTGGTGGTGATTCGGCAGCAGCTGTTAACCAGTTGGGATACGGAGATAAGATGACACACATCTCAACAGGTGGCGGAGCTTCTCTTGAATTCCTGGAAGGAAAAGAATTACCGGGAGTTGCAGCAGCAAACGACAAATAAGCTGACGAGAATCGTGTATACACTATTTCTCTGATTGAGGAGAAGTGGTGGAAATATTAAGATGAAAATTTTGAGGAGATTTGGAATAATGGCAAGAAAGAAAATTGTAGCCGGAAACTGGAAAATGAACAAAACTCCAAGTGAAGCAGTAGCTTTAGTTGAAGAAATTTAAAAACCATTAGTAGCTAATGAAGATGTAGACGTAGTATTCTGCGTACCTGCAATCGACATTATCCCTGTAGCAGAGGCTGTAAAGGGAACCAATATCCAGGTTGGTGCTGAGAATATGTATTTTGAAGAAAGCGGAGCATATACAGGAGAAATCTCTCCGGCTATGCTTACAGATGCAGGAGTAAAATACGTTGTTCTTGGACACTCTGAAAGAAGAGAATACTTCGCTGAGACAAACGAGACGGTAAATAAGAAAATGCTGAAAGCTTTCGAGCATGGTATTACACCAATTATGTGCTGCGGAGAGACTCTGGAGCAGAGAGAACAGGGTGTAACAATGGATTTCATCCGCCAGCAGGTGAAAGTTGGATTCCAGAATGTAACAGCTGATCAGGCTAAGACAGCAGTGATCGCTTACGAGCCAATCTGGGCAATCGGAACAGGCAAGACAGCTACAACAGAGCAGGCTGAAGAAGTTTGCGCTGGTATTCGTGCATGCATCGCTGAAGTATATGATGAAGCTACAGCAGAAGCTATCCGTATCCAGTACGGCGGATCTGTAAACGCTGGAAATGCAGCAGAGTTATTCGCTCAGGCTGATATCGACGGCGGACTTGTAGGTGGAGCATCTCTGAAAGCTGATTTCGGAAAGATCGTAAACTACAAATAAGATTTAGAAAATCAGCCGCAGGAGGCTTTCGTTTGACTGCTTCCTGCGGTTTTATGCTGTAAAAGTGATATTTAAGACGAAAGGTGATATTAAAAATGAGTAAGAAACCAACAGTACTTATGATCTTAGACGGTTATGGACTGAATGAAAAGACAGAAGGTAATGCAATTGCTATGGCAAAAACACCTGTTATGGATAAACTGATGTCAGAATATCCATGTGTAAAAGGAAATGCCAGCGGACTTGCAGTAGGACTTCCGGACGGACAGATGGGTAACTCAGAAGTTGGCCATATGAATATGGGTGCCGGACGTATCATTTATCAGGAACTGACAAAGATCACAAAGGCAATCGAAGAGGGTGTATTCTTTGAGAATAAGGCGCTTCTTGCCGCATGTGAGAATGCCAAGAAGAATGATTCTGCGCTGCATCTGATGGGGCTGGTATCTGACGGTGGTGTTCACAGCCACATCGGACATATTTTCGGCCTTTTGGAACTGGCTAAGAGACAGGGACTTGAGAAAGTATACGTACACTGTTTCCTTGACGGTCGTGATACACCACCGGCTTCAGGAAAAGAGTATGTAGAGCAGTTAGAAACTAAGATGAAAGAAATCGGCGTAGGAGAGGTTGCAAGTGTTTCCGGACGTTATTATGCAATGGACCGTGATAACCGCTGGGATCGTGTAGAAAAGGCTTACAAGGCACTTTCAGCAGGCGAAGGTGAGACAGCTGCTTCTGCAACAGAAGGAATCCAGGCTTCTTATGATGCAGATGTAACGGATGAGTTCGTTGTACCATTTGTAGTAACAAAGGACGGCGCACCGGTTGCAACGATCAAAGAAAATGATTCCGTAGTATTCTTCAACTTCCGCCCGGACAGAGCAAGAGAGCTTACAAGAACATTCTGTGACGACAGCTTTGACGGATTTGAAAGAGGAGACAGAATCAAGACAACATTTGTATGCTTCACAGAATATGACGCTACGATCGAGAATAAACAGGTTGCATTCGTAAAAGAAGAGATCACCAATACATTTGGTGAATTCCTCGCAAAGAATGGCTAAAAAACAGGCACGTATCGCTGAGACAGAGAAGTATGCTCACGTAACATTCTTCTTCAATGGCGGCGTAGAGGAACCAAATGAAGGAGAAGATAGAATTCTTGTAAAATCTCCAAAGGTTGCTACTTATGATTTGAAGCCAGAGATGAGTGCATATGAAGTATGTGACAAGCTCGTTGCAGCAATCAAGTCTGATAAGTATGATGTTATCGTAATTAACTTTGCCAACCCTGACATGGTAGGTCATACTGGTGTGATCGAGGCTGCTGTAAAAGCCATTGAAGCAGTTGACGAGTGTGTAGGAAAGGCTTACGAAGCATTAAAAGAAGCTGACGGACAGATGTTCATCTGTGCAGATCACGGTAATGCAGAGTACATGATCGATGAAGAGACAAAGAGCCATTTACAGCACATACAACCAATCCTGTACCATTCATCCTTGTAAACGCAGATCCTGCATACAAGTTGAAAGAAGGCGGATGCCTGGCAGATATTGCTCCTACACTGATCGAACTGATGGGTATGGAACAGCCGGCTGAGATGACTGGAACATCACTGCTTGTGAAATAATACAAACATATTCAACGTATGTTATATGCTATAATGAACAGATTGTGGAAAATGTAAAAGTGCATTTTCTACAATCTGTTCTGTATTTATCAGTATAATTATAAAAGGAACATCATGAGGAGAACGACATGAAGATTGTTATTGTAGAAGATGATCCGGGTATCCGAAAGGAATTAAAACAGCTCCTGGAAAATGCTTTTTATGAAGCAGAGATAATCGAAGAATTTAAAGATACGGCAGAGCAGATATGCAGTATGATACCGGCACCGGATCTGGTACTTCTGGATTGGAATCTTCCGGGGGAAAGCGGCTTTGACATCTGTACGAAGCTGAAAGAACATTCAGATATTCCAATTATATTTCTGACCAGTCGGACAGATTCCATGGATGAACTGACCGGAATCTTGAAAGGGGCAGATGATTATATCACAAAACCGTTCAATCCACCGATTCTGCTGGCAAGAATAGGCGTAGTACTAAAAAGAACTATCGATAAAAATGCAGAGAAATCAAGGGGTAATGCCTTGAACATGGAATATAAAGGTGTAATCCTAAATGCTGTGGGAGGCTGCATAGAGCATGAAGGAAAAAAGGACAGATCTTACGAAAAATGAGTTGAAGATCCTGCATCTTCTATATCAGAAAAAAAGGGGAGATTGTTCCGAGACTGGATATGATCGAATACCTGTGGGACAATGAAGTCTTCATAGATGACAATACATTAAGTGTGAATGTTACAAGACTCAGAGGAAAACTGGCTGACATCGGAGTGACGGATTTCATTGAGACAAAACGGGGAATGGGGTACCGCATATGAGATTTTCGGAATATATAAAAGATAAGATTCTGATATGTCTGCTGCACCTCCTGTGTATGATATTACTGATGGGGTTCTTCTATATTACAGGGTATAACAGAAACGCAGCTGCACTGATTCTCATTTTCTGGTGGATCATCCTTGGAATATGGATTGTGACAGGATATTATCGCAGGAAGAAATATTTTGACAGGGCAGAACATATTCTGGAAAATGTAGATCAGAGATATCTGCTTGGAGAATTGCTGCCAGCTTCACCATATCTGGAAGATCAGATCTACCGGGAGTTGATCAGACGATCGAATAAATCTGTGATCGAACGGATCCGTATGCTTGAAGATGAACAGAATGATTATCGGGATTATATCGAAAGCTGGGTGCATGAGATCAAAGCGCCGATTACCAGTATCCAGCTTGCGTGTGAGAATCATAAAGACGAAGTGACCAGACAGATCGGTCTTGAGAATCAACGGATTGAAAATGACGTAGATATGGTTCTGTATTATGCTAGAATGGAAAAGGTATACAAAGACTATATGATTGAAGAGACAGACCTTGGGAAGGCGGCTTCTGAAGTTTTGATGGAAAAATAAGTATTATCTAATTAGTAACGGAGTGCGCCGGGGAAGTGGAGTGCCCTGAATTTTGCGTATACCGATAAAAAGTGGATCCATTTTTATACTGAACCAGCTTATGCTGAACAGTGTGAAATATAAAAAGTGAGAATCCAAAGGTCCATCCGTATATTCATATTTACACGGAAAGGTACGGTCATGGTGTCCGGCTGATCGTAGAAGATAACGGAAGCGGAATACGGGAAGAAGAGATGTCCAGAATCTTTGAAAAAGGTTTTACCGGTTCCAATGGAAGAAATGGTAAGAAATCTACGGGGATGGGGCTTTATCTGTGCAGACGGCTGTGTGAAAAGCTTGGAATTGCCATCGAGGCGGAATCTGTCCGTGGGGAAGGAACGAAGATGATCCTTACATTTCCGGTCAGCAGTTATCTTTCAAAAATGTAAGATAACTGAAAGATACATCGATACATCTTTCTGGTCCGGACGGGTAAAGTAGAGATGAAAAGAGTATTACAAAAAGACCGGAAAGGATGATATGGATGAGAAGAATAAGAAAGCATGGCAAGACAACAGAGGAAAAAAACAGACAGAATCCTGGCAGGAGGCAGAATCCCGGATGGAGAGATCCGGGTGTGTGATGTGGAAAAATATTACGGAAGTGATACGAACATCACCAAAGCGGTAGACAGGGTAAGCTTTTGCGTCCAAAAAGGAGAATTTGTGGGAATCATGGGAGCATCGGGTTCCGGAAAGACAACACTTTTGAATATGCTGTCTACGATTGACCGTGTGACTGCAGGGCATATATACTACGGAGAAACGGATATTACGGAGCTGAGTGATGAGGCACTGGCGGAATTTCGGAAAGACAATCTGGGATTCATATTTCAGGATTACAACTTGTTAGATACACTTACGATAGAAGAGAATATTGTGCTGGCAATGACGCTGCACAGCAAGAGTAAAAGAGAGATCCAAGAGAAATGTGATCACATATTGAAGCTGCTTGATATCGAAGAAATCCGGGATAAATTTCCCTATCAGGTATCCGGAGGCCAGAAGCAGCGTTGTGCCTGTGCCAGAGCGATGATTCATCGTCCGAAACTGATCCTCGCAGATGAGCCGACCGGTGCGCTGGATTCCAGAGCGGCACAGATGCTGCTCGAAACATTCCGCAAGATGAATTATGATATGCACTCTACGATCCTCATGGTTACACATGATGCGTTTTCAGCCAGCTACTGCAGCCGTATTCTTTTCCTGAAAGATGGAAAGATATTCCATGAACTGGTAAGAGGAGTGGAAGAAAGGCGGGAATTTCTGAATAAGATCCTGGATGTATTATCTCTGACAGGAGGTGAACTGTCAGATGTTCGGTAAGCTTGCACTGCGCAATGTCAGACGTTCCGCCAGAGATTATCTGGTGTATGTGCTGACGATGACATTTGTGGTATCATTGATGTTTGCATTTAACAGTATCATTTTTTGCGAAGGATCTTCAGAAAATGTATGAAATGGCAGCGATAATGGCAGCGATGATCGGTATTGCCACATTCTTTATTGTACTGATCGTTGCATGGCTGATCAATTATATGGTACGGTTCATGCTGGAAAAATGGAGCCGTGAATTCGGTATCTATCTGTTGATCGGAATGAATAAAAAGGAAGTGTCCGGGCTTTATATGAAAGAAAATCTGCTGCTCGGTGTGTGTTCCTTTGTGATAGGACTGGGCCTTGGAATGTTGCTTCAGCAGGTGCTGCTCGTTGTCCTTTATAGTGTCATACAGGTGGAACTAAGACCCCATCTGGAATTCAATGGATATTGTTTCCTTATGACTGTGTGCTGCTTTGCAGGATGTTATCTGCTGGCACTGTTCCGGTGCAGCCGGAAATTCCGCAAGATGAACATTCATGATCTGATGAGAGAAAATCAGAAGAATGAGGAATTAAAAGAAAAGAATGAAAAAATAAAGCGGTTATTACTGCCGTTTTCCATTCTGTTCATTTTTGCGTTCGGTGTCTGGATACTGAGCGGAAATATACAGTCGCCGGGAGGGGCAGCAGTATTTCTGACGGGTCTGTTTATTACAATGTATGTGTTTTATACAGGGCTTTCCGCATGGATCATCTGCTATGTGAAGAAAAAATGGAAATGCGGTCTACCGGGGGCAGAATCTGTTCCTGCTGCGTCAGTTTGCATCTAAATTGAAAACGATGCGGTTTACCATGGGAACACTTACGGTGCTTTTTATGGTCGCATTTCTGGGGTGCTCGGTTGCATTAATGTTTACAGACTGGCAGAATCAGGTTTTAGAGACAAAATTTCCATTTGATGTACAGGTGAACAGTCAGAATCCGGAATATGATTTTGCCAAGGAGTTGGATATTGTCGGAGAAGAAGCAGGTGTAAAGGATTCGTGCGTGTACCGTATTTATGAAAATCATACGAACACAATGAATACATGGCTGTATACGCATCTGCGGTATTTTGGAGATGAGTACCGCAGAGAAGACGGAACACCGGATGAGAAAAAGATACGTAAAGGTTCCGATGATGATGCATATTGCAGATATGATACATATATGGGGCTGAGTGATTACAATCATCTGAGAAAAATGCTGGGATATTCCACGGAAACTCTTGGGAAAAATGAATATATCCTTCAGATGAAGCAAAGAGTGTATAAGGAAACCGGAGATTTTACGGATGACGTGAAGCTTCAGGACCGAGGAGAGACACTGACCTGCAGGAAGATCTGCACCGAATCATTTTCGCAGGACGGACATAACGGCGGTGATTATATCATCGTTGTGCCGGATGAACGGATACAGCAGATGACACCGTACTATTCAGAACTTGCGGTAAGTGTGAAGAAAAAAGTACCGGATAACCTGCAGAATAAGCTGGATAATCTGTCAGATAAACATGATTATGCCGGTCATACATACATGGAAGAAGACGATGATAATGTATGTTATGGTACGGATACCATTGTCACATATGCTGCGGTGAATCTTGTGCGGGAAAATGCATCGGCTGAGGTCAGATATATGATGAGCTGCATCACATTCCCATGTATGTATATCGGGCTGGTATTTTTGTGTATTGCATTGACGGTGTTATCGGTACAACAACTGAGCGATTCGGCAAAATATAGGTTCCGCTATCAGGTGCTTTCGAAAATCGGCCTTGGAAGACGCGAGATCCAACAGACCGTATTCCGTCAGCTGTCCGGGTATTATCTGTGTCCGGCAATCCTTTCGGCAGTGATCAGCGGGATCATAGCGGTGTATATGGGTGCCGGATTTAACTTCTATACAGGAGTCAGTACACCGGTGTTACAGTATTTTGCAATTTCATTCGCCCTGTTCTTTGGCGTATATGTAGTTTATTTTGGAGCGACCTATGTCGGATTTATCAGAAATATCGAAGAATGAAAATGGAGAGGGAAGTATGAGTAGAAATGCAATAAAATATCTGGCAATGGCAGCTATGTTTTGTAATCATTTTGCCTATATATTTTTAAAAGAAGGCAGTACAGGGCAGGAAGTTATGGTTGATATCGGGTATTTTACAGCCATTACTATGTGCTATTTCCTTGTGGAAGGATATCATTACACAAGATCTGTAAAGAACTATGCACTGCGGCTGCTTGTATTCGGGATCCTTTCACAGATCCCCTTCATGCTGGCATTGAAACAGACGAACCTGAACATGATGTTCAGCCTTCTTCTATGTCTGGGAGTGGTGTGGGTTGCAGATCATGTAAAACATAAAGGGGAGAAAATGCTATGGCTGTTCGTGCTGGTAATCTGTTCGCTCTGGACGGACTGGGCACTTCTGGCACCGGTATTTACGATGCTGTTTGTAAATGCATATGGGGACAGGAAAAAAGTATCACTGGCATATGGAAAAGCAGTGGGATTCTTTTTTCTGTTGAATGTGTTGTCATACAGGGCGGACTGCGGGCTGGAGAGTGCGCTCATACATTCTGCATGTGCCTGTATCGGGCCGGCAGCATCGGGAGTGGTTATACAGTGTATGTATAACAAAGCAGACAAAACAGCACACGGCTGGGAAAAATGGTTTTTCTACGGATTTTATCCGGTGCATCTTCTGCTTCTCTGGATGATACAGTTTGCAAAAGTATAGATGGAATGGTTATAATAATACCGGGGTGTGACGGATGCGGAAAAAAGCGCAGAAGGACGGCTCCGGTATTTTTTTGGAAGCAGGCAGGTAGAGAATATGGAAAAAGTAAAAGCTTGATAAATGTATGATATCTGTTTCTTTGATTTGGATGGCACGATCATCGATTCTTCACCGGGAATTACGAATTCAGTGATGTATGCGCTGGAGAAATTCGGAATCGAAGAGACCGAACGGGAAAAAGTTATATAAATTTCATCGGTCCGTCGCTTACCGATTCGTTCGCCAGATTCTATGGATTTGACGATGAGAAAAGCTGGAAGGCGGTGGAGTATTACAGGGAATATTATCAGGATACGGGGATTTTTGAGTGTTCGGTGTATCCCGGATTTGAAAAATCATTAAAGGCATTGAAGGCAGCAGGAAAAAGACTTTTTGTTGCGACGTCCAAACCGGAAGTATATGCGAGAAGGATCATGGAACATTTTGATCTGGATCAATATTTTGAATATGTGGCAGGTATGGAACTGGACGGAGGCAGAGGCAGTAAGGCAGAGGTGATCGGATATCTGATCGATACCTGCCGGATGCAGGATAAGAAGAGGATACTGATGATCGGTGACCGTGAACATGATGTGCTTGGGGTCGAAGCAGGAAGGGCTTGACTGTATGGGGGGTTATTATATGGATTCGGCAACCGTGAAGAACTGGAAAAACGCAGGCGCAGTATACGTTGCCGGGATGCCGGAAGACATTGCCGGGATCATCCTGAAATGATGCGGTAATCCTGCATTTTGTGAAAAATTGTAAAAATTATGGGTACCAATACTTGACAAAAGGAAGAAGTAGTTGTTATTATAAAAAATCAGAACGCACTCTGTTTTTCATAAATGATAGAAAGAGGTGCAATATGCAAATGAGTATTTTCATTATTGGTAGAC
>ENA-OQHD01000502-OQHD01000502.1-human-gut-metagenome-genome-assembly--contig:-NODE-502-length-13919-cov-4.761963_pt1 | contig 13919 bp, 14 predicted proteins | sample MGYA00242560_ERZ504711 | MGnify/ENA primary metagenome ERZ504711 (study PRJEB26092, sample SAMD00036198) | human gut metagenome | host: Homo sapiens | study: EMG produced TPA metagenomics assembly of... | reverse complement strand
ATCGGAGGGTCACTGGCTCGCAGACTCGTTAATGCTGGCTGTGAAGTCATCGCATGGAACCATAACGATCGTCCATATGAAACTGCGAAAGCGGACGGCATACGATGTGTGTCCACACTGGCCGCGCTCGCCGACACAAAACCTGACGTGCTTGTGTTATGCAATCCGCTCAAGGCCATGCCGCAAATCCTGGGTGCGTTGAAGCCACTGATCGATACGGACATCACCACGCTCACCGATGTCGGCAGTGTCAAAGCAATGGTTCGGGAACAGGTTAAAGCCGTTGGATTGGAACATTGCTATGTGGGCGCGCATCCCATGGCAGGCAATGAGCTGTCCGGATGGGAATCGTCGGATCCGACGCTTTACGATGGCGCGCTCTGGGCCATCACCGTAGATGAAAACACCGAGTATCAGCGGTTCCGCGCCGTTGCGACAATGATTGTGGATCATTGTTCCAACCGACTCATCGTTCTTGACGATGCGACCCACGATCGTTGCGCGGCACTGATTTCCCACATGCCACACGTCATTTCCACAGCTATGATCAACGAGCTGGTGTCCAATCCCAACCGGAACATCGCAGCCGCGCTCGCCGCTGGTTCATGGCGGGACATGACTCGTGTTGCGCTAACCGATCCAAACCGTACCCGTGCAATGGTGGAAGAGGACGCCGCCAATGTCGAAGCGTTGCTGCGTAATATGGCCAATCGGTTGACGCTTATGGCCAACGTGCTGCACGGCATGACCACGCAACAGGGCTCGCCCACTGCCGGTGACGACAAGGAGATGGCGCGTTTCTTCATACAAGGGCAGCCATTCCGTGAATACAAGGCTCTCGCCAAAGAACCTGACTTCGAAGAACGTTGCGAAACGGTCGAACTGGCAATTCCCGAAACCGGATGGCAGCAGATGCTTCTGGAGTCGGCGCGTAGGGGAGAGCATATCGTGCGATTCGACGGTTACCGTCAAGCTATGGCACAGGTGCGTTCCGCAGTGTGACGCGCTATGGGCGCGGCCGTGTCATGGAACGTTCCGGAACCGGTTTGACAGTGACGATGGTGTCGGCGGGAATGCTGACACGTTGCTCTGGGCGTGAACCGTTGGCTGCCGCATCGCGCGTCATTTCCAATGTCTGCCCGTCCCAAGAACGTACGTGACCGACATAATCGCGGAATTTCATGCGCTGGTCCTTTGGATCGACACCTTCGCAGGTGCGCACCACAATGCGTGCACCTGCTGGAATTTCGTTTGGAATCGGCATAATCTCCCCTTCGAATAGACGATCATCGACGGATTCGCTGAGCGAACGCTACTGGACAGCATAGTTGGTCTCCTTTCAAGTTGTGCCGGTATTTCGGTTTCTATCGGAGAATGGACACATAATGGAAAGAAATTCATGGATTCGGGCTTGCTGTTGAGCTCGGGAAAGGCTGATCGGCATGCTGTTCGATAAGAGCGTAGAGGCATTCGATACATATCTGAAAGCCAACCGTGGATTGAGTGAAAACACACGGAAGGCATACCGAGGCGATGTCGAAGAATGTCTGCTTGCCTTGGAGCGGCTTAGATGCAGGGATCTTAACGAGGTGACCATCGAAGATCTTCGCATGTGGATGGCGGAATCATCGAAAAACCATGCGAAAAGCAGCATGGCCCGCAAAAACTGTGGCTGTACGTGGCTTTTTTCGCGTGGACGCATGAGCATGGCGTGACGACGACGGATCCGGCTTGTGCGCTCATGACCCCGAAAATACCTGATACGTTGCCGGATGTGCTCAGCGAATCACAGGCTGAACAGCTGATGGAACGCGTGGATGAGGACGGTGAAACGTCTCAGCCGAAGGAACGGACCATGAAGCAGCAGGCCATTGAGCTGCGTGACGCCGCAATGCTGGAACTGTTGTATGCAACGGGCATGCGTGTGGCTGAACTGGTGGGACTTGATGTGCCGGATGTGGTCTTTTCCAATCGAACGGTCAAAGTGACCGGCAAAGGCAACAAACAACGAGTCATGCCATTTGGCGCTCCGGCGCAAAAAGCGATACGTCGGTGGCTGGATGATGGGCGTCCCCTGTTGGTGGGGGAGCAGTCCGCGGCTGCGCTGTTTCTTGGGAGACAAGGCAAACGCATTGATCAGCGGATGGTACGTCGTGTGGTGCACGAATGCGCGCGTGATGCCGGCGTTCCCGACATTAGCCCTCATGCTCTGCGGCACAGTGCCGCCACGCATATGCTTGACGGGGGAGCGGATTTGCGTGAGGTGCAGGAGCTCTTGGGACATTCCTCGCTGAAGACCACGCAACGGTACACGCATGTCTCCATCGAACAATTGAAAGCCCGATACGGTCAGGCATTTCCTCGTGCGTAGTCGCGGTCCATGGATATTTCGTTACATTCCTGTAACAGAAATTGGTGTTTCTTCTTGATTTAGGGTGTATTACCTAGATGAAGCTGGTACGGGGAAACAATACCGACCGGTAATCCGAATAATGAGGGAAAACATAATGAGTATAAGGAAAAGCAAGGTGTTTGCCGTTGCGGCGGCGGCCTGTGTGCTTGGCATGATGCTGGGCGGCTGTGGGTCTTCCACGTCTGGGAACGCGACTGAAGGATCGAATGTCATTACGGCATTTGACTCCGAACCGCAGAATGGCTTGATTCCGGGCAACACCAATGAAACCGGCGGTGGCCGTCCTATCGATCTGCTGTTCGCTGGGTTGGTGTCTTTCGATAAGGATGGCAAGGCCCAGAATGAAGTGGCTGAGTCCATTACCGCCAATGATGACGCCACCCAGTACGACATCAAGCTCAAGGATGGTTGGAAGTTCACCGATGGCACCGATGTGACCGCCGAGTCCTTCACCAAGGCTTGGAGCTATACGGCTAATGCGAAGAACGCGCAGCTGTGCTCTTCCTTCTTCTCCACCATCAAGGGCTATGACGCGCTGCAGGACACCGACAACCTCAAGGGTGACGAGCAGCTTGAAGGTCTGAAGATCGTCAACGATCACGAGTTCACCGTCGACCTGAGCCAGTCGGATTCCGCGTTCGCCACCAAGCTGGGTTATTCGGGATTCTATCCGATGCCGGAATCCTTCTACAAGGATCCGAAGGCCTTCGGAGAGTCGCCGGTTTCCGATGGCCCGTACAAGTTCGATTCCTGGGACCATGACAAGGAAATCAAGCTGGTCAAGAATCCCGATTACAAAGGCAATCGCAAGGTGAATAACGGCGGTGTGACGTTCAAGATCTACACGGATGCCAACGCGGCCTATGCCGATGTTCAGGCCGGCAACCTTGATGTGATGGATACGGTGCCGTCCGCCGACAGCAAGACCTTCGAATCCGATTCCTCCGTGGTGCCATACAACAAGGCCGGTTCCGTGATTCAGACGTTCACCATTCCGTCGGATCTTGAACATTGGAAGACATCCACCGAAGAAGGACAGTTGCGCCGACAGGCGTTGTCCATGGCCATCGACCGTCAGGCCATCTGCGACAAGGTACTGAATGGTTTGGGAACTCCAGCGGTCGAATTCACGTCTCCGAAGACTCCGGGCTACTCCGATTCGCTCAAGGGCAACGAGAATCTGAAGTACAACAAAAAGAAGGCCAAGGAACTCTGGGAGAAGGCCAACGCCATCAGCCCGTGGACTTCTGACGACAAGCTTACGTTCTCCTATAATGCAGACGGCGGAGCCAAGCCGATCTTTGAAGCCGTGGTGAACTCCGTGAAGAACACGCTCGATATCGACGTGACCACTAACCCGGTGCCGACCTTCCAGGAATTCCGAAACGACGTTACCGGCCGCAAGATGACCGGCGCGTTCCGTACCGGTTGGCAGCCGGATTATCCGTCTCCTGAAAACTACCTGTACCAGCTGTATTCCTCTGACGCTGCTGATGGCAATGGTTCCAACGATGGCGATTACAAGAATTCGGAGTTCGATGACCTGTGCTCCAAGGCTGCTGCCGCGCAGACCACCGATGAGGCCAATAAGCTGTACCAGCAGGCTCAGGAGATTCTGTTGAACGATCTGCCTGCCATCCCGCTGTATTACTCCAATGCCAATGGCGTTGCCGCATCCGGAGTGAAGAACTTCGTCATGAACTGGCAGAACGTTCCGGTGTATAACGAGATTTCGAAGAGCTGACTTATTCTTCGGATACATTGTTTCGACATGACGGCGGAAAACGTATGTTTTCCGCCGTCATGTCGTCAAGGAAGGTGTGCGTTTTTTTGGGTTGCATGGAAAGGTTGTCCGTCAATTGAGCAAGAATAGTGCACTATCGCCAAACAGAGATGCGTCGGTGAGTAGGTCGGCTCGTTTCCGTTTGTGGGATGATAATCCCGATGTGATATCGAATAGGAGAATGATTATATGAAGAAGAAAGCACTGGCTTTCGCTGCCGCCGCGTGCGCTTTTGGCATGCTGCTGAGCGGCTGTGGCTCTTCCAACGGCAGCGACACCGCCGCTGAAGGTGCCAACATCATCACCGCATACAATTCCGAACCGCAGAACCCGCTCATCCCGGGGTCAACACCAACGAGACCGGTGGTGGCAAGCCGGTTGATCTGCTGTTCTCCCGTCTGATTTCTTTCGACGCCAAAGGCAATGCTTCCAACGAAGTGGCTGAGTCCATTACCGCCAACGATGACGCCACCCAGTACGACATCAAGCTCAAGGATGGCTGGAAGTTCACCGACGGCACCGATGTGACCGCCGAGTCCTTCACCAAGGCTTGGAGCTACGTGGCCAACGCCAAGAACGGTATGGTCGGCTCATCCTTCTTCTCCACCATCAAGGGCTATGACGCGCTGCAGGACACCGACAACCTCAAGGGTGATGAGCAGCTTGAAGGTCTGAAGATCGTCAACGATCACGAGTTCACCGTCGACCTGAACAAGTCTGATTCCGTGTTCGCCATCAAGGTGGGCTATTCCGCATTCGCTCCGCTGCCGGAATCCTTCTACGATGACACGGATGCCTTCGGTGAGGCTCCAGTCGGCAACGGTCCGTACAAGTTCCAGTCCTGGGATCACGACAACGAGATCGTGCTCGTGAAGAACCCTGACTACAAGGGCAACCGAACCCCGAAGAACGACGGTGTGACCTTCAAGGTCTACACCAAGGATGACGCAGCCTACGCCGACATCCAGTCCGGCGCCCTCGATGTGATGGAATCCGTGCCGGCCTCCGCCACCAAGACCTTCGAAACCGATGAGACCGTGCAGGCCTACAACAAGGCCGGTTCCGTCATCCAGCAGTTCACCATTCCGTCCAGCCTGAAGCACTTCGAAGCTGGTACCGAAGAAGGCACCCTGCGTCGTCAAGCCATCTCCATGGCCATCAACCGTGAGAACATCTGCGACAAGGTGCTCAACGGCACCGGCACTCCGGCCGTTGACTTTACCTCTCCGCTGACCCCGGGCTACTCCGATTCCCTCAAGGGCGTCGGCAACCTGAAGTACAACGAGAAGAAGGCCAAGGAACTCTGGGAGAAGGCCAATGCTATCAGCCCGTGGACTTCCGATGACAAGCTCACCTTCGCTTACAACGCTGACGGTGGCCACGAGACCACCTACACCGCTGTGGTGAACTCCATCAACAACACGCTTGGTTCCGAAGTGGCTGCCACCAACCCGTACCCGACTTTCAACGATTACCGTACCGCCGTGTCCGATCGCAAGGTTCAGGGTGCATTCCGTAGCGGCTGGCAGCCGGATTACCCGTCCGCCGAAAACTACCTGGTGGCCAATTACGCTTCCGCCGCTGCTGATGGCAATGGTTCCAACGATGGCGATTACAAGAATTCGGAGTTCGATGACCTGTGCTCCAAGGCTGCTGCCGCGCAGACCACCGATGAGGCCAATAAGCTGTACCAGCAGGCTCAGGAAGTGCTGCTCAACGATCTCCCGGCCGTTCCGCTGTACTACGCCAACGCCTACGGTGTGGCTGCTACCGGCGTTTCCGGTTTCGAAATGAACTGGCAGAACCTGCCGGTCTACGAGAACATGACCAAGTCCGGCAAGTGAGCCGATCTTCGTGAGTGAATCTCGCTGAGCCAATTGCAGGAAGGGGCGGATCATATCCGTTCCTTCCTTTCCATGTAATACGCACCGTTTCAGGGTGACATCAGTGTGGCCAAGAGGCGTCAGGGGGTAGATGCCGGTAGCCAAGCATTTTTCCCAGCTGATTCCCATGAAACTGCAATATAAAGCAGTTTTGTTGTGTGTTGCCACAAAACTTGCGGGGTAAATCGTTAACCTTCCCCGATGATTATGAGTAATAATCTGAAAAAGGTTGACAATGAATAAGCAAAAAAGGGAGAAACCAATGGGCAGATATCTTCTGCGACGCATTCTGCAGATGATCCCTGTGGTTCTCGGCACGACGCTTCTGGTGTATGCCCTGGTGTTCGCGTTGCCGGGCGACCCGGTTAAGGCGATGTTTGGCGATAAGCCGGTCAATGAGGCCGTCGCCGCACAGATTCGTGCCGAATACAATCTGGATAAACCGTTCATCGTGCAGTATTTGCTGTTCCTGAAAAATGCGCTGACTCTTGACTTCGGCAAGACTTTCTCCGGTCAGCTGGTCATCGACCAGATCGGACGTGCATTCCCGGTCACCATCAAGCTTGCGCTGATGGCTTTCGTGTTCGAAGCCGTGTTCGGCGTGATCTTCGGCGCGATTTCCGGCCTGAACAAGGGCAAGTGGTGCGATACCGTGATCCTGATTATCTCTCTGTTGCTCATCTCCGTACCGACCTTCGTCACGGGCTTCCTTGCCCAGTATTTCTTAGGCGTGAAGTTGCGTCTGCTTCCAGTTACGGCCGGTGCCAATCCAGGATTCATCGACCTGCTGATGCCAGCAATGGTGCTTGGATCTGTGTCTATGGCATATATCATCCGATTGAGTCGTTCGGAGATTTCTTCCAATATCGCGCTTGACTATGTGCGCACCGCACGTGCCAAAGGCATGGACAACAGGTCGGTCATGAATCGTCACGTTTTGCGTAACTCCATGATTCCTGTCGTCACTTACCTTGGTCAGGATCTTGGCGCACTGATGGGCGGTGCCATGATTTCCGAAACCATCTTCAACGTGCATGGCATTGGTTACCTGACTTATCAAAGCATTCTCAAGGGTGAAGGCAATCTGGTGGTGTCCATTGTGACTCTGCTTATGCTGATCTTCGCAGTGTGCAACCTGCTGGTCGATATGCTCTATGCGGCGCTTGATCCGCGAATCCGCTACGCGTGAGTTGGGAGGATTGAACAATGACTGATATGAACGAGACGAATCTTTCTCACACGCTTCCGGGACAGGAACGATATGTTGCTCCTCTCGAGGAGACGCCGCTTAAGGACGTTGACTCGGTAGATGAGTCCGCACCGGCTTCAAGCCTTTGGGCTGACGCATGGCGTACCCTGCGCAAGAACCCGATGTTCATCATTTCCGCTGTGCTTATTGTGTTCATTATCTTCGTGGCGCTGTTCCCAGGAGTGATGACCAAGCAGAATCCGAACTACTGCACGCTTGAGAACTCCTTGGAACCGGCTTCGAAGGGACATCCTTTCGGATTCGATCTGCAAGGCTGCGATGTGTACTCCCGCGTGGTGCATGGTACTCGTACCTCGCTGAGCGTCGGCGTGTTCGCTACGGTGCTGGTGGTGCTGTTGGGTACGCTGATCGGTGCGTTGAGTGGTTTCTTCGGAGGCTGGGTCGACACCATTCTCAGCCGTTTGACCGATATTTTCCTGGCTTTGCCGATTTTGCTTGGTGCCATCGTGGTGCTGCAGATGTTCAAGACCAACGATTCCATTTGGAAGATTATTCTGGTCATGACGTTATTCGGCTGGACATCCGTTGCGCGAATTGCGCGAGGCGCTGTTATGGAAGCTAAGAATCTGGAGTTCAATACGGCTTCCACCGCACTTGGCTCCACGCCGTGGCGTAACCTGTTCCGCCACATTCTGCCGAATTCCTTGGCACCGATCATTGTGGTGGGCACAACGTCTCTGGCTACATACATCGTGTTGGAAGCAACCTTGAGCTTCCTTGGTGTGGGTCTGCCGACCACTACCGTCAGCTGGGGTGGCGACATCTCCAATGCGCAGTCCATTCTGCGTACCGATCCGATGGTGCTGTTCTACCCGTCCGCGGCACTTGCCATCACTGTGCTTGCCTTCATCATGATGGGTGACGCCGTGAAGGATGCGCTTGATCCGAAGAGCCGTACGTGAGTGTAAGTGAGGGATATTCGATGACTGAAATGAATACCGAAAACAAGCTCGAGGCCATGCAACGTGCCAACGGTCCGCTGCTGGAAGTCAAGAACCTCCAGGTCGACTTCACCACTGATGATGGCCAGCCGGTACATGCGGTTCGCAACTCCTCTTTCAGCGTATACCCGGGTCAGTGGGTGGCTATCGTTGGTGAGTCCGGCTCCGGCAAGTCCACGTCCGCTATGGCGGTGCTTGGTCTGCTTCCGGGCACAGGCCATGTGGTCGGAGGATCCATCAAGCTTGACGGCGAGGAAATCTCCGGTTACAAGCAGAGGGATTTCGACAAGTTGCGCGGCAACAAGATGGGTCTTGTCCCGCAGGATCCGATGAGCAACCTGAACCCGGTGTGGCGTATCGGTACCCAGGTGAAGGAGGCTCTGGCCGCCAACAATATGGATATCGCCCATGAGAAGCGTTCCTCGCTGTCGAAGGCTCTCGCCGATGCCGATGTCGAACTTAAAGGCAACGACGATGAAACTTTCCTTGGCTCCAAGGAGCTTCCTGAGCTGTTGTCCGCGGCGAAGGAAGCGCTGTCCAAGATCGGTAAGACCGGCGACGACTTCGACAAGACCGTGGCGTACTTCGAGTCGGAGTGGGTCCCAGGATCTGAACGCGTTGGCGCGTGGCCGACGACCTGATCAAGGTCGGCGTGGCCGAGGATGACGCTTGGTACATCGCCAAGAAGTATGTAATCGGCTCCACCATGGATGACCGCATCGCAGGTCTTCTTTCTGAGGCTGGTCTGCCGGATGCCGCCACTCGTGCACGCCAGTATCCGCACGAGTTCTCCGGTGGTATGCGCCAGCGTGCGCTCATCGCCATCGGCTTGGCATGCCGTCCGGAACTGCTGATCGCTGACGAGCCGACCTCCGCGCTTGACGTGACCGTGCAGAAGAAGATTCTTGATCATCTCCAGATGCTCACCGATTCGTTGGGAACCGCAGTGCTGTTCATCACCCATGACTTGGGTTTGGCGGCTGAGCGTGCGCAGCACATCGTGGTTATGTACAAGGGGCAGGTCGTTGAATCCGGCCCGTCTCTGGAAGTGCTGCAGCATCCGCAGCATCCATACACCAAGCGACTGGTGGCGGCGGCGCCGTCGTTGGCCTCGCAGCGCATCATCTCCGTCAAGGAGCATGGTGGCGATGCCAGCGGCGTGATGGAACACAAGGTGAATGAAGATTCCCTGAAGTCCGGCGAATCCATCATCACGGTGGATCATCTGACACGCGAGTTCAAGCTGCCGCGCAAGAAGGAGATGTTCAAGGCCGTTGACGATGTGAGCTTTTCCGTCAAGAAGGGTACCACGCTGGCAATTGTGGGCGAGTCCGGTTCCGGCAAGTCCACGGTGGCCAACATGGTGCTGAAGCTGCTTGAACCGACCTCAGGCACCGTCACTTATGAAGGCAAGGACATTTCCGGCTTCCAAGGCAAGGAATTGCTTGACTTCCGCCGCCACGTGCAGCCGGTATTCCAGAATCCGTATGGCTCGCTTGACCCGATGTACTCCATTTACCGTTCCATCGAAGAACCACTGCGTATCCACGGCATTGGAGACAAGAAGAGTCGTGCTGCCCGCGTGCGTGAGTTGCTCGATATGGTGGAACTGCCGTGGTCCGTGCGTTTCCGCTACCCGAACGAGCTTTCCGGTGGTCAGCGTCAGCGCATCGCCATCGCACGAGCCATGGCTCTCGATCCGGACGTGATTGTCTGCGACGAGGCCGTATCCGCTTTGGACGTGCTGGTGCAGGATCAGGTGTTGCGATTGCTCAATGACCTGCAGACGGAAAAGGGCCTGAGCTACCTGTTCATCACCCACGATTTGGCGGTTGTGCGTCAGATCGCCGATGAGGTTGTGGTGATGCAGCACGGCAAGCTTGTGGAGCACGCCACCACTGACGAGGTCTTCGACCACCCGCAGAAGCAGTACACCCGTGATCTGCTTGGCGCCATCCCCGGCGGCAAGCTGCAGCTCGGTCTTGACTGATTTGATGCGATAACATCATCAAGATAAGCCTTCGGCATGTGCCGAGGGCTTTTCTTGTATGCAAGCTAGGCTAGAACGCTATGACGATCACTATCACGACTTCCAATGTGAACGGAATCCGAGCGGCAAAACGCAAAGGCATCGAGGAGTGGGCCGGACGCAACACACCTGACGTGTGGTGTATGCAGGAGGTGCGTGCCCCGCAAAACGAAATCGATCCTATTTTCGACGAATTCGGTTTCGAATACTCAACGGCGGGACGTATTTCCGATCAGAGCGAACTGCATCGTATGAACGAGATTTGCCGTATCAAGGGGCGTGCCGGCGTAGGTCTGTTGTCGGCATTGCCGGTTGTCGACAAACGATATGGATTGCCGGGACTTGAGGATGACGTCGATTCCGGCCGTTGGATCGAAGCGGACATGCAAACTCCACAAGGCTATGTCATTACCGTGGTTTGCGTGTATGTGCATGCGGGAAATACCGATGATCCGGAAAAAATGAAGCAGAAATACCGTTTCCTCGACACCATGCTGATACGCATGGAACAGTTGCGTGACGAGGCAGCACACGGCGGAAAACAAGCGGTGCTCTGCGGTGATTTCAACATCGCGCACACGCCGCTCGACATCAAAAAATCGCCAAAGCCAACGAAACGCATGCCGGGTTCCTCCCCGAGGAGCGCGCATATGTCGACAAATGGTTGGGAGAACTGGAGTTTGTGGATGTGATGCGTAATCTCGCCGGAGACATCCAAGGACCGTACACATGGTGGAGCCAGCGCGGTCGTGCATTCGACAACAATGTCGGCTGGAGGATCGACTATCAGTTCGCAACACCGGAACTGGCGGATACGGCCTGCGGATTCGTGATCGATAAGGCTCCGACCTACGACCTGCGCTGGTCCGATCATGCGCCGCTCAGCATTATGTATGACATTTAAGCCACTTTTTATCGTGAACAGACTGGGAATTGGAATATCACACCCCGATTCCCAGCCCATATTAAGCATAGGTGCTAGGCTATTCACGGTTGCAACTGTTATGAAATGAGGAACATCATGGGATTGTTTGGATTCGGTAAGAAGAAGCATCAGAGCAAGGAAGCTCTTGAAGCGGCCGCCGGAGAAAACGGAGAGGCTGTCGACGCAGCTGAAAATGTTGACGAAGCTCAGGAAGTCGTGGCGCTTCCGGAGCCTTCCGCTGAATACGAGGGCCGCGGTGACGAGCATGGTCCGTGGGATGTGGAAGATGAGAACGTTCCCGACTACGACGAGTACCTCGATATGGGATCATATTATCTGCCGTTCCTGAAGGGCATTGAATTGCGAGTGAAGGCCAACCGTGCCACCCAGCAGGTTCTTGGCACCACCATCACCTACGGTTCCTCCAGTGTGGAGATTGAGGCATTCGCGGCACCGAAGACGCTCGGATTGTGGGATGACGTTCGTGCCGACCTGATTGAAGCCAACAAGGACGCGAAGGAAGTCGAAGGCGTATTCGGCACCGAACTGGCATTGCCGGTTACCGTCAAGGGTGGACGCAAGGTGCTTACCCGCATCGTAGGCGTCGACGGTCCGCGTTGGATGTTGCGCGGCATCTTCTCAGGCAAGGCTGCCACCGATCCTGAGGGTGAGGAAGCAAAGGCATTGAACCAGTTCTTCGCTGATATTGTGGTGGAACGAGGCGATGATCCGTTGGCGCCACGCGACCTTATTCCCATGCATCCGCCGGTCGCTCCGGCCGAACGCAAGGCTGCGAAGGCAGCTGCGGAAGAGGCTGAGCAGAAGACTGAGATTCCCGGCAAACCGAAGGGTCCATTCGACTCCGACCAGCAGGTTGAGGTCAAGACCACGCTGTCTCGTGGACCGATGTTCTCCGAAGTGCGTTGAGCCGCTTGAACCGATAGCTAATACGTATGGCTGAAACCGAAGCGAAAAAACGACTTGGTCTTGGTGCGCTTGCCGACGCCGGTAATACTGACGATTTTTCCGTGATCGACGCCATCGGCGGTCCGAGAGGCGTTATCGAATCAATGCTGCCGGGCGTCGTGTTCGTGGCACTGTTCGTCATCACGTCCAATTTGCAACTGACCATCGGCGTGTCCGCTGCGTTGGCCGTGCTGCAGGTGATCGTGCGCCTGTGCCAACGACAGTCCGTCATGGGAGCGGTATCAGGCTTGCTGGCAGTAGGTATCTGCCTGATCTGGGCATGGAACAGTCACGAGGCACGTAACTATTACATGTTCGGATTTCTCACCAACGCCTTTTACGTTGTTTTGCTGACGATTTCACTGCTGGTCCGGGTGCCTGGCTTAGGATTGGTCATCGAGTTCATCCGAACGTTACCGACTGAACATTTTCGTGCCTGGCTTGCCGATTGGCGAGGTGACAAGGCGCTCAATCGCGCCTATACCATCATCACCGCAATGTGGGTTGGAGTGTTCGCGCTGCGTCTGATCGTGCAGGTGCCGCTCTATCTCGGCAATCACGTCGGCTGGCTGGGAACAGCGCGTCTGCTGATGGGCATTCCGTTCTGGGCGCTCGCGATTTGGGTCTCGTATCTGATCGTGGCGACGCCAATGCACCGACATAAGATGATGCAGGAAGTTTCTGAAGACGATGCTGAGGCAGCACAAACTACCGAAATGAGGGAAGAGCACTGATGGAATCGACCATCCGCATTGAACGGTACGCCGACCAGGGTCGTTGCGTCGGTCATATTGACGGACGTGTTGTGTTCGTGCGATTCGCATTGCCGGGCGAACTGGTCCGTGTCGCATTGGACGAGCCGCATGATCGTGAGGATCGCTTCTGGACAGGCGAAGTGGTGGAAGTACTCGAAGCGAGCGAAGACCGTACTGATCCAATATGGTCGTTAGCTGGACCCCTTGCCATGGGCGGTGGTGTCGGCGGCGCTGACTTGGTGCATGTGTCGCTTGCAGGGCAACTGAAATGGAAAGTCACGTCGGTGGCCGAACAGATGGCAAGACTCGGCCACGTCGACGTGGAAGTGCCCATTGAGCGTATGTCGGAAGACGATGCGGAGCGAGGTTTGCATTGGCGTACTCGCATCGAGATGATTGCTGATGCTGATGGGCGTCCGTCGATGCACCGTCGAGGCACGCATGTGCGCGTTCCGATTGATACCATGCCGTTGGCCAGCCGTACGTTGCTGGAAGTGGCCGAACGTGAGCATGTGTGGGAAGGGAGCTTCGAACCGGGTTCCCAGATTCGTCTATCCGTTCCGGAACCTCGCGATAATGCGCCGATTTCAGACAATTACGCCGTGCTTGTGAACGGCGAGGTGGTTGCTGGAAGCCGTGAGCTTACGGAAAAGGTGATTGTCGCCGGCCGTGAATTCGAATACAACGTGGATGCAGGCGGTTTCTGGCAGATGCATAGGCATGCGCCGATCGCTTTGACCAACCATGTGATCGATTTGGTACGCGGCGAGCTTGACGGTGCCAAATCCGCATGTCTGTGGGATTTGTATTCCGGTTCGGGTCTGTTCACGCTGCCGTTGGCCACGCTGACGGCGGAGCGCACTCGCATGTTGAGCGTCGAAGGCGGCAAAACTGCGGTAAGGAACGCGCAACGTAATTTGAGGCACATTCATCTGGGTAATGTCGATGCGCGTG
>ENA-OQHD01000501-OQHD01000501.1-human-gut-metagenome-genome-assembly--contig:-NODE-501-length-13936-cov-3.268593_pt1 | contig 13936 bp, 19 predicted proteins | sample MGYA00242560_ERZ504711 | MGnify/ENA primary metagenome ERZ504711 (study PRJEB26092, sample SAMD00036198) | human gut metagenome | host: Homo sapiens | study: EMG produced TPA metagenomics assembly of... | reverse complement strand
AAATGCAGAAAACCCGTCCAACGACGGAAGCGCCTTTATCCAGGTCAGTGGAAACGAAGGTCTGTACGTGCGCGGCTACTTAAGCGAGACGTATCTCGATCAGGTAAAAGTCGGCGATGAACTCAACGTGACTTCTTGGTCTTCGGGTGCTTTTGCAGCGGCAACCGTAACCGAGATTTCTCCGTACCCGACAACAAGCTACATGTCGTACAGCGAGACACCAGCCTCCTTCTATCCGTTCACAGCCGTTATCCCGGAAGGCGGAGAAGGTTTTGAAAAACGGTGACTGGATCGAGATTGCAATCACTGTCGGAAACGATGTAGAAAACGGCAACGGCCTGTACGTCAGCAAAGAATTCATCCGCGAGGAAAACGGACAGAAATTCGTTTATATCCGGGATGAAAATGATAAATTAAAGAAACAGAATGTGGTAACCGGAAAACTTCTGTGGGGCAGTTATTACGAAGTGAAGAGCGGTCTTTCCGAAGAGGATTACATTGCATTTCCGTACGGCAAAACCGTGGTGGAAGGCGCAGACACGAAGGAATCCAGTTCATCGGATTATTACAACAGTTAAGGAGGCGCATTATGTTAGAAAATGTAAGACTTTCCTTTCAGGGAATCTGGTCACACAAAATGCGTTCCTTCCTGACGATGCTGGGTATTATCATCGGAATTGCATCGATCATCTCAATTGTCTCCACGATCAAGGGAACGAATGAGCAGATCAAACAGAACCTGATCGGAGCCGGAAACAACAACGTGACCGTCAGCTTAAAGCAGGGCGACGGCGATTACTGGATGGACAACGGACTGCCAAGCGGCGTGTCGAAACTGTCCGATGATCAGAAAAAGCGGATCCGCGAGCAGGATCAGGTGGAAAATGCATCGTTTTACACCGAAAGAACGTATGTGAGCGGCATCGCAAAAGGAAACACAACACTGGACAGTGCGAAGGCGCTTGGCGTGGATGAAAATTATCTGTCGACGTGCGGATATCAGATTTATCAGGGACGCGGCTTTGTGGAGAGCGATTTCTCGAAGACCCACAAAGTTGTCCTCCTCGACGATACCGCAGTGCTGACACTCTTCCCGGATGAGTCGCCGGTCGGCAAAACGATCGAGATCATGGGAGAGCCGTTCACGGTGATCGGCGTGATCAAAAAATGCCGATTCGTTCCAGCCGGTCATCAATTCCAGAGATGACTACTATACGTACAATCAGGAATCTTATCCGCTGGTGCTGATGCCGGATGTCTGCTGGCCGATCGTATTCCAGTATGATGAACCGGAAAATGCCGTTGTGATGGCAAAAACGACCGAGGATATGAGCACGGTGGGAAAGACAACAGCGGATATCATGAACGAATCCGTGACCAATACAACTGATTCTCTTTCCTATCAGGCAGAGGATCTGCTGGAGAAAGCAAAGAGTCTGCAGGAGTTAGGCCAGAGCACGAACCAGCAGCTGATCTGGATCGCGAGCATTTCGCTTCTGGTCGGCGGTATCGGTGTTATGAATATTATGCTGGTATCTGTAACGGAACGTACAAGCGAGATCGGCCTGAAAAATGGCGATCGGAGCAAGAAAACGCAGAATTCTGTTCCAGTTCCTGACCGAGGCGGCGGTGCTCACCAGCATCGGCGGACTGCTCGGCGTGCTGGGCGGCATTATCATGGCACAGGCTGATTTCGAGGGTATCGCAGACGCCTGTGGCGATCAGTATTCCGGCGATCATTTTCTCCGTGGTCTTCTCCATGGTGATCGGTATCGTATTCGGACTGCTGCCGTCGGTAAAAGCAGCGAACCTGAATCCGATCGATGCGCTGCGAAGAGAATAGAACAAAAAATGAGTTGAAAAATCCGTGCGGGTACAGCGTAGGTGCTGGATCAGTGCGGATTTTTTGTGCGGCGTGTGCGGATGAAACTTAAGATCTTTACTTTTTGCAGAAAGTCGGTTATACTGGAAAATAAGCGCAATTTGCGGCGCAGCAAAGAGGCATTCGAGTTTCAGATTCGGTATGTTTATGAAAATATAAGAAAGATTCAAAGACATTTCACATTCGTTTATGGTATAATCAAACAAGAGTATGACCAACGAAAAGGAGTATACGCGAATGAATATTTGTTTTTATCACACCGAAAAGTGAAACGGCTTATCTGTATGACGACTGCTCACTTCGGCAGGCCATCGAGAAGATCGAATATCATAAATACACGGCGGTTCCGGTACTGAACCAAAAAAGGGCTGCTCGTGGGAACACTACGGAAGGAGATCTGCTCCGCATCATAAAAGAACGGTATCTGCTGAATTACCATGAAGCAGAGGATATCCCGCTCTGGCAGGTTCCGAAACGGTGGAATTATGAGTCCGTCAACATCAACAGCAACATCGAGGACCTGATCGAGATGTCCATGCGGCAGAATTTCGTTCCAGTTGTGGATGACGAGGGAATCTTCATCGGTATCATCCGAAGAAGAGATATCATCCAGTACTGTTATCAGAAAAGCGGCATTAAAGAAGAGGAAGAAGCCCGGCGCAGCGCGCGGAAACAAAACGCAGAACAGATGATTCTGCAGTAAAGAAGAAAATGAGGGAAACATTATGCAAAAAAACTGATCGATCTTATCCAGGAAGAGCTGGTAAAGCCTTTACCGCTGCGGAGATGGACCCGTCCTATGCAAGGGTTTCCGTTTCCAACCGCCCGGATCTGTGCGAATACCAGTGCAACGGCGCAATGGCAGCTGCAAAAGCATACCACAAAGCACCGATCCAGCTGGCTGAAGCAGTTGTAGAAAAAGTGACCGATCACAGCGTGATCGGTGAAATTGAAGCCGTAAAACCGGGATTCATCAACCTGAAAATCAACCCGGAATTTCTGGCAGATTATCTTTCCAAAATGCAGAACGATGAAGATCTTTCTGTAGAAAAAGCAAAAAATCCGAAAACCATCATCGTAGATTACGGCGGAGCAAACGTGGCAAAACCGCTTCACGTCGGCCATCTCCGTTCCGCGATCATCGGCGAGAGCATCAAGCGTATGGGACGCTTCATGGGGCACAACATGATCGGTGACGTTCATCTTGGAGACTGGGGTCTGCAGATGGGACTGATCATCACCGAGCTGCAGGAGCGCCATCCGGAGCTTGTTTATTTTGATGAGTCCTTTACGGGAGAGTACCCGGAGGAAGCACCGTTTACGATCAGCGAGCTCGAGGAGATTTATCCTTGCGCAAGCGGCAAATCGAAAGAGGACGAGGACTATAAGAAACGTGCACTCGAGGCAACGAGAGAGCTGCAGCAGGGCAGAAGAGGATATCGTGCGATCTGGAAACACATTATGAACGTTTCTGTTGCCGATCTGAAAAAGAACTATGGAAACCTCGACGTTCATTTCGATCTGTGGATGGGTGAGTCCGATGCACAGGAGTACATTCCGGACATGGTAGATTACCTGAAAGACAATGGTTATGCACATTATGACCAGGGCGCACTCGTTGTTGATGTCAAAGAAGAGACAGACACAAAAGAGATCCCGCCGTGCATGATCTTAAAATCCGATGGAGCAGCTCTGTATGATACGACAGACCTGGCAACCATCATCCAGCGTATGAAACTGTACAAGCCGGACGAGATCTGCTATCTGGCAGACAAACGTCAGGAGCTTCACTTCGTACAGTGTTTCCGCTGTGCAAGAAAAGCAAAACTGGTGAATGATGATACCGCTCTTTCCTTTATCGGCTTTGGCACCATGAACGGAAAAGACGGAAAACCGTTCAAGACCCGTGAGGGCGGCGTTATGCGTCTGGAGCGTCTGATCGGCGAGATCAACGATGAGATGTATCAGAAGATCGTGGAGAACCGCAGCGTAAAAGATACGGATGCAAGAGGAACGGCACAGATTGTCGGACTGTCTGCTATTAAATACGGTGACCTGTCCAACCAGGCATCGAAAGATTATGTATTCGATGTTGAGAGATTTACTTCCTTCGAGGGAAACACCGGTCCGTACATCCTGTACACGATCGTTCGTACAAAATCCATCCTCGGAAAATATAAAGAAGAGGGAAATGAACTGAAGAAAGGCGCACTTCTGGCACCGAAGAGCGACAGCGAGAAAAGGCTCTGATGCTTTCCGTATCCCGGTTTCAACGGCGTTGTGGAGAACGCATTCGAGGAGAAAGCACCGCATAAGATCTGTGCTTATATCTACGAGCTTGCAAACGAGTTCAACCACTTCTACCACGAGACCAAGATCTTAAGTGAGCAGGATGAGGCAAGAAAAGCATCTTACCTGGCACTGCTGGATCTTGTCCGCGAGGTACTTGAGACCTGCATCGATCTGCTGGGATTCTCGGCACCGGAACGGATGTAAGATTCGTCAAGAGGGGAAAAAATAGATGAAAAAACAGGCGAATTTTTTTGGCAGCCGTCGGCTTCTGTAGTTCTTGCAGAAACGGCGGCTGTTGTGTTATACTTACATCACGATTTTTCATCCGCTTGGACATTCGTCCTGAAAAATCGATTCTATATTACTCTATCGAAGAGCCATTCGGCTCAATTTATATCCATGTACAAAAACAGAATATCGGACTGACAAACACTTTGACGTAAAAAGAGGAGGCGGGATCATTGGAAAAGTAGAACTTCCGGGAGGGAAGTATCGCCTGCTGTCAGTGCTCGGAAGAGGGGCAACGTCTGTCGTTTATCTTGCAGAGAAAACTGGATCCGGAAAGCGGTATGCAGTCAAGGTAAGTATATGTGACAGGGAAAAACCTGCGCCGGGAAGCGTTTCTTTTACAGAAGTTTTCATATCCCGGGATTCCCTGTGCGGTGGAACTTCTGGAAAGTAGGACAAAAATGCTTTCTGGTGATGGAAGCTGTAAACGGAAAATCTATCGGACAGCGTATGCGTAAGGGAGAACGGTTTTCCAGCGGAAATTCTGAAAACGGAATTGCCCTGAGCGGGATTCTTTGTTATCTCCATGCACAGAACCCGCCGGTTTTCTACCGGGATCTGAAGCCGGACAACGTGATGATAACAGAGCGTGGTGAAATATACCTTGTGGATTTCGGTGCAGCCGGAACAGAAGAAACGGGTGTGGAAGTCCGTTATGGAACCCGCGGTTATGCAGCGCCGGAGCAGTATGACGGGAAGTGTGACGCCCGTTCCGATCTTTATGCACTCGGCGCACTGCTTGCGGCAATGGCGAAGCATGCGAAAAAGCGGCAGAAAAGAGGACTCTGGCGGGTGATGGAAAAGTGTATGCAGAAAAAGCCGGAGGAGCGGTATGCGTCTGCCGGAGAAGTCAAAAAAGGCACTGCGGCGGCTGGAAAGAAAGCGAAAAGGCAGGAAGACTCTGCGGATCTTTGCAGTTTTTGCTTTTCTGACAGGAGGAGCGGCTGCAGTTGCCAGCAGGATGCCATGGGGCAGTTTCCGGCGGCAGACGAATGGGAGGAGCAGGGAGATCTCTGGTTCTGCGGAAATCCGGTGGAAGAAGGCAGTCTGCCGAACTACCAGAAAGCGCGGGAAGCGTTCTTAAAGGCAGACCATCTCAGTCAGGCGGGGCGTGTGGAGCAGGAACTTGTGGAATACTGTCTGGCGGATGATGCGGCAAGGGAAAAAATGCAGATGGAGCCATTGCTGGCTGAATTTTATGATGACACGCAGCAGGAGCCGGAAAAAGAAAAACGCTGCCGCAGATATCTTGCTGTTGCAGGAATGTATTTCAGTTTTTCCGAAGAACTGGCGCGTGAAAATGACACAGATGCCATGCGGAAAGGAATCGAAGTGCTGGAAAAGGCCGCAGGCGAGAATATGGAGGGGCAGTGGGAGGCGGTTATCTGGCAGAGACTGGCGGATGCGTGCTATCTTGGCGGAAAATCCGGGGATGGGGAAAGAGAACAGGACTGGTGCCAGGAGAGCTTTCTCTATTACGAACGGCTTCTGTGCAGCAGACAGGATGGAAACCGGCGGCAAAAATCTGCTCAGGGCTGCAGAGCTGGCACTTCAGTTCGACATGCAGGAAAAAGCAGAACAGTACCTCAACGAGGCAGCAGAAATTCTGGGAATGGAGGAGGACAGTTTTTTATCAGCAGATCAGAAAAAGATGGGAGGAAGCAGGATGAGAAAAAAGACCATATGCGCAATGATGACAGGATTCCTGGCAGTCCAGGGAATCGAAGTCCACGCGGAGACACAGCAGACGACAGGCGAGGCCGCAAGTGCGGTGGAAAGCGTGGAATTAGAAGCTGAAATCATCGAGAACAGTGATGTGACAGATGCGGACGGGAAAGCCGGACCGGAGGAACTGCTGCCGGACGAAAAGTCAGAAGAAGAACCGCCTATAGAAGAGAAACCAGAGCAGGAACCAGAGCCGCCGGAAGAGAAAACAGATCCGGCAGAGATCGGAAAGAAAGAGACAGAAGGAGAAGAAAAAATGCTTCCCCCGACGGTAATTCCGGATCCGGAGAAAGAACCAGCGGAAAGGTGGGAAGAAGAGGAGGAAGAAATTTCGGAAGATTCAGAATCGGGGAAGCCAGAAGAATTACCGGAGGCAGGAGATATGGGTTCCGGGGAATCGGAATCAGAGGAAGGATGTGAAGAAACAGATACAAAAGAATCAGAGACAGAAGAGTCAGATTCGGAGAGAACGGATTTTGGAGAAATGGACACAGAAAAACCAGATTATGAAGATACAGGTTCAGAAAAATCCGGAACGGAAAATTTGATGCCAGAAGATCCGGAACCGGAAAAGCCTGATATGGAAGAAACGAAGCAGGAATCTCCGTCAACCGAAAAAGAGTCAGAAAATCAAACCTCGGAAACAAAAGCACCAGAAAAAGAGGAGCCTACCGTAATGCCAGATGCCGGAAAGTCAAACACAGAAAAGCAGGAACAAACGGAGCCCGGGCAATCGTCTCCGGAGAAAGAAGAACTCAAAACAGACGAACAGCTGCCCGTTGCTGCAGCCACGCCCGAGGAGGTGACCCAAGATCCAGATGATATTCCACTACAAACAGAAGAAAGCAGTCCTCCGCCTGCCGAAACTCCATCTGAGAGTGCCGGGGAGGAGCCATCTCAAATACCGCCGCAGATCATCGCCGATTTCATATTATCACAGATGGCAGACGAAGAGTTCGAAGCGCCGAACCCCCTGATTATCCGCCCGGCCGACAACAGCGTCGAAATAGATCCCGGTTATACCCCGGAAATTCTGCTCGAGGGAGCCGCCGACACGGCTGAAATTCTTTCCTGCATGGTAAATGGCTCCGAAGCCGAATATGAATGGAAAGAAAACAAAATCTGTCTGAAAGCCGAGAGCCTTTCCGAAGGCTACAACCGCATCACTGTAAAAGTGCGTGGCGCAGACGGCATTGTTCGAACCATGAAACCGTGGGAAGTCAACGTGAAACCAAAAACTTCCACACTTGTCAGCCAAAGAACCAGCCAGAAACCAAAAGGAACCCGCCTCTGGCAGTCCCTGAGGCGCCTCTGGAACCTGATTCGTGCCATTGCCGAAATTCAGAATCAGACCACCCGCTATCTGCGTGCACTCTGCAGAAAATAGCCTGATCCGGTTTTGTTTGTATTTCTAATTTCGATATGCTAGAATAAAAGACATGTCATACGATAAAAAAGTAAAAGAGGAAATAAGAGTATGTCAGATATGATATTATTTGATCTGGACGGAACCCTGACCGATTCCGGTCCTGGAATTACAAGATGCGTACAGTATGCGCTGGCATCCTTTGGCATCGAAGAGCCGGATCTGGCAAAAACTGAACTGTTACGTGGGGCCGCCGCTTCTGGAATCTTTCATGAAATTTTGCAGGCCTTGGCTGCGAAGAAGCACAGCAGGCCATCACAAAATACAGGGAGCGGTACGAGGCAGAGGGCACTTTTTGAAAATGAAGTATACGGGGGAATCCCGGAGGTTCTGGCGTATCTGAAAGAGCAGGGGAAAAAATTCTGGCGGTAGCATCGTCCAAACCGGGAAAAATACGTTGAGCAGATCCTGGAGCATTTCGAAATCAGAAAGTATTTTACCGTAGTAACCGGTTCAGAAATGAACGAAACCAGAACCGACAAAGGAGAAGTCATCGCAGAGACGCTGCGCCGACTCGGAGCAGAAGACAGCCGTTCCGACGTGGTGATGGTTGGTGACAGAAGCTATGACGTAATCGGGGCAAGAGAAAACGGACTGCTCTGTGTCGGCGTATCGTATGGGTACGGCGGAAGAGAAGAACTCGAGGCAGCAGGTGCCGCAAAGGTATGTGATACACCGGAAGAACTGAAACTGCTGGCGGAGGATCCGAAAGAAGAGAAGAAAAGACGCGACCGCATCGAAAAAAATGAAGCCGGAGCGTATCCCGTGGCTGACAAGAGGAGAAAGTGGAACAGGAATCTTTGCGCCGAAAGAGAAAAAAGCAGAGAATATAAAAGAAAAAAGGACAGCGAAAACAGAGCCAAAAACGGAGGAAATCGTAATTCCTATCCAGCGGAAGCTATGGCGTCTTTTAAAACCGCTTCTGACGTACGAACTGTTTCTGATCGGAGCAACCGTACTTCTGGCGCTGATCCTGATGACGTTTACGACCGGCGGTTATCTGGAAGAGCGTATGCACGCGACATCCGTTCTTGCATCAGCAATCGGCAGTCTGGCGGCGATCCCGGTTCTCTGGAAACAGTACAAAAAAGATGAAGGCATGTTCCCGAAACCGGAAAAACGGTGGAGTGCGGCAGAGGCCGCCGCCTGTATTCTGCTGGTTATGACCTTCGGCCATCTCCTGAACACTGTCATGAACGTGACCGGCTTTACCAGAATCTTTTCCGGCTATCAGAACATGGCATCAAAGATTTATGAAGGACAGAACCCGCTGCTTCTGATCCTGTCCGTCGGTGTGCTGAGCGCGGCCGCAGAGGAAATTGTTTTCCGCGGCATGATTTACCGCAGGGCAAAAGATTTCTGGGGAACCGGCTGGGGCATCGCAGCATCATGTCTGCTGTTCGGTGCATATCACGGCAATGTGACGCAGTTTGTCTATGCAGCCGTGGTAAGTGTGCTTCTGATCCTTATTTATGAGCGGTGCGGAACACTCCTTGCCCCGGTTCTTGCGCACATGGCAGAAAATATCTGGGGACTTTACCGGAGCCAGTTCGTATCCTGGATGACCCAAAAAGCGCCGGCAGGTGCATGGATGTTCATCTTTTTGGAAGCGGTAATCTGCGCCGGAACGTTCTGGTATCTGGTTTTTTAAAGGATAAACAGGGAAAAAACACGAAAAATAACAGTAAAAAAAAACCGCAGAATCCGCGAAAAAAATGCTTGTCATGAAAAAAACTCTGTGATATAATCTTACTGTTGCACAATAAGCACCCATGCGGTACCAAGGATGGTGCCTGTTTTTTGAAAAAACAGGTTCCAAGGTGAAAAAACATGGGGAAGAATAAAACCATAAGGAGATAAACAATGAGCGTAATTTCAATGAAACAGTTACTGGAAGCCGGTGTTCATTTCGGACATCAGACAAGAAGATGGAATCCTAAAATGGCTCCGTACATCTACACAGAGCGTAATGGTATCTACATCATCGACCTGCAGAAATCTGTAGGAATGGTAGATGACGCATACAAAGCTGTTGCAGACATCGCAGCAGACGGCGGCACAATCCTTTTCGTAGGAACCAAAAAATCAGGCTCAGGACGCTATCGCTGTTGAGGCAGAGCGCTGCGGAATGTACTATGTAAACGAGAGATGGCTCGGCGGTATGCTGACCAACTTCAAAACCATCCAGAGCCGTATTGCAAGACTGAAAGCAATCGAGACCATGGAGCAGGATGGCACCTTCGAAGTTCTTCCGAAAAAAGAAGTCATTGAGTTAAAGAAAGAGCTTGCAAAACTGCAGAAAAACCTTGGCGGTATCAAAGAAATGAAGAGACTGCCGGACGCTATCTTCGTAGTAGATCCGAAAAAATGAGAGAATCTGCGTACAGGAAGCTCATACACTGGGAATTCCGCTGATCGGTATCTGCGATACCAACTGCGATCCGGAAGAGCTTGACTATGTAATTCCGGGTAATGACGACGCTATCCGTGCCGTAAAACTGATCGTTTCCAAAATGGCAGACGCAGTTATCGAGGCAAAACAGGGCGAGGCTGAGGAAGCTGCATACGAAGAAGCAGCAGAGACAGACGCTGAATAATTTACGCGAAGTAATGAACTGGGGGGGAACTTGAAATTCAGGTTCCCTTCGGCGAATCTCACAATAGCAGACCGGCATGAAGATGCAGTCTGCTGAATCACGTATACGGAGGAATAAAACAATGGCTATTACAGCAGCAATGGTAAAAGAGTTAAGAGAAGTAAGCGGTGCTGGTATGATGGACTGCAAGAAAGCTCTTACAGCTACCGAAGGTGATATGGACAAAGCAATGGAGTTCCTGAGAGAAAAAGGACTTGCTACTGCTCAGAAAAAAGCTGGCAGAATCGCAGCTGAGGGTATCGTTATGCTGAACGTATCCGAGGATGGAAAGAAAGCTGTCGCTGTAGAAGTAAACGCTGAGACAGACTTCGTTGCAAAGAACGAGAAATTCCGTGGCTATGTAGCACAGGTTGCAGAGCAGGCTATGGATACAACTGCAGCAGACGTAGAAGGATTTCTGGCAGAGCCTTGGAAATTCGATACCAACGAGACCGTTGGCGAAGAGCTGGCTCATCAGATCGCTACCATCGGCGAGAACATGAACATCCGTCGTTTCCAGCAGGTAAAAGAGGAGAACGGTTTCGTTGCTTCTTATACTCATATGGGTGGGTAAAAATCGGTGTTCTGGTTGACGTTGAGACAGATGTTGTAAACGATGACCTCAAAGAGATGGCTCAAAAATGTTGCAATGCAGATTGCAGCTCTTCGTCCGCAGTACACAAGCCGCGACGAAGTAAGCGCTGATTACATCGAACATGAGAAAGAAATCCTCATGGCTCAGATTCAGAACGACCCGAAAGAGTCCCAGAAACCGGAAAAAGTTATCCAGGGAATGATCCAGGGCCGTATCAACAAAGAGCTCAAAGAGATCTGCCTGCTTGACCAGGTATACGTAAAAGCAGAAGACGGAAAACAGTCCGTAGCTCAGTACGTAGCACAGGTTGCTAAAGCAAACAACGCAACCGTAGCAGTAAAAGGCTTCGTTCGTTTCGAGACCGGTGAAGGAATCGAGAAGAAAGAAGAGAACTTCGCTGAGGAAGTTGCTAAACAGATGAACGCATAATTCAACTGTGAATTTGTAAAAATAACGCAAAATATAAAACCCTCATAAATGTGCAGAAAATACACGATTTATGAGGGTTTTTTACTGTCACAGGCAGTATCCATCGGAAATGCAGTAAGTGCCCTGAAGGATACCGTCCCCGGAGATTTCCCGGCAATGAATCTTTCGGAGATTTGTGAATTAATCCAGGAACATAAATCGAATGGTCCGGTAATGGAGATGAAACGTTAAACATAAGAAAAGAGGAACAAATTTGAAAAAACAAGACAAAAGAAACTGGCCGAAAGCAGTGATTCAGATCCTTTCTTTCCTGCTGATCCCGGGCTTGTTTGAGGCGCAGTTTTCTGCGGTTGGGACGATTATTTCCGCAGTTTATCAGGGGACGGTTTTGTGGGAACGGATCAGGTATTCGGTATGGATGCTGCTGGCGACGGTTCCGGCGGTGATTATTGTGGGACGGTTTTTCTGCGGATATTTCTGCAGCTTCGGGGCTGTGCAGGATTTTCTGTGGTTTGCAGGAAATAAGCTGAAAAGCGGTTTCGAAAAGCAGGTGCGAAAAACCTGCATTCAAAGTCAAAGAAGAGTGGAAGAAATGTTCCAACAGGCTGGATCAAATATGGTGTGCTCCTGTTCTGGGCAGTCTTCGTATGGAGTGGTATGATAAAATGGAACATCGCAGGGCCGTGGCAGGTGTTTGGACAGTACAGTTCCATCGGACACCGGCCGGGCGTGAAGCCGATGTTTTCAATTGGCGGTGCGCTGATTCTGGTGATTTTCGTCGGATCCGTCTTAATCCAGCGCTTTTTCTGCCGATATCTCTGTCCCATGGGAGCCATCTACAGCCTGATTTCCAGATGTGCTCTGTTAAAAATTGTAAAACCGCGGAGCAAATGCGGAAACTGCCGTCTCTGTACTGCAAAATGTACCATGGGAATTGATCTGACAGAAAAAGAGCAGACGGCAGGCGGCGAGTGCATTGGATGCGGGGTATGTGTAAACGGATGTCCGAAGAACAATGCACACTGGAAATACCGATACAGCGTGTGGATCGGTGTCGGGGTGACCTGCCTTACGATTGCAGCATCGCAGTTCCTGATCCGGAACAAGAGCGGTTCCGTTGGTAAGACAGCAGGTGATGCGGCCATTGATACGGCAGAACAGAATCCGGGCGGCAGATTCCAGGACGGCACTTATTCCGGAAGTGGAGAAGGCTACCGCGGAACCGTGACCGTTTCCGTAAAAGTGGAACAGGGAACGATAACCGGACTGACGATAGAGAACGCCGAGGATGATCAGACATATCTGGACAGAGCAAAGTCAGGAATCTTTTTGGGAAATCATGCAAAAAACAGAGTACCGAGGAGATAGATACCGTTTCCGGCGCCACCTACAGCAGTAAAGGGTTGATTGAGGCCACTCAAAATGCGTTAAAAGAAGCCGCCGGAGATGAGAATACTGTACAGGAAAATACAGCATCTGAATCGACGGATACAACGGAAGAAAAACAGGCATTCCTGGACGCCGGCCGTTTCCACGACCTGAAAGACGGCATCTATACGGGTACCGCCGATGCCTTCCGCGGGGATGTCGAAGTGCAGGTGACGGTAGAAAACCAGAAAGTGACCGACATCTCCATCCTTTCCTACTGCGACACCGAGGAATACTTTTTCCGTGCAGCGCCTTACGTGATAGGGCAGATGAAAGAAGAACAGAGCCTTAACATCGATGCCTTGAGCGGTGCCACCTACAGCAGCAACGGTATCATTCACGCCACCGCCAATGCACTTGAAATCCCGGAAGACGAATATGCACCGCGTCCTGGCCGGGATCTGGCACACAAGCAGAAAGAGCACGGTCATATTGTAAAACATACGATCGAGAGCCAGGAGCAGTATGAAGAAAAAGTAAAAGAATACAAAGACGCACAGAATTAAAAAACAAAAATAATCTCAAAATAAGCACTGTAAATACATCCATCTGTATTTGCAGTGCTTTTCTGCTGTAACAGAACCCCGTCTGACTGCATCAAAAATATAAAAAGTTTAACAATCATTTGATATAGACCTTATAGGAACAGGACAGCAGTTAAAATACAAATGTGCTACGATCGTGATTGCAGTAAAAAATATTCTGAAAGAAATGGCAGGAACAGCAAAAATACAGCGGTTAGGCTGGAGTCTGGAATGGATGCAGCGCATATCTGAAAAAGGAAACGAAAACCTGGGACAGCTGGGATATACGGATCATTCGCAGAAACACTGTATGCAGGTTGCCCATCATGCAGAGTACGGTACACTTCTTGCAAATGAACTTTTAAAAGAAACGGATATGACGTTGGAAGACAGAGTAACCATCGTTCCTCGGTTCTGCAGTTATTGCAGCTGTAAAACTGGCAGGCGGAACGATCAACGTGGCGGTTGCATGCCTGGCGATTTTCTTTGCACTGGGATTTGTTTTCCTGAAAATTGCAGATCGGCAGCCGATGGCGGGGGAGAGATAAAACAGAACATAGCATAAAAAACTCTCAAGGCAGGAGAGAAATCCGCTTTGAGATTTTTTCGCGTTTCACTCCGGGGTTCCGCAATGAGAGGTTTTGTGGTACAATAAGCAGTGAGTCGGGCCGCAGGGATGAGGGGGCCTGAAAAATATGAATCATACAGACA
>ENA-OQHD01000500-OQHD01000500.1-human-gut-metagenome-genome-assembly--contig:-NODE-500-length-13942-cov-6.155049_pt1 | contig 13942 bp, 16 predicted proteins | sample MGYA00242560_ERZ504711 | MGnify/ENA primary metagenome ERZ504711 (study PRJEB26092, sample SAMD00036198) | human gut metagenome | host: Homo sapiens | study: EMG produced TPA metagenomics assembly of... | reverse complement strand
ATGGTTAGCCAAAAGGCCTTGCCAATTCTTGACGAGGATAATGTTGGTACCATGTTTGAAAAATTGGCAGTCTTGGGTCGTGACCTCTTGCTTGAAACCTTGCCTGCCTACATTGCTGGGGAAATCAAACCTGTTCCTCAAGATGCCAGTCAAGTAACATTTTCGCCAAATATTAGCCCAGAAGAGGAGCGCCTTGATTGGAATAAGCCGGCTCGTGACATCTTCAATCAAATCCGTGGTATGTACCCATGGCCTGTGGCCCATACCTTGCTTGATGGCAAACGTTTCAAAATTTATGAGGCGGACTTGGCAGAAGGTCAAGGACAGGCTGGTCATATTATTGAAAAAAGCCAAGAAGAGTTTGGTAGTTGCGACTGGCCAAGGAGCTATTTCGCTTAAGACAGTTCAACCTGCTGGAAAACCTCGTATGGCTATTGCTGACTTCCTTAATGGGGTCGGACGCAATCTTGAAGTAGGTGATGCATTTGGCCAATGATTGGAAAAAAAGCAGCTCGTGGACAGGCACTCGAAGTCTTAGAAGAAGTCTTCCAGGAAGGGGCTTACTCAAATATTGCTCTCAATGCACATCTGAGCAAGTCGCAGCTGACAGATAAGGACAAGGCCTTAGTGACGGAGATTGTCTATGGGACCGTGGCTCGTAAGATTACTTTGGAGTGGATTCTAGCCCATGTCATTGAGGACCGTGATAAGCTTGAACCTTGGGTTTATGACTTATTACTTTTGAGCCTTTATCAGTTGGCCTATTTAGATAAGATTCCAGCCCATGCGGTGGTTAATGATGCCGTTTCTATTGCCAAAAAAGTCGTGGCAATAAAAAGGGTGCTGAGAAGCTGGTAAATGCGGTTCTTCGTAAACTATCTAGCCACCCTTTGCCAGATCCAAGCCAGATTAAACGTGTCAATAAAAGCTATTCTGTTCAGTATTCTCTACCTGTATGGTTGGTTTAAAAACTTATCGACCAGTATGGAGAAGCCCGTGCCCTTGCTATTTTCCAAAGCCTCTTTGTGAGAAATAAGGCTAGTGTGCGTGTAACGGATGCGTCACGTTTGGAAGAGATAGCGGAGACCACTGGGGCTGAGCGTTCAGTCCTATCACCAGTCGGGCTTGTTAAGTCTTCAGGTTACTTTGCTGGGACAGATTATTTAAAGAGGGGTTATTGACCATTCAGGATGAGACCAGTCAACTGGTTGCACCAACTTTAGGGATTCAAGGCGAGGAAGAAATCCTGGATGCCTGTGCGGCACCTGGTGGTAAGACGGTTCATATGGCCTCTTATTTGACGAGTGGACATGTGACGGCGCTTGACCTCTATGATCATAAGCTTGCCCTTATCGAAGAAAATGCACAACGTCTTGGCCTAGCTGATAAGGTTAAGACACAGAAACTAGATGCAAGTAAGGTACATCAAGTCTTTCCGGCTGATAGTTTTGACAAGATTTTAGTGGATGCTCCTTGTTCAGGGATTGGACTCATTCGTCGGAAACCCGACATCAAATATAACAAGGATCTCCAAGACTTTGAGTCCCTTAAGGCTGTACAGTTGGATATCCTATCCAGCGTTTGTCAAACCCTACGAAAAGGTGGTATAATAACATATAGTACTTGCACCATCATAGCAGAAGAAAATCAAGAGGTAATTCAGGCCTTTCTTGAGAGCCATCCTGATTTTGAGCAAGTTGCCTTAGACCATCTATGTAAGGACATCGTGGTCAATGGTTATTTGGCTATCACCCCGAACAGTATTTAACTGATGGTTTTTTCATCGCACAGTTGCGTAAAAAAAGCTTAGGGTTTACAGAGGAGGAAATGCTGACGCAAGTCAGAAAGGAAAAACTATGGAAATATCATTATTAACGGACATTGGCCAAAAAACGGTCAAATAACCAGGATTTTGTTAATAAGTTTGTCAACCAAGCTGGTGTTAACCCTTGTCGTTGTTGCAGATGGAATGGGTGGACACCGTGCTGGAAATATTGCCAGTGAGATGTCAGTGACTGACCTTGGTCGTGACTGGATTAACACTGATTTTCGTGAGTTGAGTCAAATTCGTGATTGGATGATTGCTGCCATTGATGCAGAAAATCGTAAAATCTATGAACTTGGCCAAAACGAAGAATATAAAGGAATGGGAACGACTATCGAGGTTCTTGCCTTAGTTGATAATGCTGTGATTTTCGCTCATGTTGGGGATTCACGTATTGCCCTTATCCGTAATGGTGAGTATAAGCAATTAACGAGCGATCACTCCTTGGTCAATGCTCTTATCAAGGCTGGTCAGTTGACAGAAGAAGAAGCTGCTGTTCACCCACAACGTAATATTATTACGCAATCTATAGGGCAAGCTGCTCCAGTTGAAGCAGATCTTGGTGTTCAACAATTGGAACCGGGAGATTATATTTTGGCCAATTCAGATGGATTGACTAATATGATTTCAATTGAACAGATTATTCATATTGTTAACAGTCCTGGTCTTGTCGAAGAAAAAACCAGTCGTTTAGTTGCTGCTGCCAATGAAGCCGGTGGTCATGATAATATTACAGTTGCTCTCATCGAAGTAGAAAGTGAGGAAGGATAATGATCCAAGTTGGCAAATTGTTTGCTGGACGTTATCGAATCCTTAAATCTATCGGACGTGGTGGTATGGCGGATGTTTATCTGGCTAACGACCTGATTCTGGATAATGAAAGTGTAGCTATTAAGGTGCTACGTACCAATTATCAAACTGATCAGGTTGCTGTGGCGCGTTTCCAGCGTGAAGCACGTGCCATGACTGAGCTTAGCCATCCGAATATCGTTGCGATTAGAGATATTGGTGAAGAAGACGGTCAGCAGTTCTTGGTGATGGAGTATGTGGATGGTTCAGACTTGAAGAAATTCATTCAAGACCATGCACCATTGTCTAACCAAGATGTTGTGCGTATTATGGGGGAAGTCCTTTCCGCCATGACTCTTGCCCACCAAAAGGGTATTATTCACCGTGACCTTAAGCCACAGAACGTTCTATTAACTAAGGATGGTAGAGCTAAGGTTACAGACTTTGGTATCGCAGTAGCATTTGCTGAAACCAGCCTGACACAAACTAACTCAATGTTGGGGTCAGTCCATTATTTGTCACCAGAACAGGCACGTGGTTCTAAAGCCACTATCCAAAGTGATATCTATGCTATGGGGATTATGCTCTTTGAAATGTTGACAGGGCATATCCCTTTTGATGGCGATAGTGCAGTAACCATTGCACTTCAACATTTCCAAAAGCCCCTGCCATCGATTTTGGCTGAGAACCGTAACGTTCCTCAAGCTTTAGAAAATGTTGTTATTAGAGCAACTGCTAAAAAGCTTGAAAATCGTTACAACAGCACTTTGGAAATGAGTCGCGACCTAGTAACTAGTTTGCATCCTAGTCATAGTCGTGATTCTAAGGTAGTTTTTGATGACATGACGGATGCTAAGACCCTGCCAAAGGTTGATTCAGTTCCATCAGTAGGTCCTGAGAAAAAGATTTCTCCTAAACCATCAGAGCCTACACCGGCTCCAAGCAAACAACCGAGGGAAAAAAGCTTCTCTAATCTAAAAAAAAATGAAAAATCTCTTTTCAACTCTACTCAAGGTTTTACTAGGCTTCGTCTTTATAGGAATTATCATTTTTGCCTATCTTGTTTTTACCAATCCTGACAATGTCCAAGTACCAAATGTTGTAGGTCAAGAGTTGTCAACAGCTCAGACGAAACTTGAAAGTGCAGGCTTTAAGGTTGGCGATGTTAAAGAAGTCGAAAATGATTCAGTCAATAAGGGCAAAGTTATCAAGACCGACCCTACAGCTGGGACAATGCGTAAAGAGGGAGCAAGCATTGATGTCTATGTTTCTTCTGGTAGCAAAGGTTTCACTCTGAAAAATTACAAGGGGAAAAAATTATAAGGATGCCATTGAGGATTTAACCTCGAATTATGGGGTTTCCGAGGATCAGATCGATATTCAACATGTCGAAGACGATAATGCTAAAGAAGGCGAAATTCTATCTCAAAGTTCGGAGAAAAACAAGTCCTTCAATCCTAAAGATAGTAAGGCAAAAATCAAGTTTCGTGTGGCAACTCCTAAGACTATAACTATGCCTGATGTGACTGGTTTAACTATCTCGACAGCAGTCCAAACCTTGAATAGTAAAGACATTTCAAGTAGCAGTATTGAGTATCACGACTATAATACTGGTGTTAAGTTGGATAAGAGTAAGGTACCTAGTAATACAGAGGTCCTTTATCAAAATCCTCAAGTTGGTACTGCTGTTGATGGCACAGTGATTCTCTATGTTTCAGTCGTAACTAAGAGTTCAAGTATTCAACAGTCAAGCTCAGCAAGTACGACACAATCGCCGTCATCTACAAGTTCTAGTTCTGAAAGTAGTACAGCTTCTAGTACCGAAACAGCTACAGAAGCTACTCACACAGAGCAATAATGAGTTTGAAAATTTTAGATATAAGAAAAAGAGAGGCTTTCTGACTCTCTTTTTGATTCAATTGCTTGGGAATTTTAAAGTGGCTGCTTGTCAGGGATGGCAGATTCTTTTATGATGAACGCGCATCACATAGAGGAGAGGCGTAATGAGAAACCGTAGAAAACTGAAAAAGGTATATTATTAGCTACGATATTGTCATGACGGTTCTAGCCCTTCTTTTCATAGGGAGAGTAAGTTTTTTGATTTAGTTGGGTTGATTACTATTGGGAGACATTCTTTTCTATCTATTAATCAGACCATTACCCTTAAATTTGCTTTAGATTATACTATTCGTTTTTCCTTGGCACTTCGGGAGCGGATTTTTGTTAAAACGCATGTGTTGGACTTGTTGACCATCATTTCTTAAAATGAAGTATTCACCTTCCTTTGTTTTTCAAGGCTGGAACGCTTTGATCGTTTGGAAAAAATCTCACGTTGAATTGGTCTAAGTAGTAAGTTTAAGGCATAATTCAAATCGTATTAATCGTAGAAATGGTTTTCACTTTTTGTTTTCGGCTAATAGTATTATTATCCTTATCAGTAGTAGTATTATTGCCCGTGTGGAGCATCATAATTTTATAGATGATATTTGGTGATCTGTGGCAACAGTTACCACAGTAGGTTACGGGGATATTGTCCCTAAAAACCTCGTAGGTAAGGCAGTTGCTGTTGTGCTCATGTTTAGTGGAATTGCTACTCTGGGGTTGTTGACAGCTCTCTTAATAATATTTTTTTCGCGTTCAGGTCGCTAAACTGAACGAAAAATAGCTGAGCTTGAGAAGGAGTTGGCTGAATAACGTGTCATTCTTGAGGAAATCAGAAGTACGGTGCTTGCTATGAGTAGGAAAATGAATAAGAACGACGACTAGGTTTTCTGTAGATTAAAGATTGTGCTTCCTATGATGGGGGTGCTTTTTTGTCGCTATCTCGTATAGCCAGTAATCTCTCGAACTAGTCCTCTTTGTCAATTAGTCCAAAATTTGATAGAATGAACCCTGTATACTTTTATTTGAGAGGTCCTTATGACCAAATTTAATTTTTTGCTTAGTGGTGGAGGCTCTTCTTTTAACTCTAGGCTTAATCACCATCTTTAATAATGATATTATCCGTTTTATTTTCATACTGGTTTTAACCTTGTTGGCCGTTCGCTTTTTTAACAAGGAGTCCAAGAGCGACTTTGTCTTGACGATCTGCTTGATTTCACTTTTTTTGGTTTCCATGTGGAATATCTATGTGGTTCTTGCTATCTTAGTGGGTGTGGCCTATGTCATGATTAACCATTTTTCACAGGTCAAGAAAAAGAATCGTTACGCTCTCATTCAATTTAAGGAAGATGACTTGAATCCACAGGCTGTGCGAAATCAGTGGATTGGAACTCATATGGAACCTGTCAGTGATCGCTATGACTTTGATGATATTAATATTATCCGTTTCTTTGGGACAGATGTGATTGATTTGACCCAGGTTATCGTTTCAGGTCGAGAAAATGTCGTCATTTTACAGAAACTTTATGGACCAACGACAATCTTGGTACCAATTGATATTTCCGTTAAGTTGAATATATCAGCTATCTATAGCTCTGTGACCTTCTTTGATGAAGATGAATACGACCTCCGTTACGAAAGCTTGACCTTGCAGGGGGCAGAGTATGAGCATGCCCATCGAACGCTTAAATTGATTCTCAATGTGGGAGCTGGACCAGTGGAGGTACGTCGTAAATGAAGAAACAGTACCTATTTTTAATCCTAACTTATTCAGTTGTTGTTTTAATTGGGGTTACCCTTGTGGTTATGGATAGCTTTAACCTCAACTTTTCACTGGTTTTCGGTAGTATCTCTCAGGTATTTCACTTCCTTTTTAACATGTTTTTTGTGGTTCTGAGTTTGCTCATTTTGCTGTATATTCTTTGGGCCATTGCAAATGATAATAGTATGCGTTCGGTCAATCAAGACTTGCGTCGTATTATCAATAACCAACCTGTCAAACGTCAGGGAGATAGTGAGTTGGACAAGAATATGATGCGTCTATCTCATAAAATGCGTAAATTGACCAAGGATCTGCAAAAAACGGAAAATGCTCAGGCTTTGAAAAGTCGTGATATTATTAAGAAAGAGCGAGGTCGCATTGCTCGAGATCTTCACGATACCGTTAGCCAGGAGCTTTTTGCGGCTAGTATGATTCTATCTGGTGTTTCTCAGATGGTGGACCAGCTAAGTAAGGAAGATTTACATCATCAGATTCAGGCAGTCGAGGCCTTGCTGACTGATGCTCAAAATGATATGCGTGTCTTGCTTTTGCACCTTCGTCCGACAGAACTTGAGAACAAGACTTTGCAGGAAGGCTTGCAGATGATTCTTAAAGAATTAACTGATAAATCCAATATCCGTGTTGTCTATAAGGATATGGTTAAGAAAGTGCCTAAGCGTATTGAAGATAATCTCTTTAGGATTGCCCAAGAGTTTATCTCTAATACCCTTAAGCACGCCAAGGCCAGCCAAATAGAGGTCTACCTCTATCAAAATAGTCAGGAAATTCAGTTAAAAATGCTAGATAATGGTGTTGGTTTTGATTTGAATGCCTCGACTGACGAGATGAGTTATGGACTAAAAAAATATCCAAGAGCGTGTTGATGAAATGGCGGGAACTGTGCAGTTCCTATCAGCTAAAGGTAAAGGGACGTCTATTGATGTTCGTGTGCCAATATTAAGAGGAGAAGACAATGTCGAATAAGATTAATGTAATTTTGGTAGATGACCATGAAATGGTTCGTTTAGGCCTTAAGAGTTTCTTGAATCTCCAAGGAGATGTAGAAGTGGTTGGAGAGGCAGAAAACGGCCGTGAGGGTGTCGATCTTGCCCTGGAGCTACGACCAGATGTCGTTGTTATGGACCTTGTTATGCCTGAGCTAGATGGTGTTCAGGCGACTTTGGAATTGCTAAAAGAATGGCCTGAAGCTAAGATTCTAGTTTTGACCAGCTATTTGGACAATGGAAAAAATTTATCCAGTCATTGAAGCTGGCGCCAAAGGCTATATGCTTAAAACGAGCAGTGCAGCAGAGATTCTAAATAGTATCCGTAAGGTTTACCGTGGAGAGGAAGCTATCGAAACTGAGGTAGACAATAAGATTAAATACCATGATAGTCACCCGAACTTACATGATGACTTGACCGCGCGCGAACGTGATATCTTAGCCCTCCTAGCTAAAGGCTATGACAATCAAACCATTGCTAACGAACTTTTTATTTCTTTAAAAACCGTCAAGACTCATGTGTCTAATATCCTTGGGAAATTAAATGTTGATGACCGTACTCAGGCTGTAGTTTATGCCTTTAGACATCATCTGGTTTCACAGGATGATGAATAAATCTATTTTAGGAGTTGGAAAAGGTTAATTATGGCTGTGCAAATTATCTCTTATTTTACGAGTCAAAGTGTTTGACTTTATTTCTAGCAACATATATAATTAGTCTGTCCTAAAACTTTTTTTCATATGAGGTTTCTTCAACCTCGAATCATCATCTAAGGTCACTTATATGATAAAATCTCCTAACTCCTAGCAATCGGTTATGCCGATTGTTTTTTCGAAAAAAATGTTAAGAAGGTATTGACAGCCTCCGATTTTTCTGTAGAATAATAAGAGTCTTTTGGGGTATAGCCAAGCGGTAAGGCAAGGGACTTTGACTCCCTCATGCGTTGGTTCGAATCCAGCTACCCCAGTTCTATCTGAGGGTAGAGATACAGATTATGGTCCGTTGGTCAAGGGGTTAAGACACCGCCTTTTCACGGCGGTAACACGGGTTCGAATCCCGTACGGACTATAAGCTCCAGCTAGAGAAAGCTGGTTTTTTTGTGTCCTTTTTGATAAAATAGAGGGTTGAATGGTCTAAGCCAGACATTTTATATCTCTTTGAAATGAAGAATAATAAAAATCTAACCTGGTTTAAAATGCGCGTTTTGAGATAGCCGTCATGGGCTACTTGATAATTTGTTGACTCATGGTTTGATTTGAATAAGAAATAATAAGGAAGTTGAATGACATATTATAACGTTGGAAAGATTGTAAATACACAGGGATTGCAGGGTGAACTTCGTGTTTTATCTGTAACAGATTTTGCGGATGAACGTTTTAAGAAGAAGAGTGTACTAGCTCTTTTTGATGACAAAGATAATTACATCATGGATGTTGAGGTTGCGAGTCACCGTAAGCATAAGAACTTTGATATCGTTAAGTTTAAAGGTCTTTACCATATCAATGATGTAGAAAAGTATAAGGGCTGTAGCCTAAAGATTGCTGAGGAAAATCTAACAGATCTTGATGATGGTGAATTTTACTATCATGAAATCATTGGTCTTGATGTCTATGAGGGTAATACGCTAATCGGTCAGGTTAAAGAGATTCTCCAACCGGGTGCTAATGATGTTTGGGTAGTGAAACGTAAAGGGCAAAAAAGACCTGCTCTTGCCATATATTCCACCAGTGGTTCTTGATGTTGACGTTGCAGCCGGTCGTATTGAGGTTGAGCTCATGGAAGGATTAGACGATGAAGATTGATATCTTGACTCTATTTCCAGATATGTTTGCTCCTTTGGAATACTCCATTGTTGGTAAGGCAAAGGACAAGGGCATCCTAGAAATCAACTATCACAATTTCCGTGACAATGCGGAGAAGGCACGTCATGTAGATGATGAACCCTATGGTGGTGGACAAGGCATGTTGTTACGTGCTCAGCCAAATTTTTGATACCTTTGATAAATTAAATGTGACTAAGCCTCGCGTTATTCTCCTAGATCCTGCAGGTCGTACCTTCAATCAGGCCTATGCTGAGGAATTAGCGCAAGAAGAGGAATTAGTTTTTATCTGTGGCCATTATGAGGGCTATGATGAGCGTATCAAAACTTTAGTAACTGACGAAATATCACTAGGAGACTTTGTCTTGACTGGTGGAGAGCTAGCCGCTATGACTATTGTAGATGCCACTGTCCGCTTGATTCCTGAGGTTTTAGGCAAGGAAGCCAGTCACAAGGATGATAGTTTCTCATCAGGTCTTTTGGAGTTCCCACAGTACACTCGCCCAGCTGAATTTCGTGGCATGAAGGTGCCAGATGTACTCTTGTCGGGCCATCATGTTAATATTCGACGTTGGCGTATGGAGCAGAGCTTGCGAAAGACTTGGGAGCGTAGACCTGATCTCTTGGAAAACTATGATTTTACAGACGAAGAACGTCAGATTTTAGAAGAGATAAAATCAGAAGGAAAATAAAATGGCAGAAGAAAAGATATACGATATTACTATTATCGGTGGTGGACCAGTCGGCCTTTGGGCCGCCTTTTATGCCGGCCTACGTGGTATGACTGTGAATATTATCGAGAGTTTATCAGAGCTTGGTGGTCAGCCTGCCATTCTCTACCCAGAAAAGAAAATCTATGATATCCCAGCCTTTCCTCAGACGACAGGTGCCGAATTGATAGAAAATCTCTTGATCCAGCTTAAGCGTTTTGAAGATCGTGTCAGCATTCACTTAAAAGAGGAAGTTCAAACCTTTTAAAAAACAGATGGTATCTTCACAATCGCTACTAGCAAGGGTCAACACTTGTCCAAGGCTATCGTCATTGCTTGTGGAAATGGTGCTTTTGCTCCACGTCCTTTAGGTGTGGACAATGAAGAAGATTTTGCGAACAATAACTTGTTATATAATGTGCATAGTCTGGACCAATTTGCTGGCAAGAAGGTTGTGATTGCTGGTGGCGGTGATTCAGCTGTTGATTGGGCCAATCACTTGGATGGTGTTGCTGAGAGTGTGACCTTGATTCACCGTCGTGATGCCTTTCGTGCCCATGAGCATAGTGTGGAGCTTCTTTATCAATCATCAGTTAATGTGATGACACCTTATGTCCCCCTCGAAGTTAAGGGTGAAAATGGTCATGCTCAAAGCTTGACTGTTCAGAGAGTTAAGTCGGATGAAGTTGTAGAATTGCCAATCGATGCCCTCATTGTTAGCTTTGGTTTCTCTACTAATAACAAGAATCTTCGTAACTGGAATGTCGACTACAAACGTTCTAGTATTACTGTTAATGCTCAGTTTGAAACTTCACAAGAAGGTGTCTATGCTATTGGTGGTGCGGCAGAATATGACGGTAAGATTGATTTGATTGCGGTTGGTATGGGTGAGGCTCCTATTGCTATCAACCAAGCTATTCAATATATTGAACCAGACGGTAAGAATCGTCCGGTTCACTCAACATCATTAATTGAAGAATAATTAAAAAAAGAAGAGATAAGTCACTCGAAGTGGGCGAACAGGGAGATTTTCTACTATTACCTTAGGAAAGTCTCAAAAGATGACCTTGTCTTCAATCTTAAGAGAGACTCGTCTCTCTTTTTTTCGTGTCTAAAAACATGGTATAATACATTTATGGCTACAACGAAAAAAATGAAAAAAGGGACGGCTTCTAAGAGTGGTAAGAAGCGTCTAACAAAAGCAGAATTAGACAGACAGAAGGCGGTTAAGCGAATGCTATGGACCTTCTTTTTTGCCTTTGTCTTAATTTTCCCAGTTTTTCGATTGGGTTTCTTTGGGATTACACTATATAATCTCTTTCGAGTGTTCGTGGGGAGTATGGCTTATCCCTTGATTTTTGCCATCTATATCTATCTCTTTGGTTTTAAATGGTTACGGAAACATAGTAACTACGTGACTGGATTTTGGATGGTCTTTGCAGGTCTTCTACTCGAGTTTCACGCCTATCTCTTTAGTCTAGAACGCATGGATGGGCTGGATATTTTTCCGGGGACTAAGGATTTGCTTTTTGGGGATTTGGTGAGTGTTCAGGTGGCTCGTTTTACGGGTGGTGGTATGTTGGGTGCACTCTTGTACAAGCCTATTTCCTTCCTCTTTTCAAATATTGGTAGCTTCATGATTGGGGGCTTGATTATTCTATTGGGTGCTTTCATTTTTAGTCCTTGGGATGTTTTAGATATCATGGATTATGCAAAAGGCATCTGGCAGAGAGGTGCCGAGAAGCATTTGGAACGAACGGCCAAACGTCTGGAGAAGAAGGCGGAACGTCAGGCTCAGAAAGAGCGTGAAGCGCAAGAACGTGCCGAGAAAGAGCGTCTGGCCGATTTGATTGTCGACGAGGAAACGGGTGAAATCTTGGACGATGCTTCAGAAGAGTTACCACAAGAAGCCGAGATTTTTGAACCTGAACCTGAAATCAGTGATTATGCCTCTGAGGATTACTATGATAATCCGCCTCCAGGGGATCGTGAGGATTTCCAAGATAGTTATGTTCCCTATCCGGAGGAATTGCCAACCGAAGAATTCCCACCATCTACGGTGGTTGAGGGAGATGATGCTCCTGTTGAGGTTGATTTTACACCGAAGGAACTCCTACAGTATAAACTTCCTGATATAGATCTCTTTGCACCTGATAAACCAAAGAGTCAGTCTAAAGAGAAAAATTATCGTTCGTAAGAACATCCGAATCTTAGAAGATACCTTCAAAAGTTTCAACATTGATGTCAAGGTTGAGCGGGCTGAGATTGGACCGTCTGTAACCAAGTATGAGGTCAAGCCTGCTGTTGGGGTCCGAGTCAATCGTATCTCTAATTTAGCGGATGACTTGGCTCTGGCTCTTGCTGCAAAAGATGTCCGTATTGAGGCACCCATACCTGGAAAATCTTTGGTTGGTATCGAAGTACCTAATTCCGAGATAGCAACAGTTTCTTTCCGTGAACTTTTGGGAACAGTCTAAGACGGATCCTAATAAGCTATTGGAAGTTCCTCTTGGTAAGGCGGTTGATGGTTCGGCTCGTAGCTTTGACCTAGGTCGTATGCCTCACTTGTTAGTGGCTGGATCAACTGGTTCTGGTAAATCTGTTGCGGTTAATGGAATCATCTCTAGTATTCTGATGAAGGCTCGCCCAGACCAGGTTAAGTTCCTCATGGTCGATCCTAAGATGGTTGAACTTTCTGTTTACAACGATATTCCTCATCTCCTTATTCCTGTGGTGACCAATCCACGTAAGGCCGCCAAGGCTCTTCAAAAAGTAGTTGATGAGATGGAAAATCGTTACGAACTCTTTAGTAAGTTTGGCGTGCGTAACATCGCAGGCTATAATTCCAAGGTTGAGGACTGGAATGCCAAGTCGCAAGAGAAACAGATTCCCTTGCCTTTGATTGTGGTTATCGTTGATGAGTTGGCTGACTTGATGATGGTGGCCAGTAAGGAAGTGGAAGATGCCATCATCCGTCTGGGACAAAAGGCACGCGCGGCTGGAATTCACATGATTCTTGCAACCCAACGTCCATCAGTTGATGTTATCTCTGGCTTGATTAAGGCCAATGTGCCATCTCGTGTGGCCTTTGCTGTGTCTTCTGGAACAGATAGTCGTACCATTTTAGATGAAAATGGGGCAGAAAAACTACTTGGACGCGGGGATATGCTTTTCAAACCGATTGATGAGAATCATCCTGTTCGTTTGCAAGGGTCCTTCATTTCAGATGATGACGTGGAACGTATTGTGACCTTTATTAAGGGACAGGCTTCAGCTAACTATGACGAGAGCTTTGATCCTGGTGAAGTTTCAGAGAATGATTTTGGTAGTGGTTCATCCACTAATAGTGGTAGCTTGGAAGGAGATCCTCTCTTCGAAGAAGCGAAAGCATTGGTATTGGAAACACAAAAAGCTAGCGCTTCCATGCTTCAGCGTCGTCTGTCGGTCGGATTTAACCGTGCTACTCGCTTGATGGAAGAACTAGAAGAAGCCGGAGTGATTGGACCTGCTGAAGGCACTAAGCCACGTAAGGTTTTGATGACTCAAGAGTGATGATGGGAAAAAGTACTACCCACCATTTACACATGTTTTAAATATAATAAAAGGATGTGAGAGTAACTGTTTCGGCGCAAATTTTCGGCTCCTTGTCAACTGTAGTGGGTGACGAAAAGCTAACATCTAGAGAGGACCGGATAGGTTTTCTCTTTTTGTATGTTCAGAGTGATGAAGACACGTTTCTTAAAGTTGATGAAGTTTCTAAAACCAAAGCCCAACCGTTTGATGTCTTTAATCAACTTGTTAGTCGCTTCGAGTTTTGCGTTTGAATAGTCTGTTTCTAGTGCATTCTTGATGTGTATTGTTTGTGTCTAAGAAAAGTCCTAAAGACAGTTTGAAAGTAATGATTGACGACGTTTAAGTTTTCTTGAATGAAGCTCAAAAATCTCATCTACTTTCTTTTTTTTACTGATAGTGAAAAGTAAAAGCTGATAAAGTTTGTAGGCATTAGCGATCTCTTCTGAAAGGACCAATGTCTTCTCAATGATTTCATGTGGTACCAAAGTTTGTCTGAAGGTCTTTGAATAGAAGGGAGTTGAGAGATAGCTTACGACTGTCCTTTTGAAAAAGGTCGCCAGTGATTTTTTCAAATCTC
>ENA-OQHD01000499-OQHD01000499.1-human-gut-metagenome-genome-assembly--contig:-NODE-499-length-13954-cov-2.470529_pt1 | contig 13954 bp, 13 predicted proteins | sample MGYA00242560_ERZ504711 | MGnify/ENA primary metagenome ERZ504711 (study PRJEB26092, sample SAMD00036198) | human gut metagenome | host: Homo sapiens | study: EMG produced TPA metagenomics assembly of... | reverse complement strand
TGCGGTTGATGAACCACATGAGGGCGATGGCAGCCAGTACACCGATGAATGACAGTATATTGCCGGTGATGAACCCTTCTCCCAGATTGACTAAAACAGTCGAAAAGCGGACTGTTGTCCGGAATGAATAGTGCGGCGGCAATGCCACCATATACTACTACCGGTAGTGCCAGCCACCAGATGCGCTCACCCATCAGTGTGCGGCACAACAAGAACCAGTAGTTATGAATACCATCAGCAGCCAGATGCCAATGCAATAGGTCAGCACACCACTGATTCCATAGAATTTGGTGACGGTGATGATGGAAAACGGAACAAACAGAAACAGCCAGAACAGATTGAAGCCATCCAGTCCGGAACGGATCAGCAGGAAGTCGATAAGACGGTTCCGCTTGATGGGAAGCAGCAGGTAGGGCTTCACTTCCTGGGTGGGTGTTTTTTTGGAAAGGCAGGCGTATCAGGAAATCCAGCACAAGGACAAATATCAATCCGGAATTCATTACGTGATAGGCTTCTGTGGCACCGCCGTCAAAGGCGAATGCAAAGGTCGTACCGAAGAATATCAGGTAACCGGCCCAGAAGACAAACATGAAGTACATCCAGAATTTTCCGAATTTACTTTTTTCGTACATCGGATTTCGTTTTTCTGCCAGTTTTCCGTGCTTGCGCAAATCTAAGAAATGACTCATAGTATTTGTATATATAGAGTTTGTATAAAAAAAGGCTGCGCTGCCTTTCATCGAACAACGCAGCCTTCTGTGTGTATGGCTCTCTTATTCTTTGTCAGGAGTTTCAGGACTGATCATTGATACCTCAATCTCGTTCTTCTGCTTGAACAAGTCGTCGGTGAACTTCTGGATGTCCTTCACGGTGATGCTGTTGACAATCTGTTCGTAATCCTTTATCGGATTCATACCGGTGAACAGGTATTCGTCAATGCTTCCCAGCCAGTAGCTGTTCTCCTTCAAGTCTTCGGCATGTTTCTTCAGCATGAACTCCTTCACTTTATTCAAGTCTCCTTCCGACGGACCTGCTTTGGCGATGTTGTCGAGTTCTGCAAAGATAATCTGCACAGCTTTTCTCTTTTTGCCGGAGCGGTTTCGAATACAATCTGCAAGAGAGCCTTTTCTTTCGGATATTTGCTTAATTGGCCGCCTACATATACACCGTAAGTGCCCCCCTTCGTCTTCACGTACCTTGGCTGTATAAACCAAGTCGAGAATCTGGCTGGTCATACTCAGCAGGATGTCATTTTTCAGGTCGTACTTGCAGTCACCGTTCAGCAGGACAAAGTTCGACGCTTTGGCAGTTTCCTGCTTCCGTACGAATTCGTTCTTATAAACTCCCTGGCGCATGTCCACTTTATTGTCCTTGAATGTTTCCTTGCGGTTGATGGCAGGCAGTGAACCCAGGTACTCGGCGATGAGTGGTTTCATTTCCTCCACATTCACATTTCCTACAAAGATAAAGGTAAAATCGCTGGCATCTTTGTAGCGGTCTTGATACATGGACAGAATCTTGTCATAATCCATCTTGTCAATCATGTCCGCCTTTATTCTGGCTCTTCTGGGATGGTGCATGTAAATACCGGCCGAGACAGAGTCACTGAACGCTACCTGGGGATTCATTTCCATATTCTGCAAAGCAGCTTTGTTGCGGTTCTTGTAGGATGCGAAGGCATCGTCGTCACGGCGTGGAGCGGTGAACGTCAAGTAAGTGAGCTGCATCATTGTTTCGAAGTCTTTCGGTGAACAGCTGCCATTGACGGTTTCTGTCTTGTCACCGATACCATAGCTGACGGAAGCTTTCTTGCCGGCCAGAACTTTTTCCAGGTCTACGGCACTGAAATTACCCAGACCACCGACACTCACTGCATCCAGTCCGTTGATGTTGATGATTTCCGAGTCGGGGAACAGGGAACTACCGCCTAGGCTGACTCCCTTCATGCGGATTTCGTCTGCCTTGAAATCTGTCTTCTTGATAATGACCTTGACTCCGTTGGAGAGTGTCAGCGTTGTAGTGCCGAATGTATCATCTGTCTGCTCGGATACAATCTTTCCGCCTTTCAGGGCTTCGGCCATCAAAGGTTCATCCGACACCTTGTCTACGTAGGCAGTCAGTTTTTCAGCTTTAATATCTTTCAGAATCTTCTTGATTGCATCTTCTGTCGGCATTTTCAATCCTTCCTTATCCGGACCGAGAATTGCGACTACCTGGTTACTGTCTGTCACGAGGGCTTGCATCATCTGGTTCAGTGCGGCAACCGGAATGGCGGGAGCTATCTGATTGATGATGGCGTATTCGTTTTCGATGCCCGGAATCGGTTCGTTATCGAGGAAATGACGGACATATTCATCCACGTACTCTTCATTCTTGCGTTTGTCACGCTCGTTATAAGCAGATTCCAGTTGGCGCAGATATTCGGCACGGGCACGGTTGTATTCCGTTTCCGTAAAGCCGAACTTGGCGGGCGCGTTCTGTTTCGCGCAGGAGAGTGGCTATTCCATTTCTATGGCATCTTCCATTGCAGACAACGACACCGGTGAAGGCATCTTTGGTTTTGGCAACAAAGAAATCATCGTCATAAGTGGCGGCATATATATAAGGAGGATTGGCGGTCTGTACCAATTCGTTCAGACGCGCATTCAGCATATTGTTGATGAGCGTGGTTGCATAATTCTGTACCAGATAGCCCATGTCGCCTTTCTGCTCGTCAGGAGTGGCTTCGTGCTTGTTGAAGATGAGGGCTTGTACATTGGACTGTTCCTTGTCCTGATAAACCAATACAATAGGCTCCTTGTTGTCGTTTACCGGATAGTACTCGCGTTTGGCAGCATTGGGCTGGGCGGGAATATCAGAAAACATTTTCTTGAATTTGGGCTTCGATGGCGTCCACATCTATATCGCCAACTACCACAATACCCTGAAGGTCCGGACGGTACCACTTTTCATAGTAGTCTCTCAAAGTTTGCGGTTTGAAGTTCATAACGACCTCCATCGTTCCGATAGGGAAACAAGTGGCATACTTCGTTCCTTCGAACATGACTGGAAGCATCTTCTCCTGGAAGCGTTGTATGGCGCTCATACGGGTGCGCCATTCTTCGTTGATGACTCCGCGTTCTTTGTCTATTTCCTTCGGGTCCAGGGTCAAATCGTTACTCCAGTCGTGCAGAATCAGCAGGCAGGAGTCGATGGCTCCCGGAGTAGTGACCGGCACATTGGAAATGTTGTATACGGTTTCGTCTACGGAAGTATAGGCGTTCAAGTTCTCACCGAATTTCACCCCGATACGCTCCAGGTATTGCTTCAGTGCATCACCGGGGAAGTGGGTCGTTCCATTGAAACACATGTGTTCCAGGAAGTGGGCAAGGCCGCGCTGGTCGGCTTCTTCCTGAATGGAGCCTACCTTTTGGGCAATGTAAAAGTCGGCCCGGTTTGCAGGCTGGCTGTTCTTGCGGATATAATAGGTCAATCCGTTGTCCAACTTTCCGATACGGACATTTTTTCGTCGACCGGGATAGGCGGCATTTGCTGTGCAAATACCTGCTGAAAATTTGCAGCAAAGAATTAACGCTACAATCCATAAACCACGTAATAGATGTTTCATATTATTATGAATTTAAAGTTGTTCTTGAACTATCTGTCGGACAGCCCTTTGGATAAATCACAACTTCTGTTGTTTTTTTGCGGATTCCATTCCGGATAAATGGAATTTATCTGACTGCTTCCCGGATGCGGACCAATTTGGTCAGCAGGTCTTCCAGCAGGTCGAGTTTCAGCATGTTGGCGCCGTCACTCTTGGCTACGGCGGGATTTTCGTGGGTTTCGATGAACAGTCCGTCTACACCTACGGCAACACCGGCTTTGGCTACGGTCTCGATAAGTTGCGGCATACCTCCCGTGACGCCACTGGTCTGGTTGGGCTGTTGCAAGGAGTGGGTTACATCCAGGATGACGGGGAAACCGAAGGTCTGCATTTCGGGGATGCCGCGATAGTCGATGACTAAATCCTGATAACCGAAAGTAGTTCCGCGTTCCGTCAGCATGACGTTCCTATTGCCTGCTTCCACTACTTTATCAGCCGCAAAGCGCATGGCAAGCGGAGAGAGGAACTGCCCTTTCTTGATGTTGATGGTTTTTCCCGGTTTTGGCGGCGGCTACAAGCAGGTCTGTCTGCCGGCAGAGGAAGGCGGGAATTTGCAGAATATCCACATATTCGGCAGCCATGGTGGCTTCTTCGGCTGCATGAATGTCGGTCACGGTAGGTACTCCGAAGGTGGTGTGCACTTTTTGCAGTATCTTCAGCGCCTTTTCGTCGCCGATGCCCATAAAGGAATCCAGGCGGGAGCGGTTGGCTTTTGCGGTACGACCCTTTGAATACATAGGGGATTTGCAGTTTTTTCGGTGATAGTCACGATACGTTCGGCAATGCGCATTGCCATTTCTTCTCCTTCGATGACACATGGACCTGCCAGTAGGAAGAAGTTTCCGGCGGGATTATTCTTTAATTCAATCATAGGTTGTTACTGATTAAGTAGTTTTCAATTGGGTATAATCAATGTTATTGCTTCATGCAGTACGCTGATGTCCAGTGGAAAATGACGGTCGAGAATACGTCCGTCCAAATCGACAGAGGCATTTTGCGCACGCAGCACTTTTTACCTTTTTGCGTACGGTAGGGCATCACTACCTTATGGTTCAGAATCCGCCCTTGGATAAGCATCCACAATCCCGACCATAGTTGCAGCAATTCGGGACGGTAAATGACGGAAACATCCAGCCAGCCATTATAGGGCACTGCACTAGGCGCTTGTCCGTATCCCCCACGCACTGCCTATGCAGACAGTCATGATGCGTCCGCGTATATGCTCGCCGTTTATCTTGAGATGCATGCGGTACAGCTTCCGTTCGAAGATAATGGATAGCAGTGCCATGAAGTAAGAGAGGAACTTCACTCCCCAGAAACGCTTGCACTGGTCGGTGATTTTCACGATACGGGCTCCCAGGCCTATGTTGATGGCATTGAGAAAGTAGCGTGTCAGATGCTTTTCACCGTCGTAATAATAGCAGGTACCCACGTCTATTTTCCGGCGGCGGTTGTTGATGATGCAATCCACCGCTTTCTTGTAGTCCGAACTCATTTCCCAATAGTCGGCAAAGTCATTTCCTATACCATTGGGGATGATGCCGATGGCTATATTCTCCTTGTCCGGTGCATTGGAAAGCATGATGCCGTTAATGACGTCATTCAGTGCGCCGTCACCGCCTACTACAACAATGGTGCGGTAGCCGTTGTTGGCAAGGATACCTGCCAGACGCTCTACCGAACCGAACCCTTCGGACTGCACATAGTCGTAAGGCACACCTTTGCTGTCCATGTATTCTTTGATTTCTTTCCACCGTTTCTGCACTTTCCGTGTTCCGGCTTTGGGGTTGTATATTACTCCCAACTTTTCGGGTTCTGCACTCATGATTCTATTTACAATTTGACTATTTACTATTTACGATTTAAATCACCCGGTCACTTTATCGTTTCATCATCCTTCCAACTTCTTCTTTACAAAAGCTATCTTTTCTTCCATCGGCCACCGGGCATTCATCCAATGGATGGTAAATCCACGCCGTTCCATACCGCGGAACCAGGTCATCTGGCGTTTGGCAAACTGGTGGATGGCTGTTTCCAGTTGCGTGAACATCTCTTCATAGGTCAACTTGCCGATGAGATAAAGTGTCAGATACTTGTATTCCAGTCCGTAATAGATGAGGTCATCCGGTTGGATGCCTTGCTCTATCAGAAGGCGCACTTCGTCTATCATTCCTTCTTCCAGGCGCTGGTGCAGGCGGCGGGTGATTTTCTCCCGACGCAATTCCCGGTCGATGTCCACACCTATGATGAGACTGTTCATCTCGGGGGAAGGAACGTTCGTCTACTGGGGTATGGGCATAATACTCTTCGATTTCGATGGCTCGTATGGCACGTTTGGCTGTGTCCACGTCCGTGGTATTGTGCAGGCTTTTGTAACCTTTCAGTATGTCGGTCAGTTCTTCCAGCGATTTGTCTGCCAGACGGGTGCGCAACTCGGGATTCTCGGGTACGGGCAGCAGACGGTAGCCTTTCAGTACTGATTCGAGATACATTCCGGTTCCTCCACATACAACGGGCAGGCAACCTTTTTGTTTAATAGTCTCGTAAGCATTCAAGAAATCACGCTGATACTCGAAAACATTGTACTTATAGCCCGGGGCGGCTATGTCGATGAGGTGATGGGGAATCTGTTTCCCGTCGACGGTATAGTCAGCAAGGTCTTTGCCGGTGCCTAGGTCCATCCCCCGGTAGATTTGCCGTGAATCGGCACTGATGATTTCCGTATGGAGTTCGGCGGCCAATGGCGGCTGCAAATGGAGTCTTTCCTGAAGCGGTAGGCCCTAATATGGCGATTAAATCATAGTCTGGCATATATAAGTTCTTGTTAATCTCACTACAAAGATAGTGCTAAACCGAATGCAGAATAAAATGAACTCGTTCAGTTTTTTATGCTGAGGTGCAGCTTATCTTCGTGTTAGTGCAAAGATAATGCAAACTGGGAGTATTAATGGAAAGAAACTTGCTCAGTTTTTTTACGTGATGCTATAACCTTCTTTTCTACTTTAGAAGCATGGAAAAAAGTGAAAAAGGACGTGTAAAACGAGCATTAATCTTATTAAATGTGTTATGAAACATGCCTTTTTTTCTTGGAAAGTTTGTCAATGTCCCAAAAGTCCGTACATTTGCAATGTGCTTTTTCATAGTATTAGATTTAAGGTTAACAAAGGTTGGAGTACAGCGGTACTCCATTTTTTTATGCCCTAAACTGAACTTTGGCACATTTTTTTCTATATTTTTACACTATATATTGAATGAACAAACATATTCACCTCTTATGAAGCTCTGTATATAGCTACGCTCAACGAATAGCCCTGCTTGATAAAGCTATTCAGCTATCTGGCAAACGATGACCCGTTTGCCACAGAGATTGTGTATCCTTTTATTCATGAATTTGCAGGATGGCATGCTGTACTTGTACAGTGTGTTGTTTTGTGCTATTTTATTGTTGAGCAATGCATTATACATATAAACAGATATGGCTTATCAACTTTCCGGTAATGATGAGCATTTTGATGGAGCAGCTGATAAATATAACCGATGCTGTTTTCTTAGGTCACGTTGGCGAGGTGGAATTGGGAGCATCTGCCATTGCGGGGATTTATTATTTGGCGGTCTACATGCTTGGGTTTGGGTTTAGTATCGGATTGCAGGTGATGATTGCCCGAAGGAATGGAGAATGTGACTATGGTAAGGCTGGGAAGATATTCTTTCAAGGTTTCTCTTTTATCGGGATTGGCCATTTTGCTTTGTCTGCTGATGCAGGCAAGTTCTCCTTTCATATTGGGAAGGTTGATTTCCTCGCCGGAGATTTATCGGGCTGTAATTCAATATCTGGACTGGCGCAGTTTCGGTTTGCTGTTTTCGTTTCCGTTTTTGGTTATCCGTTCTTTCTTGTGGGAATAACATGCACTCGGGCATTATCGTGGGCTGCTGCCGTTGCAGTAGTGATTAATATTCCTTTGAATTATATTCTGATAATTGTTGGAGGACTGGGAATATCGGGAGCTGCCATTGCTTCTTCTCTGGCAGAGATGGGTTCTTTGGTGATGCTTCTTTTCTATGTATGGCTGAAAATAGATAAAGGGAAATATGGATTGAAACCGGTATATGACGGAAAGCTGTTGGTGGATGTGCTGAGCTTGTCGGTATGGAGCATGCTTCATGCCTTTATCAGCGTGGCTCCGTGGTTCTTGTTTTTTGTGGCGGTGGAACATTTGGGTAAAACGGAATTAGCCATTTCCAATATTACGCGAAGTGTATCTGCTGTCTTTTTTAGTAATAGTCAATTCTTTTGCGGTCACTACGGGTTCGCTGGTCAGTAATGCGATTGGGGCTGGAGAAAGGAGGGCTGTTTTCATTATCTGCCGTAAGATACTGAGGTTGGGCTATTCTGCTGGATTTCCACTGATAGGGGTAGCTGTATGTTATAATCGCTTGATAATAGGAATCTATACAGATAACGAACTGTTAACAGAGCAGGCTTTCATCCCTTTTGTTGTGACGTTGCTGAATTATACCTTTGCCTTGCCAGGCTATGTATATCTCAACGCAGTTGGAGGGACCGGTAAAACCGGATTACTTTCTTTCCAAGTGACTACCACTGTCGTGTATCTGGGGTATCATTTATTGGTTAAGCGCTTGCACTCATGCATCCTTGGCTATTTACTTAACGGCAGAATACCTTTTTGTGATTTTGCTGGCACTGCAATCGGTTTTCTATTTAAGAAGTAAACAATATTAGAAACATATCGAATTATGATGACTAAAATATATCCGCGTACGGGAGATAAGCAAACCGTATATCTTAATGCTGTTGTAAAGGATCCTCGAATAGAGGTTGGTGACTATACTATTTATAATGATTTTGTAGCTGACCCTTTGTTGTTCGAGAAAAACAATGTGCTGTATCATTACCCCATCCATCAGGAGAGGCTGGTTATTGGTAAATTCTGTTCCATTGCTTGCGGTACGAAATTTCTGTTCAACTGTGCCAATCATACGTTGAAATCTCTGTCTACTTATACATTTCCTTTATTTTACGAAGAGTGGGGATTGAAGAAATCGGACATAACGGATGCATGGGATGACAAAGGAGATATTATAATAGGTAATGATGTTTGGATTGGTTATGAAGCGGTGATAATGGCTGGTGTTCATATAGGAGATGGGGCGATTATTGGTGCACGTGCTGTTGTGACTAAAGATGTTCCCCCTTATACAATTGTAGGGGGAACTCCTGCCAAAGAAATCAGGAAACGTTTTGATGAGGATGTGGTGAAGAAATTATTGCGGCTGCAATGGTGGGATTGGTCGATTGATGAGATACGCTGTTACTTGCCGCATCTTGTACAAGGCTGTTGGGATAGATTTCCTTAATAATCCATCATCAGTGAGTTGCCGGTCTTGCCTCGTGAAATGTCAAGGTTAGGCGGTGCATAGCTCTGGTTACAGCTACATAAAGCATACTCTTGTCAATCTCCGAACGGTAATTTCTCTCATCCGTCTGTGGAATAATGACTTCGTCAAACTCGAGCCCTTTTGCCATGTGGGCAGAGGTGATGACGATGCCTTGCACAAATGCGGAGCTTTGACTTGATAGGAAGCTGATATCATTGGCATATGATTTCAGCATGTCTGCCATCTTCCTGGCTTGCTGCTCCGTCTTGCATATGATGCCAAGAGACTTATATCCGGATTTCCGGTAAGTGGAGATTAGCCCCATAATGCCGGACAGTTCTTCTACGGCACTGCCGAACTGCAGGATTTGTGGCTTTTCTCCATGCCGGGCAACCGGTTCCAGCTCTGCGTTAGGATGAATCTTTTGCGCAAAATCCGTAATCTCGAAGGTGGAACGATAATCTCTTACACAATTTCAGATTTCACTTGCAGTAAGTGACTTTTGGATAGTTTCTGCTGTGGATGAACCATAAGGATTCACGGACTGTCCTGCATCGCCCAACACGGTTTTTCCGGCATGGAAAGAGTTTCTGTATTACCTTGTACTGTATGGGCGAATAGTCCTGCATCTCATCTATCAACAGATGTTTGACTCTGAATGGCTGGTTCCCGTTTCCCTCCAATGCCAAGTGTAGGTATGCCAGCGGTGCCAAGTCTGAGTATTCGAGTGTATGTCCCTTTCGCATTTTGAACATTCCGGGATTATTTGTCCATTTAAAGAAATCTTTGTAGACTTGAATGTCGTTATTGCCTGCAAACATTAGTCTGATTTCTTTTTTCAAAAGGTTTCTGCCGGTGGTGGTTACCGTAAAGGTGTATTGTATTTTCAACATATCCAGCATATAATCAGCCATAGCATCAAATCGTCGGCGTATGGGATAACGGTTGAAACGTAGGTACTGTTCTTCGATAAACGGGGCAGGTATGGTGATGTATTTGGTCAGCTTCACGTCTGCTGCCTTGAAGTAGGTGTTCTCTATGTGGAGGATAAACTTGTCAAGCTCTGAAATGAAGCCGAAAGAGGCTTTATAGGCTATTCTGTTGATGAGGCTTGAGGATGGCTTTTCTAACAGTTCATTCACTAGCCCGAAGTATGTTTGGTACTTATATTTGTGTTCCAACACTCCGGAGAGTATTTGTTCCATACTGGTTTCGGGCACGGTTTCTTCCCCAAGTTCGGGGAGGACGTTGGAGATATAATCGGAAAACACTTTGTTGGGGGAGATAATCAGAATATCTTTTGATGAGATGCTGTCTCTGAAGGTATAGAGCAGGTAGGCTATGCGGTGCAGGGCTATGGATGTTTTTCCAGAGCCGGCCACTCCTTGAATAATAAGCGTGCGGATATCTTCGTTGCGGATAATCCGGTTCTGTTCCCGTTGGATGGTGGCAACGATATTTTTGCATCTTGTCATCTGCATTGGAACTTAACTCTTTTTGCAGAATGTCGTCATGGACGGTCAGGGCACTTTCAATCATAAATTCCATTTTGCCGCCCCGAATTCTGTATTGGCGTTTTAGGGAAATTACTCCTTTAATCTCTCCCGATGGAGACCGATAGCCTGCTTCTCCTAATTCATGGTCATAGAACATGCTCGAAACGGGTGCTCGCCAGTCATGGATAAGGGTAGCTCGACTTTCCGGGTCATAGAAGGTATGGATACCTATATAGATAGGCATCACTTTGCTGTTTTCTTTCTTTTCCAAAAAAAGTCAATTCGTCCGAAGTAAGGAATGGCAAGTATCTTGGTGAGCCGCTTATGCTTGTTGATTACACTTTCCCCCAAGGCAAAATGGTTCAGGATGCTTTCGCGCATGGAGCGTATCTCGTGTGGGTCGATGTCTTTGTTGAACCAGATATAGTCTTTGTATTCTGCCAAGGTGTCGACGTGGTCTTTCACGGATGCGTCGGTATTACCGATAACCTTTTTCAGAAAACTGATTATTTGCTTTAAATATTCTTTCTCTTGTTTCTCTGTTTGATTGAATGCCATAATTAGTTGTTGCTAAAAGATAAGACAGTGTGCAAAATTAGTGTATTGTATCAAGAAGGGAAATGGCTATTTATAGCTATATACTGGGAAGTTTTATATCTTTGCACATTCAAAAAAGGTGGAGGTAAATGGACATTCATGAGCTTGCAAGGCAGAATCAGCAATCTGCATGGAAAGTATTGGAAGATACCTGTATTATTGAAGCATGGGAGCGCATTGGAGCAACCGTTCATTTGGTGGGCTCACTCCGTACCGGGCTGTTGGCGAAAAGTAGGGATATAGATATCCATATTTATACCGATAGGTTGGATGTAGGAGAGAGCTTTTCGGTCATCCGGGAACTTGCGGAACGGTTGCCTTTGCAGGAAATACAATATAGGAACCTTATCCATACGGAGGAAGAGTGCATGGAGTGGCATGCTTTATATAAGGATAGAGAACAGAATACTTGGAAGTTTGATATGATTCACATCCGGAAAGGTTCCAGGTATGATGGTGTTGTAGAAAAGGTGACTGCCGCTATTGCGGAGCGCCTTACTCCTGAAATTAGGAAAACGATATTGCAAATCAAATTCGATGTGCCGGATGGTGTAACGATTCCAGGTATAGAGATTTATCATGCTGTCTTTACGGGAGGTGTCCGCACTTATAAGGAGCTTGAAGAGTGGCGCAAAACAAATCAGTTGGCGGACAGTCTCGGTTGGCTTCCGTAATCTTAGAGGTAGATACCAAGATTTTCTACTATATGGATGGCTTCCATTATATTGTTGGCATCTAACTTGCTTAGGATGATTTTTCCGGTGATTGTTCACAGTATAGATGCATCACTCCCAGCTGGTGAGCGATTTCCTTGCTTAAAAAACCTTGTCGGATGAGTCGTAATATTTCTTTCTCCCGGTTGGATAATTGTTTGTCAGGAGAAACAGTGCATGTTGGAAGCATCTCTCCCGTTTTTCTGTTCACCACCGTCCGTTTGATTCTTTCGATAGGGGTCTGGTCGGGAAGTATGTCCATTACTCCCATGATTATCCAGGCTTTACCATTCCGGTCTGTTTCTATGACTTGTTGCCGGCTACTTACATTGATATACTGTTGCCGTGCATTCAACATACGGAATTGAAATATTTGCCGGTAGTCATTTCTTTCTTCCGGTGGGAGTGAGTAGATGAACTGTCCATGCTCGATTTGGCATTCCGTGAGTTGCATTCTGTCATCAGGGTGTATTCTCTCTTCCAGTAAATCGCCTTGTTGCCTGATTGTCTTATCCAAGTGGGATTGTATCCGAAAAGATGGGCAAAACTGTCGGATGCAAAATCGTATCTCTCCTTTAAATACGTCAACTGTCAAAAAATACAGCTCTGACTCATTTGTGAGAACGCTTGCACGGATATTCTTTTCTTGTTCCATAAATCATAGTCCACATCGGGACCGCTAATCTGCTGTCTTGCCCATAATTCTTTGGGAGTTGTCTTGTTGGTAGTCATGGAACAAAGATAACTGATAATTTTCTTTTGAGCTTTATCTTTTACGGGATAATATTATTTCTAAGAATATGTTGTAGGGTTGGATTAAGTGGCTACCCTTGTAGGCCGTGTCATTGGGGACGCCGTGAATGAAAAGCAAACGAGTAATAAATTCAATATGTGATAAGATGAAAGATATACCGGCAGACAGCCTAATAAAGAATTATTTTCCTGTAGATTATATAGATTCTTTTTCTAAAGTGATGGTCACTGGGCAGGCTTTGACACCGGAAGATTTTCGCAATCTTGCCTTCAGCCGATTTCCTAAGTGGATTGGTTGGCTCATGAATTTCAGGAATGCGATTGTAAAGCCATTAGGACTGGATACAGCAACCAGATTTACAGATATGGTCTTGGATAAAATCTGCATGAAGAAATTCTCGGAATGCCGGATAAGCATCTTGATTTCCATGTGTCCATGTGGTGCGGGGAATATCACGAAGGAAACAAGAACTTCGGATTACTACTGTTGTGAAGTACAATAATTGGGCTGGGAAGGGCATATTTCTTTATTATCAGACCTTTTCATGGGATAATAGTAAAGTCTATCTTAAAGCATGTTGCTGGGGATAGGGGGAGTGGGAGTATTTATTTGAGTGGTGCCACCAGGAATCGAACCTTTTAATTTCGGTTTTATTTGCTAAATCCCTGATTGACTGCACATTTACTACTTTATCTTTTATGAAAGCCATTGAATTAGCACTACACTAAATTCATCGCTTTTCGTAATTGTCTTTACAATCATCATCTCTTTGACAACGTAAAGGTAGATAAAAAGGTTCGATTTCCGCAAATGTCAATAGGGATTTTTATGAAATATTTTTTGCTCAAACCTGATAATGTTCCTAAAAGATGGCTAAGAGCCTGTCTTAATCTTACTCAATTCTATTTTGAGAGTTTTATCCAATATCTTTCAGCCATAGGCTGTAGCCTGTCTCTTATTGCCTTCATCACAGTATCGAAATCAAGTGCCTCTTTCCATTGAATTTTTCTAAGAAAAGCCTTCCAACGGCTTATGCGTGCCCCGTCTGTAGCAAAACTATCCGTAAACAGTTGCAAATCGGGGTTGTATGCAAGTCTTCGATTGTCGAACGTCGCTTCGATAGCGTCATACAAAGCGTCGTCATTCAAATTTCTCTTCGTCAGGAGCTGATAACAGTCAAAGAAATCTTTCATGCGACTGTTGAGGACATCACGATCTATCATCGTATGGAACTTCTCGGCAATAACGGTTTCTAAAGAATATGCCTGTATATTCACAGAAGGGATATCCGGTAAAAGCAGAGGAAAGTCTATAGTTGTTGGATGTGGAATGACGACATCGCCAAAGCCAA
>ENA-OQHD01000498-OQHD01000498.1-human-gut-metagenome-genome-assembly--contig:-NODE-498-length-13965-cov-6.379246_pt1 | contig 13965 bp, 15 predicted proteins | sample MGYA00242560_ERZ504711 | MGnify/ENA primary metagenome ERZ504711 (study PRJEB26092, sample SAMD00036198) | human gut metagenome | host: Homo sapiens | study: EMG produced TPA metagenomics assembly of... | reverse complement strand
ACTGCTACAACACCGAATTTTTTAATTCTGGTCATATTACTCATAATAAAATCCTCGCTTTCTTTATACTTGTTATTATTTCTAATTTTTTCATGTTATGTTATCCACAATTTTTCCTGTAATTTCATTTGGTTTTCCACAGATCATACAGAGACCTTGTGAATAACACGATCCTGATTCGGGGAAACCCCGGCATCCATTTTCAATCAGACTTCGACGTTCTCACCTTTTAATCCGCAAAATTCTCCTTCAATCTGTGCATCCTCATGTGCGATCAGCCATTTATTCATCGCTGCAAGAAGTCTGTTTTCTGTTTCGTTTGTTTCTATGGTCATTTTACCAACTTAAAAAGGCATTATCGACCAAATAATTAGCCAAATAATGCCCATTTCTTATCTTTTTATCCTCTCATTCTATTCCACGCCCCATTATTCCTTCGGTGGCAAGAATCCCTTACTTGTCTTCACGATCACTTTATCAAATACCATGAACATGGACGGCAGTACGAAGATTACGACTACCATACTGATCAGTGCTCCTCTCGCCATCAGGATACACAGGGAACTGATCATATCAATGTTGGAGTAAAGTCCTACACCGATCGTTGCTGCGAAGAAGCTCAACGCACTTACCATGATAGACTGTGCGGATACGCGGTGCGCAGTTGTGATGGAATCGTATTTATTTGCGCCATGGTTACGCTCTCTCTTATAACGAGTTGTCATAAGAATTGCATAGTCTACGGTGGATCCAAGCTGAATGGTTCCGATTACGATAGATGCCACGAATGGCAACTTAGTTCCCATGTAGTATGGAATACCCATATTGACGAAAATCGCGAACTCAATAACGCCTACCAGGATGATCGGCAGTGAGATTGACTTGAACAGAAGCATGATGATCACGAAAATAATTCCGATTGATACTGCACTTACTGTCTTGAAGTCTTTATCTGTAATGTCGATCAGATCTGCTGTCAGAGGACCTTCTCCGATCAGCATTCCACCTTCATCATATTTATGAAGAATCGTATTCAGTTCTTTGATCTGGTCATTCAATTCATCTGTAGCTACCTTATATTCCGAGTTCGCCAGTACAAGCTGGTACTTATCATTCTTTAATGATCTTGTCACTGAATCCGGGATCATGCTTGCCGGTACGGACGGCCCGATCAGGGAGTCAAGTCCAAGTGCCCATTTGATTCCGTCCACCTTATCCATCTCATTCAGCATCTTGCCTACGTCCGCTGAATCTGTAGAGCTGTCTACAAGAATCATGTGCGTCGTATTCATGTCGTAATCTTCCTTCAATTTCTCATTTGCAATGATACTCGGAAGATCTTTTGGAAGTGTCTCATCCAGGTTGTAATAAACGCCTGTATGGTTATTTCCGTAAATAGCCGGGAATAGCAGAACTACGAACAGTGCCACATAGATGAGATATCTCTTAGTAACCTTATCTGAAATCTTTCCGATATCCGGAAGGAATGGTTTATGTTTTGTCTTCTCAATAATCTTGTCACAGCACAGGATCATGGATGGAAGGATTGTTACGCAGGCAAGTACACCAAGGATAACACCCTTAACCATAACAACACCGATATCAAGTCCAAGTGTGAATGACATAAAGCACAGTGCGATAAATCCGGCAATTGTTGTGACGGAGCTTCCGATTACAGATGAAAATGTCTGTGAGATTGCATGTGCCATTGCACGGTGTTTATCTCCGTCGTAACGGATCTGCTGTTCTTCGTAACTATGCATCAGGAAGATCGAATAGTCCAGCGTTACACCCAGCTGCAGAACTGCTGCCAATGCCTTTGTAATATAGGAGATCTCTCCCATAAAGTAGTTACTTCCCAGGTTATAGACAATCGCGATTCCAATACTGAGCATGAAGAGGATCGGTACAAAGAACGATTCCATTGTAAGACCAAGTACGATCATCGCCAGCACAACCGCGATCAATACATACAACGGTGTCTCTTTCTCCGCCAGCTCCTTCGTATCCGTAACAACTGCTGACATACCACTTAAAAAGCACTGCTCGCCCGCCAGAGAACGGATCTCGGAGATTGCTTCCATTGTTCCGTCCGAAGATGTTCCTTCATCAAAAAAGATTGCCATCATCGTTCCAGTCTCGGAGTTAAATGCATCATAAACCTTTGTCGGCAGCATACTCTTCGGCATACTGATATCTGCGATAGAATCATACCAGATAACCTCTTTTACATGATCTACCTTCTCAATCTTCTCTTTTAGCTTCGATACATCCTTGTCTTCCATTCCATCGACTATAAACATCGAGAATGCACCTGTACCGAAATCATTTACCAAAATATCCTGGCCTTTCATCGTCTCGATGTTATCCGGCAGGTAAGTCAATACATCATAATTAATTCTCGTATGCAGATACCCCAATGCAGACGGAATCAACAATAAGATACTGAGAATCAGAATCGGCACTCTGAATTTTACTATCTTTTTTCCAAACTTTACCATCATATACCTTTCGCTCCCTTCCTTATATCTTGTTTATGACCATTGGTCATTTTAATCTCTTATTGAACTATACAATAAAAATGACTAACAGTCAATATATTTTGTACTGTTAGTCATTTTTTCTTTTTATTTATATTCCTTTTTCGTAACTGTTCAGAGCCAACCTCCAAAATTGTTCAGAGCCAACCTCCAAAATTGCTACGCATTTCGTCGGTGTGGCGTATCCGCCAAATAAAATTTCAAAAACAGTTTTAAAAAGTGCAAGCATTTATGCCTGTTTTTGAAATTTTGCTTGGCTCTGAACAGTTACCCAATTTTTCATCTATATTCACTTGGAAGAATTCCGTAATTTTTTCCGAAATGCCCTTGCCATCGCCTTGCTTCCGGAGAAGCCGCTGCGAAGTGCTGTCTCAGTGATATTATATTTTCCGCCCTTCAGGTCTTTCATTGCATATTCCAGACGGATATTCTGCAGATAGCTCTTGTATGTGATTCCCGCATATTTCTGAAACATCCTCGACAGATACGTCGGAGAATATCCAAAGATTCTTGCCACCTCTTCCAGACTTAATTCCTGCGCATAATTCTCTTTCATATAAGCAGTAATCGTCGAAAGCTTGTTCAGATTCTTATTCTTTCTGACAAAAGCATCCTCCACTTCTGTCAGACGATACTCCTTCACCAGCAGATATAGCAGATGATAAAAAATTACTGTTCATCTTCATGTCATATCCACACTGCTTTTCGCAATACGTCTTATACAGTTCTTCCAACAATTCCATAAAGCGCGAGTCCTTACGTCCCGGTTCATGCGTAAACCAGATAAATTGCTCTCCTGTATAATATTTTTCAAAAACTTTCAACGGAATCTGAAGAACAATCGTCTCGTTTGGCAACGGAGAATCTACTTCATGAACCTCATTCGAATTCACAATCATAAATTCTCCCGCTGTCAGATGCCAGGTCTTCTCATCGATCTTAAATTCCAGTTCTCCGTCGCACACTGCAAAAATCTCAATCGATCTGTGCCAATGTTTTTCTCTATGGTAATGTCCTTCTCTGCCTTCAAATAAGAATAGTTTAAAAGGAAATCCAACTTCCGGAACGATCAATTCATGCGCAAACTGCATCTCTTTTATTCACCACACTTTAGGCTTTCGTCCACTTATGTACCGTATCTGTTCCCGGACTACATAATTCCACTGTAGATCCATCATCTGACAGTGTATAGACATATTCCAGTGTTCCACCGGAGATAACCAGATTCAGCCTCAATGTACCGTCTGCATTCTCTGCAACACAATATGTTCCCTTTGTCTCACCGGAGGAACTCTTGATCACAAGCTTTCCGTCCTTCTTTAATTTATATTCATTTCCGCTGTTGTCTGTCCACTTTCCGATCAGCCCCTTCGCACGGTCATCCGTCAGATCCAGAAGTTCTGTATCCGCCTGGAGTAATTTTATATCCTTACCACCATCCAGGGACTCCAGCACTACGCCATAGCCTGTATCATCTGTCGTAACCGCATACAGTTTACCTTCTTCTTCGCCGTCCATTGTGATCTTGATCGTAATGTTGTTATCCTCATCAAATCCACACTCAAATGTCAGTCCGGCGTCATCCTTAGTTCCTGTTCCATCTTCTTTCAGATCATACACAGTATCTGTTCCAATCACCTTCCACTGCTTTGCCATAACTCTCTTAACAGAATCACTTGGAAGAACCGCGTTGTCTCCCATCTGTTCTTTCATCGTACTGCTTGCTTTGTCCACCTCTTCTGTCGTAGATGCAGCCGGTTCTGTTTTCTTCGTATCGCCGCATCCTGTCATACACAATGTGCTTGCCAGAAGTAATGCTACTACTAATCTTTTCATATTCTCTCTCCAGTCTTGTTACTGTCTGATCAGAAAGATAGCATTCCGATCAGGACTTACAGTCTTTAGAGTATCACAAACGCACTGTAAATTCCAGTAAAGTTAATACAATTTCACGGTTATTTCATTTTTAGACACACTCGTTTTCGTTTGTTTTCAACAAACTTTAATGCTTTTGCACTGTTTCACTTTACCTCGACAGCTTGTTTATTTTCTTAACATATGATACACTATTCACAATGTAAAATTATAGGTAACTTGGGAGGAAATAGGTTATGATTATCTCTACAAGAGGGCGTTATGCTCTCCGAGTCATGATTGATCTGTCTCAGCAGGATCCGGACTCTTACACACCGCTGAAAGAGATCGCAGCACGTCAGGAGATTTCTGAAAAGTATTTGGAAAATATTTTAAAATCTCTTGTCACACAAGGATTTATCCTTGGACTTCGCGGAAAGGGCGGCGGCTACCGCCTGACAAAATCTCCGGAAGAATACACTCTCGCTTCCATTCTTCATGCGACAGAAGGAAGTCTTGCGGCAGTAGCATGTCTGGAGGATCATGCACCGGAATGCGCACGTGCTGGTCAGTGTCCGACACGTCCGATCTGGGAAAAGCTGAATAATCTTATTGAAGATTATCTTGGAAGCATTACACTTGCTGACTTTCGCAAACCGATCATTCCATGCAAGATTGAGAAGTAGCATTATTTCAGGGGGAACGAAATAACAGCTGTTTCAAACAATGAAAGTTCAGATCTACATAGAAAAAGATGGCTAAGCATTGAGGGCGTTGCTTATCCATCTTTTTCTGTTTTCTTTTTATTTATTTTTCACTGCTTTTTCAATCCGATCCAACGCTTCCACAAGTGTCGCTCTCTGGCAAGCCACGTTGATCCGCTCAAAACCACTTCCAGGCTCTCCGAAGATCGCTCCTCCATCCAGCCAAACCTCTGCCTTATCTTCTATCAGTTCTTTTAGTTCCTTGTCTGAAAGCCCTAATGCCCGGAAATCCATCCAGACGAGATAGGTCCCTTCTGTCTTTGTCACCTTGATCTGTGGTAAATGTTCTGCCATCCATGTATGAAGGAAATCAATATTCGACTTCACATACTGTTTCATCGCCTGATACCATTCTTCGCCCTGAGTATACGCAGCGATCAGCGCAAAGATTCCGGGTGCACCGACCTGACTATACCCGGCTGCAGTTACCTGATGCTGAAATTCCTTGCGAAGGCTTGCATTTGGAATGATAATATTGGAAATCTGAAGTCCAGCAAGATTGAATGTCTTCCCCGGGGAAGTACATGTCACCGTAATGTCTTTATACTCCTCCTTAAGATCTACAAGCACCTGATGCTTCCCTTCAAATACGAAGTCTGCATGAATCTCATCACTTACAATAATCACCTGATGCTTTAGGCAAATGTCTCCCAGACGCTCCACTTCTTCCCTTGTCCATACCCGGCTGACCGGGTTGTGTGGGCTGCAGAATAAAAATAATTTCACACCCTTTTCCACGATCTGGCGTTCAAAATCTTCAAAATCAATCGCATAAGATCCATCTTCCTTACGGATAAGGATATTGGCGGCCACTTTACGGTCATTGCTTTCAATCACTTCCCGGAATGGATAATAGACCGGATCCTGGATCAGAATATAATCCCCAGGTTCTGTATAAGCCTTCACCGCCATTGCCAGTGCAAAGACAATTCCCGGAGTCTTTGTGATCCACTCCTTGTCGATCTTCCATCCGTGACGGCGTTCCATCCAGGAGCTGACCGCATCGTAATACTCCTGATCTGACTCTGTATATCCATAAATTCCATGCTCTGCCTGACGGATCAATGCTTCCTGGACGAAAGATGACGTCTTAAAATCCATATCAGCGACCCATAACGGAAGAATATCTTTCTTTCTCCCTCTTTCTTCTGCAAAATCATACTTCAGACTGTGGGTTCCTCTTCTCTCTACAGGCTGGTCAAAATTCAAATTCTTCTCACTCATTTTTACTCCTTTTATTGAAATGCCTGTTCCAGATCTTTGATCAGATCTTCAGCATTTTCAATTCCAACAGACATTCTAAGGAAATCTTCTGTGATTCCAAGATGTTCTCTTATCTCCACCGGTACATCACCGTGTGTCTGAAGCATTGGATATGTGATCAATGATTCTACACCGCCAAGGCTCTCCGCATAAGAGATCAATTTCACGCTTTCAAGAATCTTTCTTGTACGTTCCACCGTATCTACACGGAAAGAAAGCATACTTCCTGCTCCTGTTGCCTGCTTCCGGTTCACCTCGTAACCCGGATGATCTTCCAGACCCGGATAATAAACTTCTGTCACTTCCGGTCTGTTTTTCAGCCAAAGTGCGATCTTCTTCGCATTCTCCTGCTGGCGCTCCAGACGCACTGATAAAGTTTTGATTCCGCGAAGTACAAGGAAACTGTCAAACGGAGACAGACTACAGCCAACTGTCTTATATGTATAACGCAAAGTTTTTTCCGACAGCTCTTTACCCCTTTTAACACAAAACAAATCCTGCGAGAACATCATTGTGTCCTCCAAGAAAACTTTTGTTCCGCTATGTACTACAATATCAGCACCCAACTGTAGCGGTTTCTGGAAATAAGGAGAAAGGAATGTATTATCCGCAAGAATCAGTAACCCGAATTCGTCTGCGAGCTTTTCTCATCTCTGCAAAATCTGTAATCCTCATCGTTGGATTGCTTGGTGTCTCAATATAAAGTGCCTTTGTCTCTTTTCTGATATTCTTTCTTACAAGATCAATATCTGAAGTATCTACATAAGAAAACTTTAATCCTCGCTTTTCGCCAATGCTTTTAAACATTCGCACAGTTCCGCCGTACAGATCTTCTGTACATAAAATATGACTGCCTTCTCCGAAAAGCTCCAGGCAGATTCCAATTGCCGCCATTCCTGTCGCGCACGCAATACTGTCATCCGCTCCTTCTAAAGAGGACATTACGCTTTCTAATTCATACCGTGTCGGATTGCTCTCACGAGAATAATCATATCCTGTACTTTTCCCGATTCCCGGGTGTGCGAAGGTTGCTGTCTGAAAAATGGGAACGGAGACTGCTCCGTATGGATGTCCCTCTACAAATCCTCCGTCCCCGTGAATACATCGTGTTTCAAATTGATAATTTTCTGCCATGCTGTCTGTCTCTGCTCCTTACGTTCCACTCTATTAAATATAGTACATTCCCTCAACAGAATCCTGATACCCTTCGTATGCATCCACAAGATCCTTAAGCGTCACATCTTCCAGAATCTCCTGAACACAATCATTGATTCGATCAATGATCAGATGCTGAATTGCTTCCTGATCTCCACGTCCCACGTTGTTTCGATCAACTTCATCTTCCAGATCATAAGTTCCTTCCAATGCTTCTACAATCTGCGCAACCGTGATCTCTTTCGGATCTCTCTCCAGAAAATATCCTCCCTGGGAACCTTTCATACTTTTTACAATATGAGCCTTGCGAAGAGCTGAAAATACATGCTCAAGATACTGGGCGGAAATGTCATTTCTCTGTGCGATACTTCCTAATGAGACCAGCTCTGTCCGTGAATTCACCGCCAGATCAATAAGAGCACGCAGTCCATATCTACTTTTCTTTGATAATTTCAAACGCTTCTACTCCTTTCTTCTAAACACTATAGGAGCAGCTTTTACTGCTCCTACTTCTTACAGATTTTTCTGTTTTCTCTGATTCTTATTTACTGAATTGCTTTGAATGCCTCATCCAGATCCTGAATGATATCATCAATATTCTCTGTACCGATGGACAGACGGATTGTGTTTGGCTTGATTCCCTGATCGAGAAGCTCTTCCTCCGTGCACTGGCTGTGTGTTGTTGTTGCCGGGTGGATAACAAGTGATTTCACATCCGCTACATTTGCAAGCAATGAAAACAGTTCCAGGTTATCAATGAAATCCTGAGCTTTCTTAGAATCACCTTTGATCTCAAATGTGAAGATAGAACCACCGCCGTTCGGGAAATATTTCTTATAAAGTTCCTGCTGCTTCGGATCCGGATCTACAGATGGATGATGTACTCTCTCAACCTGTGGATGATTGTTCAGATACTCAACAACCTTCAGTGCATTTTCCACATGACGCTCTACACGAAGGGAAAGTGTCTCAAGTCCCTGCAGGAAGATAAAGGAACTGATCGGAGAAATTGTTGCTCCTGTATCTCTCAAAAGGATTGCTCTGATCTTTGTAACAAATGCAGCCGGTCCGCAAGCCTTTGTAAAGCTGATGCCGTGATAGCTTGGGTTCGGATCTGTCAGTGACGGGAATTTTCCTGAAGCCTCCCAGTCGAACTTACCGCCCTCAATGATAACTCCACCGATTGTTGTTCCATGTCCACCGATGAACTTTGTAGCAGAGTGAACAACAATGTCAGCACCGTACTCGATTGGTCTTACAAGATAAGGTGTTGCAAATGTATTATCTACAACAAGCGGGATTTTATGCTTATGTGCGATATTTGCGATTGCTTCAATATCAACTACATCTGAGTTCGGGTTACCAAGTGTCTCGATGTAAACAGCTTTTGTGTTCTCCTGGATTGCATTCTCAACTTCTTCCAAATTGAAAATGTCAACAAATGTTGTTGTAATTCCATAATTCGGAAGTGTATGCTCAAGAAGGTTGAAAGATCCTCCATAAATATTCTTTGCAGATACGATGTGATCTCCCTGCTGAGCCAAATTCTCAATTGTATATGTGATTGCTGCTGCTCCGGATGCTACTGCAAGTGCTGCTGTACCTCCTTCAAGTGCTGCAATTCTCTTCTCAAACACATCCTCTGTCGGGTTTGTCAGACGTCCGTAAATATTTCCCGCGTCTTTCAGTCCAAAACGGTCTGCTGCATGCTGACTGTTGCGGAACACATAAGAAGAAGTCTGGTAGATTGGTACTGCTCTTGCATCTGTCACCGGATCCGGCTGCTCCTGGCCTACGTGAAGCTGTAATGTTTCAAATTTAAAATTTCTGTCTTTTCTCTCTAATTTTGCCATGGGGTTATTCTCCTTTTTCTAATTCCTGTTTTGTATTCTTATTCCGCAACCAAAGCTGCTTGGAAGTTAAAATCTTACTTAATTAATGTCTTGCGGTTGTCTTGATATTCGTGCCTACTCTGTAAAGAGTGGTGTAGAGTAGTATCTGTCTCCGCTGTCCGGAAGAAGTGCTACGATTGTCTTGCCCTTGTTCTCCGGTTTCTTTGCATATGCAATTGCTCCGGAAAGTGCTGCTCCTGAAGAAATACCTACCAGGATTCCTTCTGTCTTTGCAAGAAGCTTCGCGGCTGCGAATCCTTCGTCATTGTCTGCTTTGTATATCTCATCATAGATCTTTGTATTAAGGACATCCGGTACGAATCCTGCTCCGATTCCCTGAATCTTGTGCGGTCCGCCCTTTCCTTCTGAAAGTACCGGAGATGCTGCAGGCTCAAGTGCTACAACCTTCACATCCGGTTTCTGGGACTTCAGATATTCACCAACACCTGTCAGTGTTCCACCTGTACCGACACCGGCGATAAAGATATCAACATTTCCATCTGTGTCTTTCCAGATCTCCGGGCCTGTTGTCTCTCTGTGTGCTTTTGAGTTCGCCGGATTAACGAACTGTCCCGGGATAAAGCTGTTTGGGATTTCCTTTGCAAGCTCTTCAGCTTTTGCAATTGCTCCCTTCATTCCCTTTGTGCCTTCTGTAAGTACGATCTCTGCTCCATATGCTTTGAGGATATTTCTTCGCTCAACACTCATGGTCTCTGGCATGGTAAGAATTGCTCTGTACCCCTTTGCTGCTGCGATTGATGCAAGTCCGATTCCTGTGTTTCCGGAAGTAGGTTCGATGATAACAGAACCTTCTTTCAGGATTCCTTTCTCTTCTGCATCTTCGATCATTGCCTTCGCAACACGATCTTTCACACTTCCTGCCGGATTAAGATACTCAAGTTTTACAAGAATCGTTGCTTCAAGTCCAAGCTCTTTTTCCAGATTCACAGGTTCAACAAGTGGTGTGTTTCCAATCAGTCCAAGTGTGCCTTTATAAATTGCCGCCATAGTCTATATCCTCACTTTCTTTATTAACCTACTTAGTTGGTGTGATTTTTGATGGTTTGTATTATATACTTATCAAAACCCATCTGTCAACTATGTTTTAATATTTTTCTACAATTTTTTATTATACAATATCGATCGGAGATGTAAATGATTAAAAAATGTAAAAAAATCAGGTATCCGAGATGTTTTACTTTCCCCGATACCTGACTCTTTATTTTATTCTTGTAACTGTTCAGAGCCAACCTCCAAAATGCTACGCATTTCGTCGGTGTGGCGTATCCGCCAAATAAAATTTCAAAAACAGTCTTAAAAATGCAAGCATTTTACACCTGTTTTATGAAATTTTGCTTGGCTCTGAACAGTTACATATTCTTAATGAATCAACCAGTTATAATCTTTTCTGCAATCAACAATATACTCCACATATACCGTATCATCCTGTATCTGATAAAGAATCAGATACCATTTTTCAATAAACATCTTATGATATTTATTCGATGGAATGTACGCTTCTTCAAAAAATCGGAAAACGCTGTGGCATATGATTCAAGACGCGGATTGCTGTTATTATTTCCTTCTTCTTTGTGCTGGCGGCATCTTTATTAACCTGAGCCATAAACCGAATATGCGCTCCCAACACTCTCTTTGCCCTGTCAGAAACAATTACTTTGTACTTTTTATCTGCCATTCACTATACCTCTGCAATCACATCCTCAAGATATGCATCCAGTTCATCTACTGTGCATCCACTTCTACCTGCCATCCGATCCTCTTCGACTGCAAGCAATTCCTCCCTTAACTTCAACATTTTTTCTCTGCGATTGAAGGTTTCTATATCCATGACAACCAGATCGCCTTCGCCATTTTTTAGTAAGAAATACGGGTTCTGCAGTTTTACGACACATATCTGCAATCTCATTATAATTTTGACGGATTGCTGCTGATGGACGAATATTCATACTAGCACCTCCTCAAGTTAACTATAGTAGTATTCTAACCATATTGTATCTTTTTAATGCTATTTCGTCAATCCGATTTTTCTTCTATGTCGTCTCTCGCTCAATCAGTTTCGTTCCGAACACCATGTGCTGTACGCTTGGTTTTCCCAATTCATACGCTCTGTTTCGTAAAAAAGTTCGTTCGACACTGTCGAACTTTTTGCCAAATTTTTACAAAAAATTGAGAACCATCTTCTCCACTATACTTTATATGTGTTACTTTTTCATGTTGATTTTTACTTAACATTATTTGCTATCATATGTTCAGGCTTTATGCCTGGGGTGCTACTTCACATTGACGTGAATGGCGGTTCGCTTTGCGCGGAGAGTTCATAGCTCCGATTACATAGATCATCTCTCATTTGAGAAATCTTGGAGAGGAGAATTGGCCTATGCTGACCATTACTGACCTTATTGCAGTGATTTCACTGTGTGCGACTTTTTATAGTCTTGGTTACGTGCGTGGAAAGCATGATTCCAAGACGCAAAAATAACCGCCCAGCCTGAGAAACTCTGCGGTTATTTTTAACCCTATAAAATATCAGGCGAACCGTCATCGGTAGCACCTTTCTATTTATTATACTAGCATTTCTTTTTTCTTATGTCAAACAAATCTTTTACTGCTCACACGATGTGCGACCAGCAACCTCACACCGCACCGTCACCCTGTTCTTTCCATCCAACGTACATGTGAACAAACTCAACGCCCACTCTCCGCTTGTCATATCTTCCACGCTTTGTGGAGTCAGTGCCTCTACCACTGCCACTTTGTATTCGAACCGATTCCCGGCTGCATCTGTGAAGATCACCTCGTCACCCATCTCCAGTTCTTTCAACTTCCCGAAATGTGCTCTGTAATTATGTGCTGCGATCACGAGATTATCCAGATATGCACTGCCCGAATAGCGGCAAGATGCTTTCTTCAGAAGCGGATAGCTCCATTCGCTCAATACTGGAAGCTTCAAGTCGATCGCCGGTATCTCAAGTACTCCGATGCATGCCGCGCCGTCCAGATCTTCTAATGCGATCTCCGGCATCTCCATCTCCGGATTCAGCTGATAATTCGGTATCTGTCCGTCAGATTCATCTGCCTGCTTTCCCTCATCAGAAATGTTCTGGTTCTTGTCTCTATATTCTTCCAACAGCTTTTCTCTGCTTTGCTCTGCCCGATAACCGTCCCAGAGATTGTATGCAGAAAGAGCAAGGGCTGCCGCGAAAAGCAGCAACCCTGTGATTGTAAATATCTTTCCTATCTGATTCTTTTTCTTCTTGCTCATCGATTCTTCTCTTCTTTTCTATCCCGTAAAACTCTTCCCACCAGCAGACAGATCGCACCTGCAAACAAAAGCACAAGTACCGGCCACCAGAGCTGTCCTGTCTGTGGGAGCTTGTCTGATGTTTTGTCTGTTGTTTTACCCGTCGTCCTCTTCGATGGTGGATTCGCTTCTCCATCCGACTTTCCCGGCTTCTTTGCTGTATTCGTCAAGACAACTGTATTTCCTTCACGCGTAACAGCAACAGTATACCCCTTCGGCACCTCTGCCTCTGACATACTCCAACGCATCTGTGCAGAAAGATTTTTCCAAGTATAGGACCACTGATTCTCCTTCGTAAGTGTCTGGCGGTCAACGACTGTTGTATTCCCCTCCACATCCGTCTGCAGCAGCTCTACCACGATAGACTCCGGACGTTCTTCCTCCTGATCCTGCTTCCACACTTTCAATACATGAATCTTCGTCTCTTCTTCCTCTTCTGGCTTTCCAGGCTTGTCGTTCTTCTCGAACTTCAGAACCGCTGTCACCTGGTACGGATCTTTCCCCTCGGAAGTTTCCTTTGAATCCTCCGGCAATGCGATCAATGCTGTCTGAGGCTCATAGATCTGTGTCTTTCCATCTTCCTGCAGCTCTGTTGTCTGTCCCAGCACAAGATAAAGACCTCGGTTAAGATCTGTAAAACATACTTTCCTGTCCGAACCTGATGCCAGCACTGCATCTGCTGTGATTCCGTCACGTCTGATATAGTCCGCCAGTGCATCCGCTGCACCCTGCCAGCCCTCCTGGCTCTTCTGCTCCAGTGAGACCGGATACTTCCGGAATTGTTCCGTCAATGTAAAACTGCCCGACTCCTCATACTCTGCCACACGGTACAGAGACAACTCCATCCCCTCAACCGGGCAGACAATCGAAATACTTCCCTTCTGTGTACTCTCTTCTTCCGCTGCCTGAACCAGATTGCCCTTTGAGATTCCGAGCATCCCGGTCAGCGCAATGAGAAATGTCAGTACATATATCATATAATTCCTGTCTCTGTGGCGGATTCTTTTCTTTGGACTTCGCATGTTATCCCTCCCACTGATCAATTTATCTGTTACTGTTCACACGATGTGCGACCAGCAACGCATCTCGCCATTTTAAATCGCCTTTGGCGATGGGGCGAGATGCATTCAAGTCAAAACACGCATCCTCCGTGTCAATCAGCGGAGTGATTGACA
>ENA-OQHD01000497-OQHD01000497.1-human-gut-metagenome-genome-assembly--contig:-NODE-497-length-13970-cov-4.181825_pt1 | contig 13970 bp, 15 predicted proteins | sample MGYA00242560_ERZ504711 | MGnify/ENA primary metagenome ERZ504711 (study PRJEB26092, sample SAMD00036198) | human gut metagenome | host: Homo sapiens | study: EMG produced TPA metagenomics assembly of... | reverse complement strand
ATAGTTTGACAGATACACTGAAAGACCTGTCTGTCACAAGGAAGCTTTTAGAGGATTATAAAAAGGAACAAAGAAGATCAGCTATATCAGGCTGTTATGGAAATTATAGTAAAAGCAAACGAGAATCGGCTAAAGGAGGGGAAACGAGATATGTGTAATGCATTATTAGAATTAATGAAAGATGAATTAGATGAAAAAATGAGAAGAAGGGATAAGAGAAGGGGAATCTCTTGGAGAAAACAGGATCAATCAGCTGATTTTAAAGTTGTCCGAACTTAACAGAACTGATGAGATTCTCAAAGCAGCTGCAGACCGGGAATATCAGAAGAAATTATTAAAAGAGTTTGGGCTTTAAAGAGAGCTGTTGCACATAGCAACAGCTCTCTACTATCTTGGCAAGTGCAAAAAGACAATATAAAAAGAGCCTGACGATTAATCGTCAAGCTCCATTTTTACTTTTGAAAACAATTCCTGTTACAAATACAATTGTATACAGACCTAAGCACCATTTTTCACTTATTACAAATACAATTGTCATATTACAAATACAATTGTGATTTTACAAGCGATAGAATTATTATATTTGTGATAGAATTATAGTTTTACAGATGCAGAACTCTCTCCTTGATCTCCTGCGTTCTTCCCTGATTCCAGAACTGCGTTCCGATATATCCGCAGGTACGTCTTGCAACATTCAGTGTATCCTGGTTGCGGTTTCCGCAATGCGGACACTCCCATACGAGCTTTCCTTCCTCATCTGTTATAATCTGGATCTCTCCGTCATATCCACACTCCTGACAGTAATCGCTCTTTGTATTGAGTTCCGCATACATAATGTTGTCATAAATGAAACGGATGACCTGGAGTACAGCTGCAATGTTGTCTTTCATGTCCGGAACTTCTACATAGCTGATGGCTCCACCGGAAGAAAGTGCCTGGAACTGAGATTCAAACTTCAGTTTTGAGAAAGCATCAATCTCTTCTCTGACAAATACATGATAGCTGTTTGTAATATAACTCTTATCTGTAATTCCAGGAACAATGCCAAATCTCTTCTGCAGACATTTTGCGAACTTATAGGTTGTACTTTCAATCGGTGAACCATAGATACTGAAAGCAACGTTCGTCTCCTCTTTCCACTGGTTACATGCATCGTTCATGTGCTTCATAACATCCAGTGCAAATGGTGTAGCATCCGGATCTGTATGGGATTTTCCTGTCATATATTTCACACACTCGTAAAGTCCTGCATATCCAAGAGAAATCGTTGAATATCCTCCATAGAGAAGTTTATCAATCGGTTCTCCCTTCTTCAGGCGGGCAAGTGCTCCGAACTGCCACAGAATCGGTGCTGCGTCAGACAGTGTTCCTTTCAGACGGTTGTGTCTGCACATCAATGCGCGATAGCAAAGTTCCAGTCTGTCATCAAAGATTTTCCAGAACTTATCCATATCTCCACCGGAAGAAAGTGCAACATCAACAAGGTTAATCGTAACAACTCCCTGATTGAAACGTCCGTAGAACTTGTAGTTTCCGTTCTCGTCTTTCCATGGGCTTAAGCAGCTTCTGCATCCCATAACCGGGAAACAATTTCCTTCTTTAAGCTCTTTCATCTTTTTCTCGGAAATGTAATCCGGAACAAGACGCTTTGCAGTACACTTTGCTGCAAGTTCTGTCAGATAATAATATTCGCTTCCTTCTTCGATATTATCTTCTTCCAGAACATAGATCAGTTTCGGGAATGCCGGTGTCACCCATACTCCGGCTTCATTCTTAACTCCCTGATAACGCTGACGAAGTGTCTCTTCGATAATCATCGCCAGGTCTTTCTTCTCTCTCTCGTTCTTTGCCTCATTCAGATACATGAAAACTGTAAGGAACGGTGCCTGTCCGTTAGTTGTCATCAGTGTGATCACCTGATATTCGATTGTCTGGACACCCTTTGTGATCTCTTTCTTCAGTCTTCTCTCTACGATCTCATTGAGCACATCTTCCGGATATTCCATTCCGACCAGTTCCTGTTCGCTGATCACTTCCTTGCGTATCTTCTCTCTGGAAACATCTACAAACGGTGCCAGATGAGCAAGTGAGATACTCTGTCCGCCATACTGGTTACTTGCAACCTGGGCAATGATCTGAGTTGCGATATTACATGCTGTAGAGAAGCTGTGTGGCTTTTCAATCATTGTACCGCTGATCACGGTTCCGTTCTGAAGCATATCCTCCAGATTCACAAGATCACAGTTGTGCATATGCTGTGCATAATAGTCAGAATCATGGAAGTGGATGATTCCTTCTCTGTCTGCCTCCACAATATCATGTGGGAGAAGCATTCTTGTTGTCAGGTCACGGCTGACCTCTCCTGCCATATAATCTCTCTGTACGCTGTTGACTGCCGGGTTCTTGTTCGAGTTCTCCTGCTTTACATCCTCGTTGTTGTACTCAATCAGTGACAGAATACGATTGTCTGTTGTATTCGCCTTACGTACGAGGGATCTCTTATAACGATATCTTACATACTTACGTGCAAGTTCAAAAGCTCCGGTAGCCATAATCTGATTCTCTACCATATCCTGGATCTCTTCTACGGATACTGCACGATTCAACTTGTTACACTTGAATTCCACATATTCTGCGATATCTTCAATCTGGCTGTCTGTCAGCGTACGCTCCCCATTATCCTTATCCGCTTTCGTCACAGCAACCACGATTTTCTGTATATCAAATGTCTCTTCCGACCCATTTCGCTTGATAATTTTCATTGATCAGTCTCCTCACTTTTCCTTATTCTTGCACGATATCTTGTGTTTTATCCGTTTCTATCGTGCTGTCTGATACTTATTCTAATACAAAATATAGTATAATGCAATCCCCAAAACACAGTATCATGTATTTCAGAACATCTGCTACATTTTTTTGAGTTTTTCATTTAACTGATAATCTTTACTCCATCTGTTATACAAAACCAAAACTGTCTATGAATTATCTGTCTACTCATTCTTCTTTCACACCTGCGGAAAAGGCAGCCAAACAGTCCTTATTCAAGGACTTTGGCTGCCTTTTCTTTCGTTTTATTTCAGGTAATAATTCTATTTATTTTTCGAATTCACAGATAATTCGGTCAATTCTTTTTCTAATAAGATCCGTTATGTTTTGCATGGAAATCTCTTGTCTCTTTGACGATCACTCCGTTCAATGCAAGAAGTGCGATCAGGTTCGGGAATGCCATCAGTGCATTGAAGATATCTGCGATATTCCATACTGCTTTTACTGTCATATAAGGTCCAATGAATACTGCAAGGATATACAGGATACGATATCCCATTACAACTCCTTTATTTCTGTTAAACAGGTATTCCACGCATCTCTCGCCGTAATAGTTCCATCCGAGAATTGTTGTGAATGCAAAGAATACAAGACACAGCATCAGGGAGAATGTCGCTACGAACGATGGGAATGGAAGTCCTTTCTGGAAAGCATCCATTGTGATTGCCACACCTTCAAGTTCCGGGTTCAGCCAGGAACCGGCGATCACGATAGAAAGTCCTGTCATTGTACAGATTACAATTGTATCAATAAATGTTCCTGTCATAGACACAAGACCCTGACGGACCGGCTCTTTTGTTCTTGCTGCTGCTGCTGCGATCGGTGCACTACCAAGTCCGGACTCGTTTGAGAAGATTCCTCTTGCAACACCTTTCTGCATTGCTACGAACACGGATCCAACCGCTCCTCCTGCAAGTGCACTTCCTGTAAATGCAGATTTCCACGATAGAAGCCAGTGCTGCAGGAACAGCTGTGATATTTGCAATAATGATGATTACTGCAAGTCCTACATAAAGAACTGCCATAAATGGTACGATAACTTCTGATACTTTAGCAATTCTCTGGATTCCTCCAAGAACAACAAGACCTACACACACTGTCAGAATTACTCCTGCGACTACAGTTGCCCAAGAATAATTTCCTCCAAACAGGGAAACTGTATGTGCCATATCCGGGTCGAAGAAATTCTTAACCGCTGATGCAATACTGTTTACCTGTGTAAATGTACCGATTCCGAAGAGACCAACTCCGGCTCCGAAGAATGCGAAAATCTTCGCAAGCCATGTCCACTTCTTACCCATTCCGTTTTCAATATAATAGAATGGTCCGCCAAGTACATGCCCGTCTTCGTCGATTGTACGATATTTGATTGCCAGAAGACCTTCTGCGTATTTTGTCGCCATTCCAAAGAATGCCGCGATAACCATCCAGAACAACGCTCCCGGACCACCAAGTGCGATTGCTGTTGCAACACCTGTGATATTACCGGTTCCGATCGTTGCTGACAGAGCTGTACAAAGTGCCCCAAAGCTGGTCACTTCTCCGCTACCGTCTTCTTCATCTTTAAACATGAATTTGAAAGCTTTGCCAAGATGCCTGATCTGTACAAGACCAAGTCTGGCTGTTAGAAAGATACCTGTTGCCATGATGAGGCAGATCAACGGAAGCCCCCACACAGCATTGTCGATTGCAGTGATAATTTTGTCGATTTGTGCAAACATTTCTTTATTCCTCCATCCTTTTGCCTGAGAGACTCGCGGCATGTAACTGCATCCATGACCGCTTACACCTTCGGCGCTCTTTTTAAAGAGACTCTCCTGAGTATTGCTGTCATTCACGCCAGATGTAAATGACAGCAAGTTTTCTCTTTCGCGCTTTAACACGATAAAATTAAGAATAGCACTATGTTATAAGAAATGCAATACGTTTCAAACAGTTTTTTCAATTAGGATTACTAATATTTATTAATAAACATTAACAATAAGATTATTCTGCCAGCTCTTTTCCTGCTGCCTTAAGTTCTTCAAGTACGTCATCCTCCGGAGCCTCATTTGCGATGATTCCTTCTTCACGGATCAACTGTGCCCCAGCGTTTTTCATGCGGTCTGCCCAGTCTCTCATCCATTCTCCGTCTCCCCATCCATAAGAACCGAAGAGAAGGATCTTCTTCCCTGACACATAAGATTCCAGTTCTTCTACAAATGGTTCCATCTCAGATTCTTCAAGCACCTCTGCCCCCATCGCCGGGCATCCAAGCGCAAATGCAGCTTCTTCTGCCACTGTTTTTGCATCTGCTTTTCCTACTTCCAGAAGTTCTGCTTCCTGACCTGTCGCTTTGATTCCTTCGGCAACCGCCTCTGCCATTGCCTGTGTATTACCGGTTCCACTCCAATATACAACTGATATACTCATTTTATAAATTCCTCCACTTTCTTTGATTCAATGCAATTTCACGGATGTTTTTTCCATCCAGATACTCATTCACCGCACAAACCTTTGCACGGTCATATTCATGAAAAATCATTCTCGCATTTTTCAGGATTGCTATATACTTTCCAGTATCCTGTCATAATAAAATCTCTGCCTTCTTTTTCAATAAAGCTCTGCACATCTGCCGTCGGATATCCGAGAAAAGCTCCAATCTCATGTGGGAATCCAATTCCTTGTGCAGTACACTCGCAGATACGTTCTGACAGATGTGCCAGCATTTCCTCGATATTGCTTTCCTTATATCCGTATTGTCCGATCAGTTCGCGGAGATTTTGGCTGGTTCATATATTCTTCCAGCTCTCTGGGGCGATAGAAAAGGACAAGGCATTTCCCCTCTGAGCAGGATAATTTATAAAAATTGATCTCCATCCCGGAAAACATTTCTTCCAATTCAGAATATGATTCATTTTCCATTGAAATCAGGCCAGATACTTTAAGCCCTTTCAGAAAAGGCGCACACTGTAATATAACCTGAAACCCAAGCCTCACCTTCCGGTCTTTATTTTTTAGATAGTAGGATAATACTTCCGTCGGCATATCGTTCTCCTTAGCTTTATTTTGAGAATAGTTTTCATTCAAGTATTATGTTAACATAAATGAAAATGATTTTCAATACAGTTTTTGAGAACTTTTCTCATTACCGTGATGGCATCTTACTGCTCATTTCTTATGGTAATTCCGCATAAAACTTTTTCAAATTTTAACACTTTTTTAGTTGTTACTCACATATCTTTAGTGTATAATGAATTTATAAATATTTGAGAGGTGAGAAAATCTCAAACATTATACACACTTACATAAAGGAGAGATTCGCCATGGTAAATTTAATCACAGGCCCAAGAGGCAGCGGAAAAACACAGCAGATGATCGATCTTGCAAACGAGAAGGTTAAGACTTCTTCCGGTAATGTCGTATTTATTAAAAGGAGCAGCAAAGACACTTATTCTGTAGATTTCAATATCCGTGTCATCAAGATGGCTGATTATCCTGACATCCTTACCTTAGAAGAATTCGTAGGTTTCCTCTATGGTATGGCTGCTGGCAATCACGATATCGAGGCTGTTTTCATTGACAGTATCTTAAAGCAGGCTAATATCACATTAGAAAGTCTTCCGACATTCATCGAGAAATTAAATAAGATTTCCGAAGATGCCAAGATTGACTTCTACCTCAGCGTCAGCGCAGATAAAGCTGAGATTGCAGATGTTGACACACTTGGATGCACAGTTCTGTAAGTATTTACAACGTAGTGTAACACAGGATTCGCCCTTTTGGGTCTGAATTAAATGTTTTCAGGAATCAAAAAAGAAGTACTTCCGTTTTCCGGTTGTACTTCTTTTTTTGCGCTTCTTTCTCTTATTCTGTCTGTGCAGAATCCCCTGCCGTATCTTCTGCCTGCTCTTCTTTCGCAGCTTTTGTGCTGATCTGTTCACTCGCTTTTCCATTCAGGGAAAGAACTGTATCCACCTGCTCCCCCTTCTTATACTCAACTGTGACTTCATCTCCGACATTAAACCGGATAATATCAATAAAATCTACAACAGATACATCAAAGATCTCATCCGAACCTTCAAGCATGATATAATAATGAGAATCACCGTCTATAACGCCCTGGGCGATCTTTGTGATCTTAGCTGTCAGTGTCTCTACGGATCTTGTATCCTCAGCTTCTGTCTTGATCCCGTTCTTATACATCAGATTAGTGTAAGACTCCTCGCATTCACTGACCGTATCTCCAATTGCAACAATCTGATATTTCTGCACATTTACCATCGCATACTTCTTCACCAGACCGGCATCATCCTTCAATGCAATGAAATAGGTCGGTTCACCGGAAATATTTAAAAGCAGTGGGAATGTTGCCGTATAGTGCAGATTCTGTACCTGCCCTTCTGCGGAAGACATCGCTGAACTCTCTGTTGCTCCTTCAATCTCATAGAACTTTGTCTCCATTGTTCTCTGATTCATCAGAACAAACCCTACATTCGATTGGTCTCCGGTAATCGAGGTAACACCTGTGTATACCCATACATCGTCATCGATTGCAAGATAATTGTATCCGTCAGTTGTATTCAGGCAGTCTTTCTGCCCCAATACACTATTAAAGAAACCATGTTTCAATGTTCCGTGATAATTATAAAGCTCAACTAACAGGTCTGCGGAATATACTCTGTCAACCCACTGTGGGACATCCTCAACTGCATAATCCTTCGTTTCTCCTGTGATTGCATTGCAAAGTACAACTCTTCCGATTGTTGTTCCACCGAATAATCCGATATTGTACTTCTTCACCGGGCAGATCCAGTACGGAACCCCGTCTTCATCAATTTCAAAACTCAGATCATTAAAAATATAGGTCGGATAGTTAAATCTCAGATGACGGTAAATATTTCTGTTAAAATGATCACTTGTCGTGTACTTCATCCCTTCACTCAGTTTTACGAGTTCCGTATTCTGTGTTGCCATATCAATCTTGATATAGGCCGGGATTCCTTCTCTCATGTTCGTAAACCATTTGATCACGCTGGCATATTTCAAAGGAGAAACTCTCACCGGCTGATCCTGATAGTTGATCTGGGAATACAGTTCATCTACCTCGAACTGGGATACCATATCTACCATACTTCCCATCTTCCTGTCACCGAGAAGCTCTGCTGAATCCTTATCCAGCAATGGAATCTGATCAAAAGATAATTCTTCAATATCTTTCGTAAATTCTCCATTCTTCACCGTCAAAAGTTCCTGATACTTCTTCGCATTCACAATTGGAGAAGACAAAACTGATCCTGCCACATATGCGATCACAAGCACCGCAAGGATTCCAAGGATCACCTTTAATCCCTTTGACTCTTTCCAGTCGTAACGGTTTAAATTTTTCTTTCTGATAAATACCACAGCTGCCAGAATGACCAACACCACAAGATACATCCAGAATTCTGATGCATGAATATTGATTGCCGGGAGTGTCACATAGTAATAGATTCCAATCAACAGAATCACTCCTATGACAGCTGTCACTTTCATTTTAAATTTGTTCATCTCACCTCTTCCTTTCTTTCATTTTACGTAACTGTTCAGAGCCAAGCTACGCATTTTACACCTGTTTTTTGAAATTTTGCTTAGCTCTGAACAGTTACCATTTTATCATATAAAAAGTAAAATGTGCGAAAAAAGTCTATTTCATTCAAATTTTTACCGCACATAATTAACAAAAAAGTCGTCTAGAATCTTCTTCTCCAGAGTTCCGGAGAAAGAAGAAGCAGGTATGGGAAGATCTCTAATCTTCCAATCAGCATATCAAAGCAGAATACTAGCTTGGATACTGCTGAGAATGGGTGGAAATTCATCACAGGTCCTACCTTTGAAATTCCAGGTCCTACATTGCTCATCGTAGTAAGTACTACCACATAAATGTTGTCGCAAAATCGAAAATTATCAATAGAGACAAGTAAAATTGATACAATCATAATTATAATGTAACACGTCAGATAGAGATTTACATTCTTCAATGTATCCTGTCCAATCGTTTTTACCATTGACTTTAATGATCGTAACTGCATTTGGATGTAACATCTTACGCACTTCTCTGCGGATGGATTTCACGATGATCAATAAACGGCTTACTTTAATACCTCCTCCGGTGGATCCTGCACAGGCTCCCACAAACATAAGTGCCAATAATATTGATTTCGAGAGTTCCGGCCACTGGTCATAATCTGCGGTTGCAAATCCGGTTGTCGTAATGATCGAACCGACCTGGAAAGATGCATAGCGGAATGCATGTGCAACCGTTCCATAAATCTTGAGGATATTTCCTGTGATTATAGCGATTGACACACCTACTATTCCAAGATATGCCCACAGCTCTTCATTTTTCAGAATGGATTTCCAGTCTTTGAGCAATATGAAAAAGTACAAGTTAAAGTTAATTCCAAACAAAATCATAAATACTGTGATCACACCATCAATATATGCACTGTCGTAGAAGCTGACGCTTGCAGCTCTATTAGAAAATCCTCCCGTTCCGGCAGTACTGAATGCATGTAAAAGAGCATCATACAGGTTCATTCCGCCAAAAAAGGCAGAAAAAAGCCACTTCTGCTGCTGTCAGAACAAAATACATTCCATATAAAAGTCTTGCGGTATGTCTTGCCTTTGGGACAAGCTTATCCGCCTCCGGTCCCGGTACTTCCGCACGCATGAGCGGCATTGCATTCTCATCATCCAGAGATGTGATCATCATAACAAATACAAGTACCCCCATACCACCGATCCAGTGTGTAAAGCTTCGCCAGAAGGAAATTCCCATTGGCAGAGCCTCGATATCTGCCAGGATTGTAGATCCGGTTGTAGTGAAACCGGAAATCGTCTCAAAAAATGTGCATCAACATAATGTGGAATACTGCCCGAAATTACAAACGGAAGTGCTCCGAATGCGGACCATAAAATCCATGCAAGCCCAACAATAACAAAACCTTCTTTTCCGTAAATCTGCTTTGAAGCCGGAAGCTTCCTTCCGAACACCATATAAATTACGAGCAGGGATTGCTGCTACAATCAGAAAAGAAATTACGCTTTTTTCATGATATATCAGGGAAACCAACGCTGGGATCAGAAGAAGTAATCCTTCAACTCCCATCATTTTTCCCAAAATATATACTATCATCTTCTTATTCATCGCGCTGCACCTACATTAAAATATCTTTAATATCTTCAATCTGTTTTTCCATCGTGATAATGATCACATTATCTCCTACCTGAATACAATCATCTCCGCTCGGAAGAATAATCTGACGTTTTCTTGCAATACATGCAATCAGATTATTCGGTTTCAATGAGAGATTCTTCAATGGAATTCCTGTATAATTTGTCTTAGCCTTAACAATAAATTCCAGTGCTTCAACTTTGTCATCAACCAATTGATACATTGTCTCAACATTCGCACTTCCCTGAGAGGTTTTTACGCGCTCTGACATAACTCATGATTGCGTCTGCTGTAGCTGTTTTAACAGAAACAATACTGTCAATTCCAAAGTCTTCTACCATACGTGCGCGTCTGTCTTCATTGACTTTCGTAACAATTTTGTCCACATTCTGACTCTTTGCAAAAAGGAGAAAGTATAATGTTCTCTTCATCCATCCCTGTCAGGGCAACAAATGCATCCGCTTCATCAATCCCTTCTTCTACAAGAAGATCGTGATCTGTTGCATCTCCATTAATAATGGTTGCTTTTGGAAGTAATTCGCAAAGTTCTTCACATCTCTGGCGATTCTGTTCTATAATCTTTATCTGCATACCAAGTGTGCTAAGCTGAAGTGCAAGATAGTAACCAACTCTTCCGGCTCCACAAATAATGACTTTTTTGATTTTGTCCTTACGCTTTCCATTTGCTTTAAAAAATGCCTCTAAATCTTTATGAGATGCCGCAATATGCAGACGGTCTCCTGCACGCATCCTGTATTCTCCATCTGGAATGCAAACTTCATCTCCATGTTCCACTGCACAGACAAGCAGACGGATCTGGAACCGGTTATACATTTCCGCAAGGCTTAACCCTGCCAGGCTACTTCCCTCCGCAAGCGGTAATTCAATCAATTCTACACGTCCCTTCACAAAAGTCTCCACCTGACTCGCATCCGGGAAGAGCAGAAGTCTGCTAATCTCATCTGCCACGATAAGTTCCGGGTTTACAGCCATGCTAAGATGCAGATCTTCTTTCAGAAGTCCAATCTGACGATAATAAATCGGATTACGCACACGGGCAATCGTATGTCTTGCACCTAATTTTCTGGCGATCAGACAGCTTAACATATTGCATTCATCTGCTGATGTACAAGCAATCACCAAATCGGCATGCGCTACATCTGCCTGTTTAAGTACTTCTGCGTCTGCGCCATCTCCCGTCACGCAGGCAATATCCAGACGATCCATAGCAAATCTCAACTTATTTTCATTACTGTCAATCATTATAATGTCATATTTCTCGGCGGAAAGTTGCTTGGCAAGCTTGTAACCAACCTTTCCGTCACCGATAATAATAATCCTCATTTTCTTATCCCTCATATTATTATAATAATCTTATAACTGCTCTACACAGTCACTTTATGTCACTGTTCACAGGATTTCATAAACAACAACATACCTGTCTAATGCAGACAGGTAGATGAATTATAGCACCTTTGTTTTGAAAGTACAACCATATTCGCAAACTTGTGATTTTTTTGTGAAATACAATGTTACTGTTTTTTCTAAAACAAGCAATAAGAGCGTGCTATCCACTCCTTTTTATCAGCCGGATAACACACTCTTTGTATTGCCTGAATCTTTAATTATGCTTCTTCTGCTCTTGCAGCAATTTCTTTCTCCTGTACATCAGATGGAGCCTGCTCATATCTTGCAAATGTATATTCGTAAGATCCTCTTCCACCTGTCATGGAGCGAAGTGTTGTGCAATAGCCAAACAGTCCTGTCATTGGAATATCTGCTTCAATAACCTGCTTTCCTCCGGCTGCCGGTGTCATGCCAAGCACACGTCCTCTGCGTTTGTTCAGGTCTCCCATGATATCTCCTGTGTAATCATCCGGAACTGTAACTTTCAGGGATGCGATTGGTTCAAGAAGTACCGGAGATGCCTCCATGAATCCTTTCTTGAATGCCTGGATCGTAGCTGTCTTAAATGCCATCTCTGAAGAGTCTACCGGATGATAGGATCCGTCGTATAAAGTAGCTTTCACACCAACTACCGGATATCCGGCAAGAGGTCCTTTCACTACAGATTCCTGCAGACCTTTCTCTACCGCCGGGAAATAGTTCTTCGGAACTGCTCCTCCAACAACACATTCTTCGAATACAAATGGAGTTTCGAGATCTCCTGATGGTTCGAATTTCATCTTAACATGTCCGTACTGTCCATGTCCGCCACTCTGTTTCTTATACTTGGAATCAACGTCAGAATTCTTACGGATTGTCTCACGGAATGCAACTTTTGGTGTCTCCAGTGTGATCTCTACTTTATATCTTGCCGCCAGTTTACTTGCTACGATCTCAAGGTGCTGCTCACCCATTCCATAAAGAAGAGACTGTCTGTTCTCACTGTCATTCACAGCTTTCAATGTAACATCTTCTGCTGTCATTCTTGCAAGAGCCTGTGATACCTTATCTTCATCGCCTTTATTCTTTACGCGATACTTCATATATGTATATGGTACAGAATAATCTGTCTTTGCATAAGATACCGGTGTTCCCTTTACAGAAAGAGTATCTCCTGTTCTTGTATTTGTCAGTTTACCGATTGCTCCGATATCACCTGCGAAAAGCTCTGTCACTTCGCTTGGCTTACTTCCGCACATGGTATAAAGTTTACCTGGTTTCTCTTCTGCGTCTGTGTCTGCATTATAAAGTACATCATCTCCTTTAAGTACTCCGGAGCATACCTTTACGAAAGAGTATTTTCCAATAAATGGATCTACCATTGTCTTAAATACATACGCTGATTTTGCTTTTGCGAAATCATAATTTGCTTCAAAAATCTCGTTTGTTCTGCGGTTGATTCCTGCACAGGTTCTCTTATCCGGACTCGGGAAGAAACGAACAATATCTGAAAGCAGGTTGGCTACTCCCTGTGCCTGGATATTGGATCCCATCGCAACCGGTACGATATCCCCATCCATTACTTCTGTTCTCATGGCTGCACGGATCTCTTCTATAGAGAATTCCTCACCATTAAAATAGCGCTCCATAAACTCTTCACTTGTCTCTGCTACAGCTTCCATAAGAGAATCTCTCAAAATCTCAAGGTTCGGCATACAGTAATCCGGAATCTCGCACTCTTCTCTCTGTCCAATGCCTGTATATCTTCTTCCGGCATTCTTAATAATATTAATATATCCTACAAGTTTCTCATTCTCACGGATTGGCTGGAAATGTGGTGCGATTTTCTTTCCATATCTCTCTGTCAGATCTGCTACTACCTGACGGAAACTTGCATCATCCACATCCATCTCTGTCACATAGATCATTCTCGGCAGATTATATTTGTCACAAAGCTCCCATGCTTTTTCCGTTCCAACCTGTACTCCTGCCTTACCAGATACTACGATAACCGCTGCATCTGCTGCACTGACTGCCTCTTCTACTTCTCCGACAAAATCAAAATATCCCGGTGTGTCAAGAATATTGATCTTCGCTTTCTCCCACTCGATCGGTACCAGACTTGTGCTGATTGAAAATCCACGTTTCTGCTCCTCTTTATCAAAATCGCTCACCGTATTGGATTCGGAAATCTTTCCCATACGATTCGTTGCACCTGATACGTAGAGCATCGCCTCTGCAAGACTTGTCATTTCCGCTTCCACCATGACCAAGTAATACCACATTTCTGATTTCGTCTGTTCTGTAAACCTTCATACTGCTGCCTCCTTGTTATGTAGCTATTATGCACATCGATTTTTTGTCGTCGATATACATACCATGGGTATATTGTACTAAACATTCTGATTAATTACAACTATTTTTTACATTTTATACAATTTTAACTTTCTATCATAAAGCTATTCTTTGAAAACACTCCGCTTATATATAGAAGCAATATTGTGTTGCTGTTCACACAATGTGCGACCAGTAACGCAATATTACCAATTTACTTTTACAGAGC
>ENA-OQHD01000496-OQHD01000496.1-human-gut-metagenome-genome-assembly--contig:-NODE-496-length-14053-cov-1.969912_pt1 | contig 14053 bp, 16 predicted proteins | sample MGYA00242560_ERZ504711 | MGnify/ENA primary metagenome ERZ504711 (study PRJEB26092, sample SAMD00036198) | human gut metagenome | host: Homo sapiens | study: EMG produced TPA metagenomics assembly of... | reverse complement strand
AATGGCCGTCAGCCCTGCGATAACATCACCGCCGGCGATATCGTGGCATTCTCCGGCCTGCCCGACGTTACCATCGGCAATACCCTGTGCAGCCCCTCCAATGTGGAGCCGCTGCCCTTCGTGAAGATCAACGATCCTACCGTTGAAATGACCTTCTCTGTCAATGACAGCCCGCTGGCCGGCCGCGAGGGCAAGTACGTCACCAGCCGCCAGATCCGTGACCGTTTGCAGAAGGAACTGCTGAAGGATGTCGCTTTGAAGGTGGAGGATTCCGCCACCACCGATTCCTTCCGCGTTATGGGCCGTGGTGAGATGCACCTGTCCATCCTGATCGAGACCATGCGCCGTGAAGGTTATGAGCTGCAGGTCTCTCCCCCGCACGTTCTGACCAAGGTCATCGACGGCAAGACCTACGAGCCTATGGAGCATGTCGTCATCGATGTGCCCACCCAGTATCAGGGCGCTGTCATGACCGGTCTGGGCCAGCGCAAGGCTATCCTGCAGCAGATGGAATCTCTGGGCACCGACCGCGTGCGTCTGGAGTTCCGTATGCCCAGCCGCGGCCTGTTCGGCTACCGCAACCAGTTCCTGACCGATACCCACGGCGAAGGCATCATCAACCAGATCTTCGACGGTTACGATGTCTGGGCTGGCATGATTGCCAACCGCTCCACCGGTTCTCTGGTCAGCTTTGAGACCGGCGAGGCTGTCACCTACGGTCTGTTCAATGCTCAGCAGCGCGGCACCCTTCTGGTGGGCGCTGGTGAAAAGGTCTACGAGGGCCATGGTCATTGGCTACACCGCTTCCGGCGAGGATGTGGATGTCAACGTCTGCAAGACCAAGCACCTGACCAACACCCGTGCATCCGGCTCCGATGATGCTCTGCGCCTGATCCCCATTAGCAAGCTCAGCCTGGAAGGCTGCCTGGAATTCTTGGCACAGGACGAGCTGCTGGAGGTCACTCCTGAAAATCTGCGCATCCGCAAGCAGATCCTGAACCACGAGCAGCGCATGAAGGCCAAGAGCAAGCTGAAATAAGCCTTTTCTTCTTTTATAATATGTACTTTACCGTCCTGCAGCGTTTCAAAACACTGCAGGACGGTTTTATTTTGCCAAAAATGATTCATTTTTTAAAAAAAGGCTTGCAAAAGGCATTCTTATGCGGTATAATATCTCTCGCAGTCACAAATGTGATTTGCCTCTTAGCTCAGTCGGTTAGAGCACCTGACTGTTAATCAGGGTGTCGCCTGTTCGAGTCAGGCAAGAGGCGCCAGAAGAAAAGGCAATGTTCCACAGAACATTGCCTTTTTTGTTTGTCCCATACTACACCCTTTTTCTGTACAGCCATGCAGTCGTGTTTCTCCTCTGTTTTTTGGGCTTCTCTGTCCAAAAAGCACAGCATTCATGCGAAAAAATGCATCAAGCATAATGATTTCTTAAAATTTGACTACTTGAAGAAGATGTCACATTGTGGTATAACTGCTTATAAGTCTTTGGGAAATTTGTTATTCTAGTTTTTTCCAAATGTCCGGCACACAGATCAAAGGGTAGGTGCTCCCTTCTTTTGATAGCAGCCGACCGGTGTTTTGTCATGGTTCTCCGCAGGACAGGACAAAGCACCGGTCTCTGTGCTGTTGTTTTTCAGGCTCCGGCTCTTTTCACGTTGTCAGATCTGCGGCAGGCCGCTTCTTCAAAACGCCTGCCGCTGTTTGAATTAAATTTGTATATGATCAAAGGAAGCATCTATGCGTTATACCTATGTCCGGCAGCACGACACCACTGACTGTGCGGCTGCCTGCCTCGCAATGGTGTGCCTCCATTACAAAAAGGAAGTTACCATCACCCGCTTGCGCGATATGATGGGTACCGACCTGAAAGGCACGAACCTTGTTGGTTTGCAGAAAGCCGCTAATGAGTTGGGTTTCACCACTGCAGCGGTTCGCGTAGACCGTGAAAATTTCCTCAGCGATTTCTCGCTGCCCTGCATTGCGCAGGTCATCACCGATCAGGGTCTGGCCCACTTTGTGGTCGTCTTTAAAAAGACCACCATTAAAGATGACGGTGAGCGTCGTCGGCACATGCTGAAAGAAGCCGAAGCCGCCAAGGAAGATGAGAAGAACGGCAAAAAACACAAGTGCAAGGATTATGTCGTGATTGGCGACCCCGGCAGCGAGCTGAAAAAGATCTCTCTGGATGAGTTCTACAAGAACTTTACCGGTGTTCTGCTGCTGATGAACCCCACCTCGGAGTTCAAGGGCGGTAAGATCGAAAAGGGCGGCATGTTCAAGCGTTACGTCGACCTGTTGCTGCCCCAGAAAAAGCTCTTTGCCTATGCGATCCTGAGTTCTCTGATCGTTACGATTCTGGGCATTGCCTCCTCCATGTTCAACAAGATCCTGATGGACGAGGTCTTGCCATATGGCCTAGACAATCTGCTGGTCACGCTGATCCTTGTGTTCAGCATGGTCAGCATCACCAACACGCTGGTGGGCTTTGTCCGGCAGTGGGTTCTGATTCACCTATCCATCAAGATCGATATTCCGCTGATGCTGGGTTACTTCGGGCATATCTTCCGTCTGCCCATGAAGTTCTTTGCCACCCGCAAGACTGGTGATATCACCACCCGTTATTCGGATGCAAACACCATCAAATTCCATCTTCACCAGCATTGCGCTGAGCCTGATCATGGATATCTCGATGGCCATTATCACCGGTATCATCCTGTTCCGCATGAATGCGATGCTCTTCTCGATCTCGCTGTTCATGGCTCTGGTCAGCATTCTGCTGGTGCTGATCTACAAGCAGTCCTTACAAAAAGATCAACGAAGAGACCATGGTGCAGTCCGCTGCACTGAACAGCCAGATGATCGAAGCCTGCGCGGCATTGAGACGGTCAAGTGCAACGCCAACGAGGATACCGAAATGGAGACCTCGAGCGTGAGTACATCAAGAGCCTGAAGATCAGCCTGCGCTCCAGCAAGATCAGCACCACGCAGGGCCTGATCTCCTCCTTCATTTCCACCGGTTTCAGCATGCTGACCACCTATGTGGGTATCAGTCAGGTTCTGAAGGGTGAGATGACACTGGGCGGATTCATGGCCTTCAGCACGCTGTCCTCTTACTTTACTTCCCCGGCTGAGCAACCTGATCGGTCTGCAGATGCAGATTCAGGAGGCCAGCATTTCCATGAAGCGTCTGGGCGAGATCATGGATTATCCCTCCGAGACGGTCGGCGACGAAGACCGCACCGATCTGGACAAGGTGGAGGGCGATATCGAGTTCAAGGATGTCACTTTCCGTTATGGCAACCGTGCCCCTGCACTGGATCACATCAGCTTTACCATTCCGGCCGGTTCAAAAAGGTCGCGCTGGTGGGCAGCAGCGGCAGCGGCAAATCCACGATCACCAAGCTTCTGCTCAAGTATTATGAGCCGGAAGATGGCGAGATCGACTTGAACGGTGTGAATCTGGCTGAATACACCAATGATTCTGTCCGCCGTGCAAATTTCTTATGTGCCGCAGAATGTTGAGCTGTTCAGCAAGACCATTTATGATAACATCCGCGTTTCCCGTATGGACGCTACGATGGACGAAGTTAAGGAAGCAGCCAAGAAGGCAGATGCTCACGACTTTATCCGTCATCTGCCCTTGCAGTATAACACCTATCTGGAGGAAGCAGGCAACGGCCTGTCCGGCGGTGAAAAGCAGCGCATTGCGCTGGCACGCGCTTTCCTGAAAGATTCCAACCTCTACATTCTGGATGAATCCACCAGTAATCTGGACTTTGCTACGGAAAATTTGATCTTCAACATGATCTACGATCAGCTTGCAGATCGTTCCATGCTGATCGTAGCTCACCGCCTGTCCACTGTTCGTGACTGTGATCTGATCCTTGTGATGGATCACGGCAAGATCGTGGAACGCGGCACGCACGATGAGCTGCTTGCCAAGGAAGGCAAGTACTACGAGCTGTGGAACATGCAGCAGGGTATCTACCGCAGCAAAAAGGCAGAGCCCAAGCAGTCTGTCATGCAGGCCGTGGTGGAAGAGGATGACGACGGTGAGTCGATCACCTATTGATGTGTTGCAGCCGGGTGCGTACCCGGTTACATATGAAAGGGAGTCATTCATGATGGATAGCTTGATTTGACATAGTTTTCGCTGTGTCAGATAAAAAAATGAGCTAGAAAGGCTTTCTGTTTAGTAGAAGTAGATGGTGTTATCCTGAACAGGCCCCGCCTGCTCAGGTAACTATGCCTCACTATGGTGTGCCCGGAGGCAAAATGCCTCCGGGCACATTTTATTTGCAAGATCCCTATTACTTTTATAAGTAGTAGGCGATCGGGAGCGGAGAGGAAGCTGCTCTCTGCAGCGGTTTTCTCCCCTTTCTCGATTGCCTATTACTGCCTCTTCTGAGGTAAATCTGAAAAGGAACCGAGGTATTCAACATGAAAGAGATCAAAGTAGCCGAGAACAAGACCCTGAAGCTCACCAATGTGCTCTCCCGTGAGATCCATCCGGAAGAGATGGCCAGTCTGCCCGTGGTGCTGACCCAGATGCACAACTTTATCAAGAGCAACAACGCACAGCCCATTGGCCCCATTGTGCAGGCCATGGTGGTTGGTGAGGATCGTCAGATGCACCTGTACATGATGCAGCAGGCTACCCAGTTCATCGGCCAGATGGAGCAGGACTACCATATGGATGCTGTTCTGCGCGTGAAGAACTGCCTGTATGCCCACTACACCGGCCCCATGCCCGAAAGCCAGCTGGCTTCCTACAAGCTGCAGGTCCACGCTTTTGAGAATGAGCAGAAACTGACCGGCACCTCCTATACCATCTATGTCAATCAGGACGAGGATGATGCCGTGGTCGATGTCTTTATGGAGACCAAGTAATTATGACGATTAAAGTTCAGAACCTTTCGGATCTGCAGGACCGCCGCATCATGATGGCAAAAAAAGCTGCCGCCTTATGGCTACGCTTTTGTCATTCTGGTGGGCATCTTCATGCTGTTTCTGGTGGTGTGGAGCACCCATACCAACCGCATTTATGTCAGCCAGAACGCAGGCACCGTTCAGGCCAGCAATAAAACCTATATCATGTCCAGTTATTCCGGCTCCATTACCGAGATGTATATTTCGGAGGGCAGCTATGTGAACGAGGGCGACCTCGTGGCCCACATCAAGAGCACGGATATCGACATGCAGCAGGATAACCTGGAAAGCCAGCTCAAGATCTACCAGACCCAGCTGGACCAGTACAACAAACTGCTGCAGTGCGTGCAGGATGATACCAACTACTTCAGCGAGACAAACCCCGAAGATCAGCCCTACTACTATCAGTACGAGACCTACAAGAGCCAGGTCTCTCAGAAGACCTTTGATGCCACGGCCTATCAGGCTGCCGGTTACTCCGATGCTCAGATCAAGACCATGATGGAGCAGAGCCAGAGCGAAGTAGAAGCTCTGTACTACTCTACCATGCAGTCCATCTCCCAGAGCATTACCAGCGCACAGAGCAACGTGGACAACGTTCAGGCTCAGCTCGATGCCTTGAACACCGGTGCCAACGATTACTACATCTATGCCCCCACCTCCGGTGTGATCCACATGGATACTCCTTACAAAGAGGGCATGGTGCTGAGCGCAGGCTCCCCGCTGGCCACTGTTGCCAGCGAGAACGACGATCTGGAGATCGTTGCCATGGTCACCGTGAATGACCGCCCGCTGCTTCATGTGGGTGACCCGTGCAAGATCGCCATTACCGGCCTTTCGGAGTATTCCTATGGCACCCTGACCGGCACTGTAACGGCCATTGACAGTGACGTGACGGCCAGCTCCAACGCTTCCTACTATAAGATGACCATTAAGCCCGATGCCACTTATGTGGTGAGCCGCAGCGGCGACAAGGTGGATCTTTCCAACGGCATGAGCGTTACTGCCCGCGTGGAGTACGATCAGGTCACCTATTTCGAGTACGCAATGGAAGCCCTGGGCGTTCTGTTCCGCTAAACCGGAGCTGTGCTGACTGCCAGCCGCCGTTATATCACCCAAAGAGGTACACTTACTATGAAATCAACCGCAAAAAAAGCTGGCCGTCTGTGCGGCAGCGCTCTGCCTGCTGGCCTGCGGCACAGCTGTGTCTGCGGCCGCAGCAAGCCCTGTCTCCGGCCTTGCCCTGAGCGGCGTTGCCATGCCGTGGGATCAGGACGTGCCTGCCGAAAGCATTGAGGCCGGCAGCTATACAGCCAACATGCTGCTGGGGTTCCTCTCAGCAGTTGTCTCCTGTGGTGCGTCCGCGCAACTCTACCGACTCGGTTGTCTTTATCTCGGACGATACTTCCATTCTGACTGTGAGCAACTCCGGTGTCGTGCAGGCTGTGGGCGTAGGCACCACCCGCATCACCGCTGCCGCAGGCAACCAGATCTGTGCCTACACCATCGTTGTCTCCATGGATTCTTCCATGATCGTTACCGAGATGGACCTTTCCCTTTCCTCCAACACCATCTATGTTGGCAACTCGGTCTCGGCACAGCTGCAGGTGCGGCCTACTTCGGCTTCCAACTATGCCACCGTCGCCCTGACCTCTTCCAATGAGAAGGTCGCCACGGTGAACAATTTCGGCCGTGTTACCGGCATTGCCCCCGGCACCGCCACCATTACCGCTACCTGCGGTTCGGTGACTGCTACCACCAATGTCACGGTCATGAGTATTCCCAACTCCAGCACCGGCACCGCCAGCACTGGTTCTTCCAACAGCGGTCAGGTCGTCACGGTGAATCCTTCCTACGTTGTGCTCAAGCCCGGTGCCACCCGCACCCTGACCGCCAGTGTCAAGCCTTCTTCCGCTTCCCAGAAGTTCACCTATAAGTCCGCCAACAGCAACATTGCCACGGTCAGCCCCAGCGGCGTGATCACGGCTGTGGGCACCGGCGCTACTTCCATTACCGTTTCCAACGGCACTGCATCCGCCATGGTCACGGTCATCGTCAACCGTTCGGCTGCATCTTCTTCCGATAATTCTTCGGACAGCAGCTCCACCGAACCGGATAACGATACTCCCATCGAGATCGATCCCGTTGTGCAGGCCATTCAGGACAGTGAGGACAACGAGATCGTTTTCACACAGGCCGAGGTGCCTACCGTGACCGGTGATATCCTCAATGCGCTGCGCACCACCGGCAAGACCCTGTGCGTGGTGGGTGATGGCTACACCATGCAGATTGCAGGCAGCGGTGTCAAGAGCACCACCAGTGAGCTGGACACCATGCTCATCCTGACTGAGTCCGATCAGGGCATCGAGTTTGAGCTGGACAAGGGCAAGGCTCTTCCCTGCTCGGTGCGCATCGATCTGGATGTGAGCACCTATACCCGCCTGTATCTGTACAACGCCGTCTCCAACAAGTGGCAGTACCTGAACAGCTACACCGACGGCATCATCACTGCCGATACTGCAGGCCGTTATCTGCTGACCAACCAGAACCTGAAATTTGCCAATATCAACTGGACCTTCTTCATTGCCGGTGGTGTTGTAGTGGTTCTGATCGGCATTGCATATGTTGTGCTGAAAAAGCGCTACTGGTTCTGGTAATTTTCAAAACCACTCTTTCATGAAACAGTAAGACCCTCTCTGCGTGTGATATGCTCCCCCTAGAGTAGACAGAGTAAAACAAAAAACTCTGCGTACTCTGGGGGTATTTTTATGTCAAGAAAGAACAATCACTTTTGCACAAAAAATTCGCCGTCTCCTTGTGGAAACGGCGAACAAAAACTTATATTATTTCTCTGTCTACTTGACGGAGCGCACTTCAATGGAACGCCTGGGCTTTGTTTGCATTATGATGTCTGCCTTCGTTACTTTTCAATGGGCTGCGAGGGCTTCCAGTCCTTGTAGTTCTCGTAGCGGCTCTCGCGGATCTTGGTGTGGGACCAGATCTCGTCCGCCGTGGGCTGCCAGTTGGCCGCATAGTTCTTGCACTTCTCGCACAGGTGCTCCACGCTCTCCGGCGACTGCAGGTCGGTGCTGTGGGCACCGGTCTCGTGCACCATCTTCTGCAGCAGTTCGGGGTTTTCCAGCATCGGGCAGGGACGCAGATGGTTCTTGTTGAAGGGCTGGCCGTTGTGATAAGCCATGAACAGCGGGCTGTGCAGAATTTCCAGAATGCTCTGGTCGTGGATGTTTGCATTGGAGTAGTGGATGAACACGCACGGCTCTGCGTCACCGGCAGAGTTGATGTGGAAGTAGTTGCGTCCGCCGGCAATGCAGCCGCCCACGAACTCGCCATCGTTCTGGAAATCCATCGGGTAGAATGGGATATCGCACTCTTCCGAGCGCAGATAGCGGATGCGGTCGATCATATATTTGCGCTGCTCCGGGGTAGGCATCAGTTCCGGTGCTGCCTCGTTGCCCACGGGCATGTAGTGGAAGTAGAAGCCGAAGTGTGCGCCCTTCTCACACAGGAAACGCATGAACTCATCGTTGGTGACAGCTTCGATATTATCGCGGGTGTAGCAGATGGACGTGCCGAACACGATGCCGTGCTCCTTGAGCAGATCCATAGCATGCATAACAGCAGCATAGTGCCCCCTCACCGCGGCGGGCATCGTTGGTCTCCGGGGTGCCCTCGATGGACAGCATGAAGGCAATGTTTGGCCCAGACGCACCACCTCTTTGCAGAAAGGGCTCATCGATGAGGGTGGAGTTGGTGTAGATGGCAAACTGCACATCGTTGTGCTTCTCCGCCAGCTTGAGGATATCAGCCTTACGCACCAGCGGCTCGCCGCCGGTCAGCATGTACAGGTACACGCCCAGCTCCTTGCCCTCGGTAACAATCTTGTCCATATCCTCAAAGCTGAGGTTATTCTTGTGACCGTATTCACCGGCCCAGCAGCCCACGCAGTGCATATTGCAGGCGGAAGTGGGGTCGAACAGAATCAGCCAGGGGATGTTGCACTGATACTTCACGCGGTTCTCGCGGATGGTCTTGGTGCCGCGGAAGAAAGCCTCGTAGCCCAGATTCAGCGCCATGGTGCGGGCCACGTTGGGGTCGGTCTGATCCAGCACACAGTTGATGAGCTTGGACCACTTGCTGTCAGGGTCTGTCAGGGTCTGTCTGGCGTGTTCGTAGGCTTCATCGCTGAACGAACTACCATAGAACTGCTTTGCAACATCCACCAGCTGTCCCACGGGTTTTCTGACGGTCTTTATCGGCATGAGAAAGCACCACGTCCACCATTTTACCAACGGCAGCACGCTGCATTTTATGAGTCAGGCTCTCAACAGAAGTATTCATTATCCTTTTCCTCCAAACGGTATTTTTCGGAAATCTCTTTTTCTATTTCTATGCCATTACTCTACCACTCTATCCCACAAGTTGCCATAAACAGAAAAATGCGCCGTGATAGAAAACCCATCACGGCGCGGATTATGATAAAATTTTGTCGTTCTTCCGGTTCAACCGTCCTGTTCCAGATGGATCTTATTGCTGGCAAGGCGGCATAACGCGCGGCGCAGATCGCCCTGCAGCATCCGTCCCATACGTTCTACCATCACAGCGGGCTCGGTCTTCATATCCCGGCGGATCCATTCCAGCACCACGCCCACCAGCGCATATTTGTAAAAATTCCACCACAAACTGCTTGTCATCGTCCTGCACGGTGATGTCGCGGCATTCGCGATCCGCAAATTCCTTCAGCATGGGGTCCAGAAGCTTGTACAGATACTGCTCCACCTGTTCACGACCCACAGAGCGGTATACGTTCAGTACCAGTGTTTTGTTATCCCGGATCTGGTGCAGGATTTCCAGAAATGCTTCGGTCCATGTATCAAAGCTCTGGCGGCCTTCCATCGCCTTGACCGCATCTTCCGTCAGGATCCAATCCACCAGATCGTAAATATCCTTGAAGTGGTAGTAGAAAGTCATGCGGTTCACGCCGCAGTCCTCGGTGATATCGTTGATCGTGATCTTATTGAGGGGCTTTTCCAGCAGCAGCATTTTTTCAGCGATGCTTCCAGTGCCCGCTTCGTTGTTTGTGACACAAAGACCTTCCTTTCCCGACCGTAGAAAATTTTTCCTGCTGCGTACGGCGATTGGCAGCTTCGTACATTATAATACCGCAAAAGCCATCCCGATTGCAAGCATTGATTCTGTCCATTTTGTAAACAAAGAACGACTTCCTGCGTTTTTCACTCCGGCAGTTTCTCGTTTCAAAAGCCGTTTCTCAGGCCCCCCAAAACCCCTTCCGGCGGTGCGCAATGCCTGCAAAAGCGGCTTCTTCCGGCAAAAAAGCGGAAAAGGCCCTTGATTTTATATTCCTCTACGCTTAGAATGGGAGCAGACGGCTGTGATTGAAGTGCCGTTTTGAGGGAGGGTACAAACTATGATGGATACCATTGGTTTTCTGGGCTGCGGCAACATGGGTGGAGCCATCGCCCGTGCCGTTTGCAAAGCTGTTGACCCTAAGAAAGTTTTTCTGGCAAACCGCACTGTGGCCAAGGCACAGGCACTGGCCAAAGAACTGGGCTGCAAAACAGCCACCAATGCCGAGGTGGCCGGTGACTGCGACCTGATCTTTCTGGCCGTGAAGTCCCCAGATGATGGAAGCACTGCTGGAGCCGCTCAGATTCACGCTGGATGAGCGGCCCCAGCCGTTTTGTGCTGTGCAGCATGGCAGCGGGCCTTTCGATCGCCCGCATTCAGGAGCTGGCCGGTGAGGACTTTCCTGTGATCCGCATCATGCCCAATACCCCGGCATCGGTGGGCGAGGGTATGATCCAGTACTGTTCCAGCAATGTCACCGCTGAGGAAGAAGAAGCCTTCCTCAGGATCATGGCTCCTGCGGGCCGTCTGGACGCCGTGCCGGAAAGTCTGATCGATGCCGCCAGCTGCGTTTCCGGCTGCGGCCCGGCATGGGTGTACCAGTTTATTGAGGCTCTGGCCGACGGCGGCGTGGCCTGCGGCCTGCCCCGCGCCAAAGCGCAGGAATATGCCGCGCAGATGGTTCTGGGCAGCGCAAAGCTGGTGCTGGAAAGCGGAAAGCATCCCGGCGAACTCAAGGATGCTGTGTGCAGCCCCGGCGGCAGCACCATTCAGGGCGTGCGCGTGCTGGAAGAGCACGGCCTGCGCGGTGCGGTGATGGATGCCGTGATCGCCTCGTACAATAAGACAAAGGAAATGGGAAAGGGTTAAGGATATCATGCGCATCGTTGTAAAAGTAGGCACTTCTACTCTGGCATACGCCACCGGACGGCTGAACATCCGCCACACGGAACAGCTGGTCAAGGTGCTCAGCGACCTGAAAAAGCGAGGGCCATGAGGTCATTCTGGTGTCCTCCGGTGCCATTGGCATGGGCGTGGGCAAGCTCTCACTGCCAACCCGCCCAAAGGACACCACCACCAAGCAGGCCTGCGCCGCTGTGGGCCAGTGTGAGCTGATGTACACCTACGACCGGCTGTTCAACGCCTACAATCACACCGTGGCGCAGATCCTGCTCACCGGCGTGGACGTGGAGCACACCGAACGCCGCGTGAACTTTCAGAACACCCTGTCCCGCCTGCTGGAGCTGGGTGCCCTGCCCATCATCAACGAAAACGACACCGTTGCCACCGATGAGATCACCTCCATTGGCGACAACGACACGCTGGCGGCCATCGTGGCCTGCTGCGCCAAGGCTGACATGCTGGTGCTACTGAGTGACATCGACGGCCTGTACACCGCCAATCCCCACACCCACACGGACGCAAAGCTCATCCCGCTGGTGGAGGAGATCACCCCCGAGGTGATGGCTCTGGCCGATGGTGCCGGTTCGGCCCTTGGCACCGGCGGCATGGCCACCAAGCTGCGCGCTGCCCGCATGGTAACGGGCAGCGGTGCCGATATGGTCATTGCCAACGGCGCACACCCGGAGCTTTTGTACGACATTGCCGCAGGCAGATCCGCAGGCACCCGCTTTGCGGCCCGCAAGGAGGACTGAACACATGACCACACAGGAAATTCTGGAAGCCGCCCGCAGCGCCAAAAGTGCCCTTGCGCTGGCCGATAACACCGCCCGCAACGCGGCCCTGCTGGGCATGGCAGATGCGCTGTGCAGCGCAGACGATCAGGCGGCCATCCTTGCCGCCAACGCTGAGGACATGGCTGCGGCCAAGGGGCACATCAGCGATGTGATGCTGGACCGTCTGGCCCTGACCGCACCGCGCATTGAAGCCATGGCGCAGGGCATCCGCGAGGTTGCCGCTCTGCCCGACCCGGTGGGCCGGGTGCTGAACCGGGTGGAGCGCCCCAACGGGCTTGTCATTGAAAAGACGGCTGTGCCCATGGGTGTGATCGCCATTATCTACGAGAGCCGCCCCAATGTGACCAGCGATGCCACTGCCCTTGCCATCAAGAGCGGCAATGCCTGTATCCTGCGCTGCGGCAAGGAGGCCTGGCGCAGTGCCAACGCTATCGTCACCGTTCTGCGGCAGGGCCTGAAAAAAAGGCCGGTCTGCCCGAGACAGCGGTCTGCCTGATCGAGGACACCACCCACGCTTCTGCCAACGCTCTGATGACCGCTGTAGGCTATGTGGATCTGCTGATCCCGCGCGGCGGTGCCGGGCTGATCCGTGCCTGCGTTCAGAACGCCAAGGTGCCCTGTATCCAGACCGGCACCGGCATCTGCCATGTGTACGTAGACGACACCGCCGATCTGGACAAAGCTCTGGACATCATCGAGAACGCCAAGGCCAGCCGCCCCAGCGTGTGCAACGCCGAGGAGGTGTGCCTTGTGCACTCTGCCATTGCCGGGGAGTTTCTTCCCCGTCTGGCCCAGCGGCTTGGCCCGGACCGCATTGCAAAGGGTCTGCATCCGGTAGAGCTTCGTCTTGATAAGCGCGCAGCCGCCATTATCTCCGGCACCCTGCCGGCGAAAAGACTTTGACACCGAATTTCTGGACTACATCCTCGCGGTCAAGGTCGTGGACAGCGTGGAGGAGGCCATCGAGCATATTGCTGAGCACTCCACCGGCCACAGCGAGGCCATCCTGACCCAGACACAGGCCCATGCCGACCTGTTCACTGCCGCAGTGGACAGCGCCGCCGTGTATGTGAACTGTTCCACCCGCTTTACGGATGGCGGTGAATTCGGCCTTGGGTGCGAAATGGGCATCTCCACCCAGAAACTCCACGCCCGTGGCCCCATGGGACTGGCCGAGCTGTGCAGCTACAAGTATATCATCCACGGCAATGGTCAGATCCGCTAAAGCCCGCTGAACCCACCTTTCCAGTGCGGAAATCGGGAGTGAGCGTTTTCTCCATAATATTCATAATTTAGAAACGAAACTGAAAAGCTTTTTCCGAAACAGGCTGGTGCGATTTGCGCCAGCCTGTATTTTTGTTTTATTCCCATGAAATGTTCTTTCAGCAAAGACAAAAACTGAATTATGTTTTCAATCTGCCTTTTCTGTTCGCTCATTGATATGGATGATTGTATCCCAGTTTTCTGCACTTCTCACAAAGGATATAGTCTTACTTTCTCCATTTTGTTTTGTAAAAATGTACAAGAGCCCCCTTGACAACCCCTATTTCGATGCGGTAAAACTATATTGGAAAACTTGATAACGATTTCACTTCATTTCACTTTCCAATGAGAAAGTTGTTCGTCACACACAACACTATACTTGGAACAAAGGAGAGAGCAATATGACGATCGCCATTCTTGCACACGATTCCCGCAAAAGAGCTTGCACTGCAGTTCTGCACTGCTTACAGCGCCATTTTGTCCAAAAAAGCACAGTCATTGCTACCGGTACCACCGGACGGATGCTGGCGCAGACTACCGGCCTGCCCGTGCACTGTTATCTCTCCGGGCGCTTGGGCGGTGTGCAGCAGATTACTTCCCGCATTGCGTGCGACGAAGTGGATCTGGTGTTGTTCTTCCGTGACCCGCTGAAAGCGGATGCCGCCAGCATCACCGAGCAGAATCTGCTCCGCCTGTGCGATATGCACAGCGTACCCATTGCCACCAACATTGCCACCGCCGAGGTCTTGCTGCGCGGTATGGATCAGGCG
>ENA-OQHD01000494-OQHD01000494.1-human-gut-metagenome-genome-assembly--contig:-NODE-494-length-14136-cov-1.695339_pt1 | contig 14136 bp, 19 predicted proteins | sample MGYA00242560_ERZ504711 | MGnify/ENA primary metagenome ERZ504711 (study PRJEB26092, sample SAMD00036198) | human gut metagenome | host: Homo sapiens | study: EMG produced TPA metagenomics assembly of... | reverse complement strand
CTGCGCGAGCGTCATCGAAAAGCGCAATGCGGAAGCGCGGTCTTCTGACCAGGTAAACAAAAACCGAGCTGAACAACAACGAAGCCAAGGCCCGGCACAACGACCTCAAACCGTCGAAAACCCACCACGAAACCCGATTTCGTGAGCGCGCGGGCTCTCGCGAGGCGGCGCGAACGCCGCGAGCGCCGCCCCCTCGTGGGGCGGTGCCAACGCCGCGAGTGCGCGGGCCCTCGTCAGGTGGCGCCAACGCCGCGAGCAGCGCTCAATCGAACGCATCGAGGGTCGTGCGCGCTGCGTCCGCATCGCAGAGCGGCATCCACGCGGCAAACCGCCGCCCGCGGCGCAGCCCGCATACCCGCACGCGGTCGCAAACCCCCTCGCCGCGCGCGCGAGCGCCCCCTGCGCCAGCAAGCCGAGCCCGAGAATCGCTTGCCGCACCATCGAAGTCGGGTATACTGCACAGGCACAAACGCTCTTCAACCTTGCAGGGAGCAACCGTGTCCATTAAGAGCATCGCCCATATCCTCAAGCCAAACGTCACGTCGCTCGGCTACGGCTTGTTCATCGCCATCAACGCCGCCGGCGTTTGGGGCGGCGTGTTCCCCTTCCTGCCCATGGAGTTCCAAACGCCGCAGATCGTGTTCTGGTTCTTCCTCGCGCAATCGCTCGTGTTCTCGTTCAGCTACTTCGCCAGCGCCCTGGGATCGTACTTCTTCCCCGGCCCCACGCGCACATTCATCGTACGGCTGGCCACCATGCCCTACCTTTTGGGATGGTGCTGCCTCATCGCGGCCATCTATCTGGACGCATGGGCGCTGCCGCTCGTCGTCAGCGGCGGCGCGCTCCTGGGCCTGGGGTCGGCCGGTTTCTACATGCTGTGGCAACGCCTGTTCGCCAGCCAGGATTCCGACACCGGCAACCGCGACCTCATCAAGGGTACCCTATACGCGGCGGTGCTGTACTTCTCGCTGTACCTTATTCCGCAAGCGGTGACGGCGTTTCTCATCCCGCTCGTGTTCCTGCCGCTATTCGGGTTGACCATTGTGCTGAAAAGCCGCGAGATCGACCTCGATCAAGCCATGTTCCAGGACGTGCCGCGCGACCATCCGCTCGTGTACCAGCGCCTGGTGAACGACTACTGGCGAAGCGCGCTATGCGTGGGCGCGCTGGGGTTCTGCACGGGCATCATGCGCTCCCTGGCCATCGGCGAGCCGGCGGTGGGATCACTCGTGAACGTGCTGTCGATGGGCGGATCGTTGACCGCGGCTATATCGCTGCTGGTGCTGTGGCAGTTCAAGAACCTCAGCGTGAACGTGGTGGGCGCCTACCGCGTCTTCTTCCCGTTCGTCATCACCTCGTTTCTGCTGCTGCCGTTTCTGCCCGAGGAGTACGCGCGCTGGCTGGCCGGCGGCCTGTACGCCTGCTATCTGGGCGTTCTGGACCCTTCCACCTTCGGCTTCATGAAGTCCATCGAAATTCTGGTCATGGTGGTTCTGGGCGGCATGGGCTCCATGCTGGGCTCCATCCTGTCCGCGACCGTGCTTACCATCCTGCCCGAGGCGACCCGCAGCTTTGACAGCTACCGCATGGTGGTCTACTCGCTGGTGCTGGTCCTCATGATGATCTTCCGTCCGGGCGGCCTGCTTGGCAGCTACGACTTCTCCATGAGCCGCATTGTGGAAAAGATCATGAACGGCGAACTGTTCCAGAAGAAAGCAAAGGAGGGCAAGGACCATGAGTGAATACCAGACTAAGCTGCACAGTGTGCCCTCCGGCGGCTTTTTGACCGACCGCGACAAGGACAAAAAGCCCATTCTGGACGTGCGTGAGCTGGGCATCGACTTCGGCGGTCTGACCGCCGTGGATGGCTTCAACCTGATGATCGGCCGCAACGAGATCACCGGTCTGATCGGCCCCAACGGTGCCGGTAAGACCACCGTGTTCAATCTGCTGACCAACGTTTACCAGCCCACCCGCGGCTCCATCCTGATCGATGGTATGCCCACCGCCGGCAAAAAGACCTATCAGGTCAACCGCATGGGCGTGGCCCGTACCTTCCAGAACATCCGCCTGTTCAAGGAACTGAGCGTCATCGATAACATCAAGGTGGGCCTGCACGAGTCCATGAAGTACAATCTGGCATCTTCGCTGATTCGCCTGCCCAACTACTGGAAGGAAGAGAAGAAGTGCACCGAGCGTGCTCTGGAGCTGCTGGATATCTTCCACATGGCAGACCTCGCCAATGTGCAGGCAGGCAGCCTGCCCTACGGCGCACAGCGCCGTCTGGAGATCATGCGTGCACTGGCCACCAGCCCGAAGCTGCTGCTGCTGGACGAGCCTGCTGCCGGTATGAATCCCTCCGAGACTGCAGAGCTGACCGAGACCATCCGCCGCATCCGCGACGAGTTCAACATCGCCGTGCTGCTGATCGAGCATGATATGAGCCTGGTCATGGGCATCTGCGAGGGCATTGCCGTGCTGAACTTCGGCCGCATCATCGCCAAGGGCACGCCGGATGAGATCCGCAACAACCCGCAGGTCATCGAAGCCTATCTGGGCAAGAAGGAGGGCTAAGCCATGGCTGATACGTTACTGAAAGTTGATAACATCAACGTCTATTACGGCAACATCCACGCCGTCAAGGACATCTCCTTCGAGGTGGATCAGGGCGAGATCGTCACCCTGATCGGTGCCAACGGTGCTGGCAAATCCACCACCCTGAAGACCATTTCCGGCCTGCTGAAGCCCAAGACAGGCGACATCCTGTACAAGGGCAGCAGCATCAAGGGCATGCGCGCCCACAAGATCGTGGAAGCAGGCCTTGCCCATGTGCCGGAAGGCCGCCATGTGTTCCTGCACATGACCGTGGAAGAAAATCTGGACATGGGTGCATACACCCAGCCTGCTTCCACCATTGCACCCAACAAGGAAAGGTGTTTGAGCTGTTTCCCCGCCTGAAGGAGCGCCGCAAGCAGCTGGCCGGTACCATGTCCGGCGGCGAGCAGCAGATGCTGGCTATGGGCCGTGCACTGATGAGCAACGCTTCCATGCTGATGCTGGACGAGCCTTCCATGGGCCTTTCGCCGCTGCTGGTGCAGGAGATCTTCGACATCATCCAGAACGTGCACAAGGAAGGCATGACCATCCTGCTGGTGGAGCAGAACGCACAGATGGCTCTTTCTGTGGCAGACCGTGCCTACGTCCTTGAGACGGGCCGTGTAGTCATGGAGGGCACTGGTGCCGAACTGCTGACCAACGAGCGCGTGCGCAGCGCATATCTGGGCGGCTAAGCAAAAAATCGTATAAGTAAAAAAGGGCTGTTGCACATGCAACAGCCCCTTTTTGCAGTATTTGTTATGCCAGCAGAGCCATGATATTTGCGGTGATCAGGCCGCCTGCCGTGCCAATGACGTAGCCCATCAGAGCCATCAGAACGCCAACAGGCACCAGAGCGCCGCTGTAGGCACCAGCCAGAATGGGAGCGGATGCGGAACCGCCGATGTTTGCCAGAGATGCAACACCGCAGGTGAACATATCCAGATGGAAGATCTTTGCCAGCAGCACCAGAATGATGCCGTGGATGGCCAGGATCATAAAGCCTGCCAGGATCCATGCGGGTGCATCGGTCAGCTCCAGGAAGCTTGCGCGGGAGGCAAGCAATGCCACCACGGAGTACAGCAGCAGGTTGGACAGCTCGGTGCTGCCTGCCATGCGGCCCACCGGGGGTGACAGCGCCAATCAGGCCGGACAGCGTGATGAGCAGGACGGTCCAGGTGGCCTTGTCCAGGAAGGGCATTGCGCCGTTCAGGGCTGCGCCGATGTCCTGACCGAAGGCGGAGATCACCAGAGCCAGACCCAGTAGGAAGATCAGGTTGACAAAGCTGGCCTTGTCCTCGTTGCCCTTTGCGTCCTCTTCCAGACGGCGGGACACTTCGTCCAGCGTGGTGGTGTCGGCCTTGACCCACTTGTTGAACTTGGGAGCCAGATTGATGGCCCACAGCAGGAACATGACCCAGATGGAGTAGTCGATGGAGTCCACCACCAGTGCGTAGGCCATGTCAGCTTCGCCGATGTCCAGCGCAGCCTGCACGGCGATCATGTTGCCGGAGCCGCCCATCCAGCTGCCGCACAGAGCGCCCAGTGCCTTCCATGCTTCGGCGCCAAGGGGCCCCTTCATGATGGCGAAGGTGGCAATGAAGGCCAACGAGATGGAGACGGAAGCGGCAAAGAAGCCGCCCAGCATCTTGGGACCCAGCTTGATGATCTTGCGGCATGTCGCAGCGCAGCAGCATCAGGAAGATCATTGCATACAGCAGGTTGTTTTTCAGCACGGAGTAGGCAGGCTTGGTGGCCTCCATGTCCCATGCACCCAGCGTGCAGAGAATCATGGTAATGAGGTACAGCAGAACGATAGGTGGTGCATAGTCGAAGAATTTCGACTTCGTGTAGCGTTGCAGCCACACCAGCAGTGCGGCAATGAACACCAGCACGGCGATGTAGGTGAAACCGTTTGTGATCATGAACCCAATCCCCTTTCTTTTTGTGCAATTTTTTGCGGACAATTGTCTTTACAATATCGACAATTTCGTATACAACACTACCATAGATTTCATAATCTGGCAATATTTTTTTTCATCGAAAGGGGTAGGTTTTTGGCATGAAAATCACGGAAGTACGTCTCGGTCTGATCTCCGTGCCTCTGCGCGTGCCTTTTAAGACGGCTCTGCGCTCGGTCAGCAGCGTGGAGGATGTGATCGTAGAGATCCACACCGACACCGGCGCTGTGGGTTATGGTGAGGCACCTCCCACCGGTGTGATCACCGGCGACACCACCGGTGCCATCATCGGTGCCATCCGCGACCATATCGCAAAGACCATCATCGGCCGCGATGTGGACGACTTTGAAGACCTGATGATCGCACTGAATGCCTGCATCCAGAAGAACACCAGCGCCAAGGCTGCTGTGGATATGGCCCTGTGGGATCTGTACGGCCAAGCTGTACAAAATCCCTGTGTACAAGCTGATGGGCGGCGCAAAGAAGTCCATCGTCACCGACATCACCATCAGCGTCAACGACCCCGAAGAGATGGTGCGCGATGCCCTGAACGCCATCGACCGCGGCTACGACTGCCTGAAGGTCAAGGTGGGCAAGGAGCCGGAAAGGATATTGCACGCCTGAGCGCCATCCGCGGTGCTGTGCCCAAGGAGACCTGCATCCGCATCGACGCAAATCAGGGCTGGACCCCCAAGGAAGCCGTGCGCATCCTGAACGGAATGCAGGAGAAGGGCCTTGATCTTGAATTCGTGGAGCAGCCGGTCAAGGCCCACGATTTTGAAGGCCTGAAGTATGTTACCGAGCGCTCCTATGTGCCGGTGCTGGCCGACGAGAGCGTGTTCTCCCCGCAGGACGCACTGACCATCATGCAGATGGGAGCCGCAGACCTCGTGAACATCAAGCTGATGAAGTGCGGCGGCCTGTACAACGCCCTCAAGATCGCATCCGCTGCCGAGGTGTACGGCGTGGAGTGCATGATCGGCTGTATGCTGGAAGCCAAGATCAGCGTGAATGCCGCCGTGCATCTGGCCTGCGCAAAGCAGATCATCACCCGCGTGGATCTGGACGGCCCCGTGCTGTGCAGTGAGGACCCCATCCTCGGCGGTGCAGTGTTCAACGAAAAATGACATCACTGTTTCCAACGAGCCGGGCCTTGGCATCAAGGGCATTGAGCCGGGCAAGATCAAGTATTTGGACTGACCCTCTCAGCTTCACTTCGTTCAGCAGCTCCCCCGAAAGGGGGCAGCTTTTTGCGTCTTTACAGTCAGCACAAAGAAAGCTCCCCCTTTCGGGGGAGCTGGCACAGCGCAAGCTGTGACTGAGAGGGTTTTACTCTTTGTAAGCCAGAATAGCCTTCAGGTATTCCCACACACGGGCCACTGATGCAATGTCGGCGCGCTCATTGGGGGTTGTGGACATGCAGCAGGTTCGGGCCAAAGGAGATGCAGTCCAGCCCTTCGATCTTGCCCGAGAGGATACCGCATTCCAGGCCCGCATGAATGGCAACGATCTGGGGCTTTGCACCGTACTGCGCCTCGTACACAGCTACGCAGCGGTCGCGCAGGGCGCTTCGCGGGCGTAGGTCCAAGCAGGGTAGTCGCCATGGAACCGCACGCTGCCGCCCAGCAGCTCGGTGAGAGACTGCACCTTGCAGCTCAGCAGCTCCTTCGCCGAGGGCACCGAGCTGCGCAGGGAGAAGCGCAGGATGGCTTCGCTGTCGTCCAGCTCGGCAACGCCGAGGTTCAGCGAGGTCTCCACAAGGCCCGGCACATCCATGCTCATGCTCTGCACACCCCAGGGCATCAGCAGCAGGGCTTTGCGCAGACGCTCGGCGGAGTTCGCATCCAGTGCATCGTATTCGCCGCAGCCTCCTCGGTGAGCTGCAGGCGGATGCCCGGGTCAGCAGTGCCGAATTCTGCTTTCATCTGCGCGGTAAAGTCTGCCCCGGCAGCGCGCACGGCTTCGGTGATACCGGCGGGCAGCACCAGCGTAACGCTGCTTTCTTTCGGGATGACGCTTTTCCTTTGCACCGCCGGAGAGGGTGAGCACAGCGTACTCTGCACCGTGGTCAGACAGCAGGGTCAGGTAGCGCCCCAGCAGAGCGATGGCGTTGGCACGGCCCTTGTGGATCTCGGTGCCGGAGTGTCCGCCCACAAGGCCGACCACATCCGCCTTTACGGCGGTGCCGGTCACAGGAACACGGGCAATGGGCAGATGGCATTCAACGCGGCGTCCGCCTGCACAGCCTGCGGTCAGCACCCCCTCTTCCTCGGAGTCGATGTTCACCAGCATCCGGCCCTCAAGGTCGGAAAAATCCATGGCAGATGCACCCAGCAGACCCACCTCCTCGCAGACGGTCAGCACGACCTCCAGCGCAGGGTGGGGAATGTCCTTTGCGTCCAGCACAGCCAGTGCGTAGGCCACGGCAATGCCGTCGTCGCCTCCAAGGGTCGTGCCCTCGGCGCACACATAGCCGCCGTCTACGACCGGGTGGATGGCATCCTTCTCAAGATCCAGCGGGCAGTCGGCGGTCTTGTCGCCCACCATGTCCAGATGGCCCTGCAGGATCAGGCCCGGCTCCTTCTCGTATCCGGGTGTGGCCGGTGCCTTGATGAGCACATTGCCCATCTCGTCCTGACGGCAGGCAAGGCCGTGGGCCTTGGCGAACTGCACGCAGTAGTCGCTCAGTGCCTTTTGCGTGGTGGGAGGTGTGCGGAATGCTGCAGATCTCCTCAAAGTAATAAAAAACCCGAAGCTGGTTCAGATTGGATAATACGCCCATAATGTTCCCTCTCCTTGTGCTGTATTTTGAAGAAAAAATGACCGGCAAAGCTGTGAACCATGCCGGTCTTTCGGGTCTTTGACTCTGCCTGACTCAGGCAGTCGTCCATGGCGGTGAACACAGCGTCGCTGGGTCATGGTAGCACCGGCAACAGCGTCCACACCGCTGGTGGAACCGGCCTTGGTCAGCTGGTCTGCCAGAGTTTCAGCAGCGGTGCCGCCCAGTTCGGGAGTCTCGCCGGATGCATCGATCTCCACACCGGTCACCCGGCCGCCGGTGACGGTGACGGTGACGGTCACATCACTCAGGCAGCCCTGAGCGCTGGACGTATAGATGCCATCCGTTAGGCTGGCGGCGTTGTCGGCAGCGGGCACAGTGCCGGTGTACTTGATGTACAGGCCGAGCACAACTGCCATAATGACAGTGACAACAGCCATGATGATAACATTCCGGGTGAGTTTCCTTCATAAAATGATCAAAGTGCTCCCTTTTGACGTGATATATTTTTTCACTTGCGGGTTTGAAACTGTCGCGCAGGGTGACGACGCGGTTGTAAACGCCGGGGTTCTTGGAGTCCGGGGTAAAGAAGCCGGTGCGCACGAACTGGAACTTCTCACCGGGCTTTGCATCCTTCAGGCTTTCTTCCAGCTTGCAGCCCTTGCACACAACAACGCTTTCCGGATTCAGGTAGTCCTTGTAATCGCTGCCCTCGGGGATGGCGTTCATGTTGGCCTCGGTGAACAGCTTGTCGTACAGGCGCACCTCGGCATCCACGGCATGGGCGGCACTCACCCAATGGATGGTGCCCTTGACCTTGCGGCCGTCGGCGGGATTGCCGTTGCCCGTCTCAAGGTCGGCGGTGCAGTGGATGGCGGCAATGCTGCCGTCGGCATTCTTCTCCACGCCGGTGCACTTGACGATGTAAGCGCCCATCAGACGCACCTCACCGCCAATGGTCAGGCGCTTGAAACTTGGGGAGGCGGCACCTCGGCAAAGTCCTCATTCTCGATCCACAGCTCTTTGGTAAAGGCCACCTTGCGGTGGTGGTATCGTTGGCTTCGCGGTTAGGGGTTGTTGGCTACATCAAAGTACTCGGTCTTGTCCTCCGGGTAGTTGTCTACGATCAGCTTTACGGGGTCCAGCACGGCAATGCGGCGCTGAGCGGTCAGGTCCAGCTCGCTGCGGATGCAGGCTTCCAGCTGGCGCATGTCGATCAGGTTGTCGGATTTAGAAATGCCGGCCTCCCGCACAAAGGTGAAGATGGAGGTTGGGGTGTAGCCACGGCGGCGCAGGCCGCACAGGGTGGGCATACGGGGGTCGTCCCAGCCGTCCACAATGCCCATTTCCACCAGCTCACGCAGGTAGCGCTTGCTCATGACGGTGTTGGTCATGTTCAGGCGTGCAAACTCACGCTGCTTGGGGAAGGCAGTGCCGAAAATGTTCTCGATGACCCAGTTGTACAGCGGACGGTGGTTCTCGAACTCCAGACTGCACATGCTGTGGGTGATGCCCTCAATGGCATCCTGAATGGGGTGTGCGAAGTCGTACATCGGGTAGATGCACCACTTGCTGCCCTGACGGTGATGCTCGGCGTACTTGATGCGGTAGATAGCCGGGTCACGCATGTTCATGTTGGGGCTGGCCAGATCGATCTTGGCACGCAGGGTCTTTTCGCCCTCCTGGAACTCACCGGCACGCATCCGGCGGAACAGGTCAAGATTCTCTTCCGGGGTGCGGTCGCGCCACGGAGAGGGACGGGAAGGCTTGCCGGCATCGGCACCGCGGTACTCGCGCATTTCGTCGCGGGTCAGGTCGTCCACGTAGGCCTTGCCCTCCATGATGAGCTTTTCGGCATACTCGTAGCATTTATCAAAGTAGTCGCTGCCGTAGAAGATGCCGCCGTTGGGGTCGGCGCCCAGCCAGTGCAGATCCTCGATGATGCTGTTCACGTACTCCTCACCCTCGCGGGCAGGGTTGGTGTCGTCCAGACGCAGGTTGAACTTACCGCCGTACTGGTTTGCAATGGACCAGTTGATGTAGATGGCCTTGGCACTGCCAATGTGCAGGTAGCCGTTGGGCTCGGGCGGGAAGCGGGTATGGATCTCGCTGATCTTGCCCTCGGCCAGATCAGCGTCGATGATGTCGGTCAGAAAGATTTTTATCTGCCATGTGGTTTTCCCCCTGTCAAAGGCACAAAGTGCCTATATATTCCATAATACTATATAATACACTATTTTTACTGTACCTTCAAGATGAAAGCCGGAACTTCTGGGGCAAATGCGCATTTTTGCGTGGAATTTGCTGTGAATTGCCCGATTTCCATAACTTTTCCCTATCCCTTGACACCGCCGTGCCAAGGAGAGTATACTTTTTGCATGGCATACAGCGCATTTTGCCGTGTTTTAAAATAGGAGGAACCCCATGAACAGTTTAAAAGAAGCGTTCAGCAGCAAAAAATATGCTGAAGAATTTAAATTTCTTCGGTGAGCTGAATCTCGGCCTGATCCTGACGGCGGTCGGCATCGTTTACTTTAAAAATCCCAATCATTTTGCATTTGGCGGCACCTCGGGCCTGTCCATTCTGCTGGCAGACCTGTTCCCTAAGATCAACGTGGGCGGCTTTATGTGGATCATCAACCTGATTCTGGTGGTGCTGGGCTTCGTCTTTCTGGGCATCAAGACCATGGGCTGGACGATCTATTCTTCCTTTGCGCTGTCCTTTTTTTCGTGTCGGTGTGCGAGTGGCTCTATCCCGTCAACGTTTCCATGAGCGGCGATGCCATGCTGGATCTGGTGTTCGCCGTGTTCCTGCCGGCTCTGGGTGCGGCGATCGTGTTCGACATCGGTGCATCCACCGGCGGTACGGATATTGTGGCCCTGATTCTGGCAAAATTATACCTCTATGGAGATTGGCAAAGCCCTGATGGTCAGCGATATCCTCATCGTGCTGGCGGCGGCATGGCGGTTCGGCATGGGCACCGGCCTTTACTGCATCCTTGGCCTGATCGGCAAGAGCTTTGTGGTGGACGGTGCCATCGAGAACATCCGCCTGCGCAAGGTGTGCACCATCGTGACGTCCAACCCGCAGCCCATTCTGGACTTCATCATCAAGGAAATGAACCGTTCCGCTACCGTGGAAAAGGCTTACGGCGCTTACACCCACCACGAGCTGAGCGTGCTGGTGACGGTGCTGACCCGCCGTCAGGCCCTGCAGCTGCGCAACTTCCTGCGGGAGAACGACCCCCGGAGCTTTATCACCATCGTCAATTCCAGCGAGATCATCGGCAAGGGCTTCCGCTCCTTTAATTAAAGGCACGGCAGGGCCACGCCGCTATTGACGAACCGCTCCAAAAACGATATACTATATTCCGGCGGTGCAGCAGTGCCGCCGGATGCCGGGGTGTTGCGCAGTTGGTAGCGCGCCTGCTTTGGGAGCAGGAGGCCGCGAGTTCGAGTCTCGCCACTCCGATATGACAAAAAGCCACGATGAACCGTTTACAAATGCGGTTTCGTCGTGGCTTTATTTGTTGCCAGTCCCCTGAGATCCGGCTGGAAGATGCCTTATTTGTGCGTTATCGTCTCAAAAACCGCCCCTGCGCTAAAGGGGCAAATGCGCACCCGGCAGCTTTCCGATTTTGTTCTTTTTTATTTACAAATAGTACCTTGACACCGAAATATCCTTTTTGTAATCTGAAAGAGTATTCTGAATGTAAGTGAATGCCGTCCCGAATCAATACGGTTTTTTGGGGCAGGACGGCAGGAAGTTTCTCCAGCGAATGTCCTGGGGTGGTACCCTGCTGCCACAGGCAGTAGGGCGGGACCGAAGTTCCGGGCTGTTCGCAGAGAAAGCTTCCTGATGGCCTGCCAAGTGAGCGCAAGCTGACGGCAATGGGAAAGGAGCAACTACCAATGGATCATCTGCAGAACGTAATGGGATACTTCGACCAGCAGCAGCCGCTGTGCGCCGAACACGACCGCATCAGCAAGGACCTGTACAAGGAGTTTGGCGTTAAAGCGGGCCTGCGCGACGAAAACGGCAAGGGCGTGCTGGCAGGTCTGACCAATATCTCCGATATCCGCGCCTTCCAGTATGTGGACGGAGTGAAAAAGCCTGCCGACGGTCAGCTGCTCTACCGCGGCTACGACGTGAAAGACCTGATCCGCGGGTCGTCCGGCAGCCGCTTTGCCTTTGAGGAAGCGGGCTATCTGCTACTGTTCGGTGAGCTGCCCACGCAGGAAAAGCTGGAAGAGTTCTGCCGCGTGCTGGGCGAGTGCCGCACCATGCCCACCAACTTTACCCGTGATGTGATCATGAAGGCCCCCAGCCACGATATCATGAACTCCATGGCCGCAGCGTGCTCACACTGGCATCCTACGACCCCAAGGCCGGTGATCTGGAAATTTCCAATGTGCTGCGCCAGAGCATCCAGCTGGCCGGCATCTTCCCCATGCTGGCCGTGTACAGCTACCATGCCTATAACCACTACGAAAAAAGACGGCAGCATGTACATCCACCGGCCGGACCCGGAGCTTTCCACCGCAGAGAACTTTTTGCGGATGCTGCGCCCGGATATGAAGTACACCGAGCTGGAAGCCCGCGTGCTGGATGTAGCATTGCTGCTGCACGCCGAGCACGGCGGCGGCAACAACTCCACCTTTACCACCCGCGTGGTCACTTCGTCTGGCACCGATACCTACTCGGCCATGGCGGCTGCCCTGTGCTCCCTCAAAGGCCCGCGCCACGGCGGTGCCAACCTGATGGTGATGCAGATGATGCAGAACATCCGCGAAAACCTGCACGACACCGAAGACGATGAAGAGTTGGAAGCCTACCTGAAAAAGCTGCTGCACGGCGAAGCATTTGACCGCAAAGGCCTGATCTACGGCATGGGCCACGCGGTGTACTCCCTCAGTGACCCCCGTGAGGTGGTATTCAAGGGCTATGTGGAACAGCTGGCCCACGAGAAGGGCCGCGACAAGGACCTTGCCCTTTACAACAAGATCGAGCACATGGCCCCGCAGCTGATCGCGGAGGAGCGCAAAATTTTCAAGGGTGTCAGCCCCAATGTGGACTTCTACAGCGGCTTTGTGTACGATATGCTGGGCATCCCCATGGAGCTGTACACGCCGCTGTTCGCCGTGGCCCGCGTGATGGGCTGGAGCGCCCACCGCATTGAAGAGCTGCTCAGCGCAAACAAGATCATCCGCCCGGCCTACAAGAGCCTTGGCGGCACCCACGAATATATCCGCCGCAATGAGCGGGAATAACAGGGAGGATGCATGATGAGCGTGGAACTGAAACATCACCCGGAAGAATGGTTCTTCCTGCACAATTTTGATATCGACAAGGTGTTCAGCACCATCCAGCGGGCGGATTACCTGATCTTATATTACATCAAGATGCAGGCCGAACAGCACCCGGACAGTAAGGTTTATCTGGCTGACCTTGCTGCCGTTATGGGCCTGAAGGTGACAGAGCTTTCCAAGGCCGTTGAAAAGCTGCAGGACAATGGCTTTGTGGCATGGAAGACCGACCGTGAAGCGGGCCGCACCTATGTGGAGCTTTCCAGCAAGGCTGTGGAGCTGATGGCGGAGGAGCGCGCGTTCATGCAGCGCTGTTACGCCCGCCTGCGTGCAGAGCTTGGCGACGAAGAACTGCATCGTGCAGTAAGCACCATGCAGAGCGTGACGGCCATCCTGAAGGATGAACGGGAACACAGCGGCGTATAAAAACAGCCTCAACAAAAAAATGAGATAGACTTCCCCGAAAGGGGTTGCCTATCTCATTTTTGTTGTAAACTGAGGTTCCCGGATCAATAAATAAATTCTACTGAAAAAAGCCAGAGCGGCTATTTTCAAATCCTTTACCGGATCAGGTTCACAAACACCGGGCAGAGCACTGCGGTCAGCACACCGGCCACCGCAATGGAAAGCCGCTCATGGCACCTTCCAACCTCGCCCATCTGCAGGGCTTTGCTGGTGCCCCACGGCATGGGCCGAAGTTCCGATGCCCACGCCCTTGGCGATGGGGTCGGTGATGTGGAACATCTTGCACACCGTCTCAGCCAGCAGCGCCCCCACGATGCCGGTAACAATGACGATCGCACCGGTCAGGGCAGCAATGCCGCCCAGCTCAGCGGCCACATCCATGCTGATGGCGGTGGTCACGGATTTGGGCAGCAGGGTGGCATACTGCTCACGGGTCAGGTCCAGCGCCAGTGCCAGCGCCAGTGCGCTGCCAAGGCTCACCAGCGTGCCCACCGAGATACCCGCAATGATGGCGGCGGCGTTCTCTTTCAGCAGGTCGATCTTTTCATACAGCGGAATGGCCAGTGCCACGGTGGCGGGCAGCAGCAGATAGTTCACCGGTGCCGCGCTGGCCTTGTAGTCCGCATACGGGATGTTGCACACCGACAGCAAAAATGATCACAAAGATGCTGCCCAGCAGCAGCGGGTTAAAAATGGCTTTGCCTGTCACCTTATTGATAAGGGTGCCCAGTGCAAACGCGGCCAGCGTAAGCAGAACGCCCCATGCTGCGGAGCCGGACAAAAAATCATTCAGCAGCTGCGTCATTGTCAGCCTCCCTTTTTCTTGCGGCCGGCAGGGTCCTGCGTGGTCTTGCCTGCACTCACCATCACCAGCACAGTGACCGGGATAATGGCAACGAGGATGGGCAGCAGCATCTCGCCCATCTCTGCCCACAGTTCCATCACACCGGCGGCAGCGGGCACGAACAACAGCGGAAAGATGCCTGTGAGATAGGTTCCAACCTCTTTCACATCGTCCAGCTTTACCAG
>ENA-OQHD01000492-OQHD01000492.1-human-gut-metagenome-genome-assembly--contig:-NODE-492-length-14169-cov-2.529697_pt1 | contig 14169 bp, 11 predicted proteins | sample MGYA00242560_ERZ504711 | MGnify/ENA primary metagenome ERZ504711 (study PRJEB26092, sample SAMD00036198) | human gut metagenome | host: Homo sapiens | study: EMG produced TPA metagenomics assembly of... | reverse complement strand
ACTACAGCCCCGACTTGCTGGGCATGCAGGAAGTGCTTCACAACCAAATGGAAGACCTAAAACGCGGGCTGCCGCAATACACAGCACTCGGTGTGGGGCGCGACGACGGCAAGGAAGCAGGCGAATACTGCCCGATATTCTTCCGGACCGACCGGTTTACACTGGTGGAATACGGCAATTTCTCCCTCAGCGAGCAACCCGAAACTATCGGCATCAAGGGCTGGGACGCTTCCTACAACCGTGTCACCACCTGGGCGATACTGCAGGAAAAGAACAACGGACAAAAGTTTGTATATTTCAACACCCATCTGGACAACGACGGAAAGACAGCCCGCAAAGAGGGCGTGCAACTCATTCTCGACAAAATCAAGGAGATAGCACCGGACATGCCCGCCATCATCACCGGTGACTTTAACTGTACGCCCGGTGAAGAACCTCTGCAAACGCTGGAAAAGGGAGGATGGAAAAATGCCGCAAAGACAGCTGCCGTCACCTACGGTCCGTCCTGGTCTTTCCATGACTTCGGCCGTCTGCCGGTGGAGGAACGCGTACTGCTGGACTATGTCTTCGTGACCAAAGGCGCAAAGATAGACCGCTACCGCGTTATCCAAGACAAACCGGAGAACAGCTACCTTTCCGACCACTGTCCTATACTTGTTGAATTGACCGTGCAATGAATATAGATAAGTAAATGATTAAAAAAACAAGTAAGCATTGGTACATGAAATACAATACAGTTTATTATTGTTCCTGCTGTTGCTCGGTTTCACGCAATGCAAAAGCCCCGCCGCCAAAGAAGACCGGCTGAGCGACGATGCCCTGATGGACACCGTACAGCGCCGTACCTTCAACTACTTCTGGGAAGGTGCCGAGCCCAACAGCGGACTGGCACGCGAACGCATCCACATGGACGGTGTCTATCCGGAGAACGACCAGAACGTAATCACGTCCGGTGGAAGCGGCTTCGGCATCATGGCTATACTTGCCGGTATAGACCGCGGCTATGTCACCCGCCAGGAAGGGCTGGAACGAATGGAGAAAATCGTCTCCTTCCTCGAAACCGCTGACCGTTTCCACGGTGCCTACCCACACTGGTGGTATGGCGATACGGGCAAGGTGAAACCCTTCGGGCAGAAAGACAATGGCGGCGACCTGGTAGAAACAGCCTTCATCATGCAGGCGCTGCTCTCCGTCCACCAGTACTACATCGACGGTTCGCCCGCCGAGCAAGCCCTCGCCGCCCGCATCGACAAGCTGTGGCGCGAAGTGGACTGGAACTTCTACCGCCAGAACGGCCAGAACGTGCTCTATTGGCACTGGAGTTCGGAATACGGTTGGGAAATGAACTTTCCCGTACACGGTTACAACGAATGCCTCATCATGTATATCCTTGCCGCCGCCTCGCCTACCCACGGCGTGCCTGCAGCAGTCTATCACGAGGGCTGGGCGCAGAACGGGGCCATTGTAGACCCTCATAAAGTGGAGAATATCGAGTTGCATCTGCGCTATCAAGGCACAGAAGCCGGACCGCTCATTCTGGGCACAATACTCGTTTCTCGGCCTCGACCCCATCGGGCTGAAGGATGAATACTGCGCCAACTACTTCGACGAGATGCGTAACCTGACGCTTGTGAACCGTGCCTACTGTGTCCGCAACCCCAAGCACTACAAAGGTTTCGGGCCCGACTGCTGGGGACTGACAGCCAGCTACTCCGTCAACGGATATGCCGCCCACGCTCCCAACGAACGCGACGACCAGGGAGTCATCTCTCCAACTGCCGCCTTGTCATCCATCGTCTATACCCCGGAACAGTCGTTGCAAGTGATGCGCCACCTCTACGAGATGGGAGATAAGGTCTTCGGCCCCTATGGCTTCTACGATGCTTTCAGCGAAACGGACAACTGGTATCCGCAGCGCTACCTCGCCATTGACCAGGGCCCGATAGCCGTCATGCTCGAGAATTATCGGTCGGGACTGCTGTGGAAGCTCTTCATGAGTCATCCGGATGTGCAGAAAGGGTTGAAGGAGTTGGGGTTCTCAACAGTCAGCAAGTAACTTACTATCATAAAAAATCCCCTTCTGAAACTTGTATTCTCTGATGAATAGCGAGGTACAAGTTTCAGAAGGGGATGTATTTACAACCTATTCACCGCCGCCACCGGAACCACTGCCACCGCTCTTCACATCATCATTGCTGATAGTGCGCGCAGCCTTTTTCACGCTTGCCTTCAACTCACCGATACGGTAGCTGACGCTTATGCCAAAGCGTTGGCGGCTGTACTTATAATTGCTTTCCCGTATAAAACCGCTGCCTTCGGTGGTGGAGCTTTGGTCCATATACTTCTTGAAGAAGTTGCTGGCAAAGGCAGACAAGGTGAGGCGCTTGTCCAAGAAGGACTTGTTGACGCTCAAGCCATAATCAAAGAAGCTGCTGCCCTTACCTTGCAGCATAATCCACGGCGTCTGTCCGAAGACATTCAGACTGATGCGCCAGTCATGGGGCAGCGTCTGCTGTGCACCGCCGTAGGCAAAGAGGCTCCAGCCATCGTTACGCATGCCTTCACTGCCCTCCAGATAAGAGTAATTGCCGCTCATGTTCATGTAGATACGTGTACGTGGAGTGGCATTCCAGTTGACGTAACCGTTCACACTGGCATAACGGGTCTTGCCGATGTTGGCATAGGTAGAATAAAGCACATCCTTGCCCGTGGGGTTCTTCAATCCCTCAATCTCCGTATCGGGCATGAGCCTTGTCACATTCTCAATACTGTTGTTGGTAAACGAGTAGCGGGCCGAGATATTGATATTGAACTTCTGTGTGAAGTTACTGTAACTCAAGTTGAAAGCATGGCTCTTCTCACTGTCCAGCTTCGGATTACCCTGGCTGATATAGGAGGGGTCCGTATCATTCAGATAAGGATTCAGAGACCAGATTCCCGGACGATAGATACGCATGTTGTACCCCAAACGCAGATTGGACATATCCGTCAGCTTGTAGCCGATAGAAGCGGAAGGCACTACGTCGTCGAAGTTCTTTGTGAAATCCTCGCCGCGGCCCACCAGATACTTCACATCTTGGATGGTATGCTCGTAGCGTAATCCCAAACGGCCCGAAAGTCTCTTCACCTTCAGTCCATATCCCAGATAGGCGGCGATAATATCGTTCAAATGCTTGTAGTGTGAGCTCTGGTCCTTGTTGTATTCATACTTTCCGGTATCGTCCGCATCAAAACGGTCGTCTTCGGAGGAGTTGTTGCGCAGAATGTACTTGGCACCTGCCTCCAATGTATGCAGCTTGCCGATAGGCGTGGTATAGTCGGCCTGGAACGTATGCTCCGTGGTATTCTGCTCACCGTCGTTATGCTGGTTCTTCAAACGGTTCAGATAGTCTGCCCAATCGGGGTTATAGCCATTGTCTATTTCATATTCCGTATAGGAATCCGACGTTTGCGGACGGGTGTTTATCTTGTAGGAGAACGTCAGCATGCGGTCCTTGACCTTGAACAGACGCTGGTAGTCGATACCTCCGTCGATGGAATACCAGGAAGACTTGCTGCGGTTGAAGGCAGAGTAGCTGTAAATGGGAGCAGCGTTTATGTTCTCTGGAAAGGTGGCGATGTAGTCCGTAGAGCCGTTACTCTTATTCCCACCGCCCCAAAGTCCGAAAGACATGGTAACCAAGCGTAATGTATCTATTTCGTAGCTGGCCTCCATGCTGCCCGACTGGAAAGAACCGTGTCCCTTGTTGCTGCCGTCATAGTCCAGATTGGAAGAATTCTCCGTAACAGCTTCCGGTGTCACATGCTGGCTACCACTGCTGTAGTTGCGGGGCTGGTCGTTGTAATTGTAATTGTAGCGGGCGCTGACGGTCAGCTTTCCGCTCTTTATGGTACCGAATGCCCCGCCGCCTGCACCGCGGTTGCTGACGTTGGCACTGAACGTAGCCGTATAGCCTTCGAGTCCGCTGCCCACGGTGACGATGTTCAGAATACCGCCCACACCCTCGGCGTCATACTTGGGGCCGGGATTGGTTATCACTTCAATATGCTTGATACTGTTTGCAGGCATACTTTTCAGCACTTCCGTCGGGTTGTTGCTCATCATGTTGTTGGGCTTTCCGTTGACATATACCTTAAAGCTGCTACTCCCGTTCACCTGAATATTGTCCTCGCCATCCACCGTTACCAACGGTACCTTGCGAAGCATTTCCAGCACGGAGTTCGACTGGGCGTCAGGGTCATCCTGCACATTGTACTCTATCTTGTCGATATCTGCCTTCACCAGAGGCTTCTGTGCCACTATTTCCACCTGCCCCAGCTCATTGGAGGCATCTACGATATACAGCGTGCCGAAGTCCACCAGCTTCTCCCTGCCTTCACAGAAAAGTCCTTCACGATGGGAGTACGTCCACGGAAGTGATGGTCATCACGAAGTTGCCCGTACCGGGTACTTTCTCCTGGAACTGGCCTTTCATGTCCGTTACCAGCATTTTCAGCGCCTTTGCAGGGGCCTCTTTCTTCACGATTTTAATGGTAGCATAAGGTTCACCCTCCTGGGTGAGTGAGTCGAGCAAATTCCTTTAACCTGGAAAGAAGTGTTTGCCGTGTTTTGCGCTGCAAGCAGTCCCGAAATCATCAGCATCCATAGCAGCACAGTCCATTTTGTTCTCATTGCGTTTTTATATTTAGTGACTATTCATGTTTATTGTCTTGGTATTAGACGTTTCCCGTTCGAGTTTTGTCACAATGAATTCGGCAAAAATAGCCCCTTTTTCATGCACTTTACGAGACTTTCGGAGTTAAAAAAGCCAAAAGAAAGCAATTTAGAGAAAATAGAAGAAAAGTAACAGACAGATATTTGCGGCAATAACAGAGCCGAATCCCCCCAATATCCACGGCCGCAAAAGGGCTTTTTTCCACCGGCAAAGAATAACGCGTAGCACATGTTTACCGCTATATTGCTGACAATAGCCTGCATGCTGCAAGCCGTAATCACCAGCACCGCCACACTGCCCGTTCCTTGAAGCAGGTTCAGGATGAAAGGAGTAATGTCACTGAACCCCGAAATGAAAGAGAGCAAGTTCAGTCCACCCGTGCCGGCATACACCAGCGTATAGTGGGTCAAGATAGTGAACACCACAAACAGCATGGCAAAAATCAGCGCTACCTTGAACTCCAACGGATTACTGCTGTCCTCGTCCTCCGTGGTCTGCGTGCCGTCGTCCACCCGTTTCCGCTTGGAATGCAGATACCATGCCACGGCAGCCGTTACCACCGACATTATCAGCAGGTAGGGATAAATGGCCAGTAGCGTCTCCCGGCTGAAAATACCTATCAATATCAAGAAACGGAGGAACATCATGCTGACCGCCAACAACATGGCCGCCACATATTCGGGAGCATCCTGCACAGAAGCCTTACGGCTCTTTCGCGCCAGTACGGAAATGGTAGCCGTGCTGCTGTACAAGCCTCCCACGATGCCCGAAACCAGAATGCCCGACTCATGGAAAACGTAACGCTTCAACAGATAAGAAAGGTAGGAAATGCCCGATACAACCACCGTGGCCAGCCAAATACTGTATGGCGTCAGGTTGATGCCGGGAATAAGATTCTCATTGGGCAGCATCGGCAGGATAATGCCGCTGATGGCAAGGAACTTGGCAAGCGTAATCATCTCGTCGTTCTTCATGCGCTGGGCCAGTTCCGTGAAGGTGTGTTTCAGCTCGGTGAAGAGCAGGACGGTCACTATGACCATGACGTAGAACCACGACGGCTGCGTGGCCACAATGGGAGCAATACAGTAGGTGATGAGTGCAATAATGATGGTGGTTACTCCGAACACATGGTACTGTGACTGCTTCACATAATAGTTCAGTCCGAGCAGCAGTCCCAGAATGGCTCCTCCTCCCATGAACAGACGATAGCCCGTAGGGTCGAGGATATAGAGCAGATAGCCCAGAATGCCTATAAAGGTGAAGGTGCGGTCGGTACCGAAAAGCGTAGTTTCCCCTTCGCGCTTCAAGCTGATTTTACGCTGTGAAAGCCCGATGAGTAAAGAGAATACAGTGACCAAAAGGAAGGTGACCAGTTCTCTTGGCAGGTAGTCGTAAAGTTTCTCCATGACGATTAAACAAGTACGGCACACAATTGGTTTGCTACCACGTGGTGCAAAAGGGTGTTTCATCAGTTGCGAGTTATAGTAGCGGACATCTCCCGTCACCTCCCGTCCGATGAATGCAGGTTTCACGAAAGGCTCGTCTTCCGAGGAGAGTTCCACCTCGGCCACAGTCAGTCCCTCATTCTCGCCATAGAATTCATCCACCTCAAAGACGTGCTGTCTGCTGCGCACCAGGTAACGGGTCTTGTCGATGATACCCGGTTCGCACAGCTTCAGCAATTCCCGCGCTTCGCACAGCGGGAAATTTCCCTTTTCCCACTCGTAGCGGCTGGTTCCCGATTCATTGGATGCACCCTTGATGGTGAGAAATCCCCGTTCATCGCGGATGCGCACCCGTACTGTCCGTCCACGTACACTGCTGATGTATCCTTGTACGATACGGCTGTGTGCATACGCTTGTGGCTTGTATTCTCCCGTCACGAGGAATTTCCGTTCTATCTCCTGCGGCATGTCGTTTCCAGTGATTTTATCAGCCCCAGTAAGAGTAAGCCACAAACATGGCGATGACCAATACAATGGCTATTACTCCCATCGTCATCATCACTTTCTTGGCTTGTTGCTCTTTCCCTTCTGGCTGTGCATTGCTTCTTTTTACTTTTTCCCATGGTGTGATTTTATAGTTTAAAGTTCAACGATGAACAAAGTAAGAAGAAATTCGGGAAGAATGCAAATGAAAGGGAGAAAATTTATTCGCCACTTCCTGCAAACTCCATCAGGTAAGCTTTGATAAAGCCGTCTATCTTTCCATCCATCACACCATTCACATCACTGGTCTGGAAGTTGGTACGGTGGTCCTTCACGCGGCGGTCGTCGAAGACGTAGCTACGAATCTGGCTACCCCATTCGATTTTCTTCTTACCGGCTTCCACCTTTGCCTGCTCGGCCATGCGGTGTTGGAGTTCCTTGTCGTAAAGCATGGAACGGAGAAGGCGGAGAGCGTTCTCGCGGTTCTTGGGCTGGTCTCGTGTCTCGGTATTTTCAATCAGGATTTCTTCCTCTTCGCCCGTATATGGATCCTTATACTGATAGCGCAGACGGACACCGGACTCTACCTTATTGACGTTCTGTCCACCGGCGCCACCACTTCGGAAGGTATCCCATGACATGCGGGCAGGTTCGATGTTCACCTCAATGGTATCATCTACCAAGGGAGTGACAAACACGGATGCAAAAGAAGTCATACGCTTGCCCTGGGCATTGTAGGGCGAAACACGCACCAAGCGGTGTACACCGTTCTCACCTTTCAGGTAGCCGTAGGCATAATCGCCGGAAATCTCGATGGTACAAGTCTTGATACCTGCCTCGTCTCCTTCCTGCAGGTTGGCGATGGTGGCCTTATAGCCGTGAGTCTCGGCATAGCGCAGATACATACGCATCAGCATGCTTGCCCAGTCCTGGCTCTCCGTACCACCGGCACCAGAGTTAATTTTCAGCACACAGTCCATCTGATCGGCTTCCTCGCGAAGCATATTCTTGAGTTCGAGGGCCTCGACAGCAGTGATTGCCTTGGCATAGGCATCGTCCACTTCCTCTTCAGTCACCAGTTCGTCTTTGTAAAAGTCGAAAGCCAGTTGTACCTCGTCAGTCAAGGTCTTTACCTCATTGTAGCCGGAAATCCATTGCTGCAAGCCTTTCACTTTCTTCATCTGAGCCTCGGCAGCCTTCTGGTCGTCCCAGAAACCGGGAGCCTGGGTGCGGAGCTGCTCTTCTTCCACCTGTATCTTCTTTCCTTCAATGTCCAGATAGCGATTCAACGCCTCGGTACGTTCTTTGATATCTTTCAGTTGTTCTGCGGTAATCATATATGCATTTACAATTTAGGAAGTGCAAAGGTTATAAAAAAACCACATAATTCCGCAATTGTCAATCCAATAAGTAATGCTAACGGCAAATGATTCCACCAGAACACCCTAAAGATTTATTCAAAAGACAAGGTGCCGAAAAAGGCCGGACAGTGGAACATGGGGCGTTCCAGCCCGATAGGACTCCAAGAAAGGAAGTGGGGAGTCTGGAGTTTGTCACCACACTTGTAGAAAATTCCCTTTCATTGCTTTTTCCGTCCAGAGAACCGACGGAATGCTGGAAGAAAACGGAAACGGGAATAACCATGGCCAGTTCCCATCTGCACTCGCCCAAACGTTCCTCGAAAGGTTCGCCGCCCAACGAGCTCCAACGTTTCACCATGCCCAGCACCTCCTGACTCGCCGTAGGACGGCGCTCATTGACTGCACCTCCCTGAATCAGCAGCCTGCCGGCGCAGTTACATTCGAAATTGTAATAGCGGTCGTCACCTTCGGGAGATACGAAGAATTCCACACAAGCATCTTCCCATACCCGGCCATTGTCTCCGGAGGCCACTGCACGCACACTGGCTTCCTTCACTTTGTAGTGGAGCAGGATTTCGCGCCCCGTATGGGCTATGCGGAAACTCACTTCCGGCTTGTAGGGATAATCTTTCCAGTTGACCACATCAAGGGCTGAAACTCTATCCCGTTCCCGTCCAGCAAGGACGGCACAGCCCCACCTTCCGGTGAAGCCGTACACATTACTTTCCTTACGGGCAAACTCTTTCCACTCTGAGCATTGCAATAAACCATGCCTACCATCGAAAACACAAAGAGCAGAAAGAGTTTGCTCCCGTAATCTCTCACTATCATAAAACGTCCTTTCATTTCTTAGAAGAATCCTTGTCTGCCACTGTCACATCCCATCCGGAAACGACATCGCCGTAAAGATAGAACGTCACGTCAAAAGTAGTCTTGCTATTATTGTCTACCACCTGATAACAGCGCGTTGCGTCGTAGGAATCCACCTCCTTGTACTCGCCCAATGCCAGCGGAGCCGGCTCTTCCTTACCGGCAGCCGTGGCTATGATTTGCTGCATGCGTTCCTGCATCAGTTTCATAATGCCTTCGTGTTTGAACGGATCCGGTTCGGCCACCTTAGGATAGGTTGCCTTTATCACTCCACCGTTGGCGGCACGCACGGCTCTGACACTGTCCGTATAAGCCTTGAACTGCTTCTTCACCTCCGGAGAACGCAGACCGAGCATCGTAAACACGGCAATTCCCTGGGCGCCGTTGTTCAAGGCGGCATCCATGCACTCAAACATCATCGGCCCGTCCGTGGCGGTCATGCCACAATACAGCGTCGTCATGTCGTTCTTGTCGCGTGCATTCTCCACCGTACAGTCGGAAATGAAGCTGGCATCGCCCGTATAGAAAGTATGGTAAACCATCGGGAATACAATGTCAAGATTCCATTTGCCCCAGTCCTGACGTACCATGCGCGAGGACATCTTCGGAGTAGGGAACGGAGAGGCAGCCATTGTCTTGCCGTAGGAGTGTACCACTTCGGCAATCATATTGGCCACTTCGGTTATCTGGTCGCAACGGAACTGACGCCACTTCACATCAAGCGAAGGGTCTTCCTGTTCGCGAGGGTCATAACCATGCTGCTCCTTGAACTTCTTGAGCATTTCCGGATGATAGCCGTAATCCCATGCAGCGTATTCACGGTCCTGCACAATGCCGTAGCGAGGCCACAAGGTAGTAGGAAGCACCACATCCACAAAACGGTGGTAGTCGATGGCAATGCCGTTCAAACCTTCCACTTCGCAATAGGCCTTGATTTTCTCCTTGATGAACTCACGGACTTCGGGCAAGTGCCGGGCAAAGGAATTTGTAATAGCCTACGTAGGCGGTAGTGTCTGCCAGGCTCTTGCCGTTACGGTTCACACTGAACCATTCGGGATGTTCTTTCAATATTTTGTCACGGTCGTGTTCCAGATTCATGGTCCATAGCCAGGCATACACTTCGATTCCGTGTTTATGGGCAATCGGTATGGCTACCCGGTAATCGTCGGGAGTCGGTGCATTCAGCATGATTCCGTCCATGCCGATGTCGTTCATCACTTGGCAAATGGAGTCGAAGTTCATACCGGGACGATAGTCCAGCCACGTCCAGAACATGGGATATTCTTTGTTTGTCTCTTTAGTTCCCTGCTGGCACGAAAACAGGCCCAGCGCCAGGAACAGCAATAAGAATGCAGGTCAAAAAGATTCCTTTTTTCATTCTATCTAAATTTTAAGTTTAACGTGCAGTTTTTCCATCACCCAGGTAACGCCGATTACCACAAAGGCAAAGCAGAGGCAATTGACCAGTCCCATGAATCCATGCGTAAACCAGTCCGGCAGGATAACACCGGTCACATCGGCGAATCCATAAAAGACATAAGGCACCAGATAGGTAGTCAGCGTAGCCGTTCCGGCAGGGCGTATCAGATTGAACCAGCCCGTGACCTGATGACTGACCAAGCAGCCAAGCACCGTATAGAGTGCCACGGAAATGGCAGTTACATAGAACACCCAGGGAGGAGTGCCGCCTATCTTGGCTACAATCCAAAAATGATGCGCCCCTATCCCGGCCAACAGAAGCAGGACAGCAGCCGTCAGCCCGTTGCGAAGTTTCCAACCGTCACCCTTGTCGGCATAGCGGGCACTGAGAATGGAAAGGATGATACCTCCCATTGTAAATGCGGGCAAAGCTCCGTTGCCGATGTGCAGGATGCCCAGCATACCTTGATAGAAGTTACGTTCGGGAAAGGTAAGAATGGCCTCGCCGCCAAAGCTTTCGCGCAAAGGCGTGCCCAACAGACATATCAGAATGAAGACTCCCCAGATGGGCAGCAGATACTTCAACCGGTCACGGCTGAAGAAATAAATCACGGCACATACCAGATAAGTCCAGCCGATGGATCCCAATATTCCCCAATAAGCCCCGAATACACCTTCCTGCGGATTGCGGAAGGTAAAGGCAAGGTAGAGAAGAACCAATACGCCGATTATCTTGAAAGCACGGAAAAGGTTCTTCTGAGTACCGGAAGCCGGTTTCGGATATTGGTTCCACACGCCGATAAAGCCTATGGCCATCAAGAACCAGTATACCCCTATCGGATAGGGAGCTTCCGGTGAAAGCCGGAACTCCGAGTTTGTGATGAATGCCCCCATCACCAGCAAAGCAAAGGTGCGGGAAAGGATATGTCCTAAGGTGGATTCTGCCGAAAAGCCTTTGGCATATCTGCGTTCGATGGCGTATGGTATGGACATTCCCACTGCAAACAAGAAGCAGGGGAATACAATATCCGCCAGTCCCATAAAGTCTTCACCATAAACGGCATGTTCCAGCCAATGGGGTACGTCATGCACTTTCCAGAAGTCATTGACGAAAATCATGGTGAACATGGTCAACGCCCTCAGCATGTCAATGGCCGGATTGCGCCGTGAATAAACAGTCTTGTCACTCATATCATCTTGCTTTAGAATTCGGAAACCAACATCAGCCATCTGGCAGCCGAAGAGCCCCAGACTTCCTTATAAGTAGCCGTATTGAACTGCGGCCAGTAGGGAGCATCTTCATTGAAATAAGACTGCATACCTACGGGTATCTCTCCTACCGTTTCTCCGGGCAGTGCCGTATAGAGCTGCGGATAGTTGCTGCCCTCCCCATAAATCATGGACTGTCCGAAAGGATTCCTGCCTACAACCCAGAAGAGCTGCTGTTCGGCAATGTCTTTCAGTTCCTTGTCCTTCAACACTCTGGCGCAAATGGCTGCGGCTTTTCCGGTAGACAAATGTACGGCAATATTTCCTTTGAACGAGAACCAGACGGGGAATATACGCAAGTAATGCTCCTTATCCAGACGGATACCGTTCTCGAGCTGTTCTTTGAAATCCTTCGCAGCACCACTGCGAATGCCTACCTGGACGGCGTAGAAGTTGACGGAGTCCTTCACTTCATCCTTGTGATAGATGCCGCTGGGCACCATTCCATAAGGATATACATACTTCATGATGTTCTTCAGATAACCGCCATAGAGTTTCATGGCACGAATCCACTGCTCATACTCGGCATGACGGGGCTGCGTTTCGCAGAGGGCGGCAAGGGCTTCCATGTAGGCATAATCGCGAGACTGATGAGTATAGTGTACAATGGACTTCTTTGCCAAATCGCGATAGAAGAAGCCGCAGGTCTTGTCTTTGTCTTTCAACGGTTCGGTGCGCTGGCACTGCAAGGTGTAGCGGATGGCTTTTACAGCCTCATCGGCATACTGCTGTTCGCCGGTCAGCTTATAGAGCATGCTGGCCGCCCATGAGATGTTGGCGTGATACTGGCTCTCGGATGCCATGGCGGCATGTCCCCCACCCTTCTTTATCAGCTCGGCAAAGCCAAGTTCGTTGAAGCGCTTCATGGCATAGCCGAAGTCTTCCTTTGCAATCTTCTTCAGATTACCCTTAAGCGACTCGTCATTTTCAATCCTCATGGAGGCATACGCTTCAATTCCTGCAAGCAGGAAATTCTCCAAAGCTCCGTTATGGACAAGCAGTTCGCGGCGACCGGCATCATCGTCGGTGCCCACCTTACCGTCGGTCCATAGGTTGGTGCCCCATGTCTGTGCACGGTAGCCATCGCCCAGACGGGTCTTCATCACATAGTCCATTCCCCACAAAGCCTCTTCCATCAGGCGGTTGTACAAGTCTATATTGCCTTTTTCTTTGGCACGTTCGGCCATCAAGAGCAAGGAATAGGCTATCTCTCCCGTCTGTAAGGTCTGTTGGGACATATCGGCGGCATCGTGCCATCCTCCGTTTATATGAATGATATGTCCGTTGTAAGTGGCATGCAGGTCATTATGACAAGCCCCGTGCTTTCCGGGAACGGGATAACCGCAACGCTCGCAGAACAGGAAGTTCACCATACGCCAGGCAGAATCATCCCACACATCCTGATGGATATAGAAAGGCAAGGTGGTGACATCCCCTACCTGAATGACGTAACGGCCTTGTGTCTTGAAGTCCGAGAAGTCTATTGTCTCGAACTCTCCCAGGCCGGTCGTTTTCCTTACGAACGGGACCGGTATAAACAATGGCCTGCGTAGCGGCATCCTTCAACTGGAACTGTCCGCCGTGCTTTTCCACATTGACAATGGCGCTTTTGGGGCTCTCTATACTATAACCGGTAGTAGAGAAGATGATGCGATTCTGTGCAGGCATCCAGCCTTTCACGGTTTCCGGGTTCTCCACCTTCTGAAGTTCCACGGCATCTACATCGAAGCGAAGGAAGTCGCCCATAGTACGTTCTTTGCCGAACACTTCGATGGCAAATGAAATCTTGGTTACCTTGTCGCGCGCCAGTCCGGACATCTCGACGAAGCATTCGTTCCATTGGTTATTTTTCAGATTGATTTCGTGGTAGCCTTCCCGACCGTAAATGTCGGGTACTTTTATTTCTCCGTCATTCTCCACATAAAGGTTGAGGTAGATGCTGCGTGCTCCTTCGCACGTGGGATAGATATAGAACTTCAGGCGGTTGTAACCTTCCCAGTTCACACCTCCTATATCATAAGAGGCCATGCAAGTGCCGCGTCCCAAACCCCAGCCAAGAATCTTCTCCGGATGGGCGGGAGCTTCCAGACGCAGACTGTGCTTGCCGGACTTGCTCCGTTCGTCAGTCAAACCAATCTTACCGATGCCCTTATGCGACCATTTGGAGAAATCCTCCATATCACACAGCATCACGGTTTCCAACACTTTCTTTTTCAAGCCGAATGTTTCGAAAGCCTTTGTCTCGTCGAGCGGTAACGGACTGTGCACGTAGCCCGTGCTGACGATGTCGGCTTTCAACTTTTCATCTACCTGGGCATGAAGCAAAACGCAGCAACCGATAACTAAATCAAAAAGCAAAAGATAAGTTTTATTACATTCTTCATCATATTATAATTATTAAGTTATAAGGTGATTAAAGCATAAAGGAGAAGAAAATTAGTACAAATATATGAGGAACTATGCCTAATCTCAATTTTCAACAAGTCTTTGAATAGTTGTTTGAGTGGCATACTCTCTACTAATACAATAAGTTTCTCCATATACAGTAGTAACATATGCCCTAAGTTCAGAAGTTACAGGACTACCAAAAATAACTTTAGCAGCATC
>ENA-OQHD01000491-OQHD01000491.1-human-gut-metagenome-genome-assembly--contig:-NODE-491-length-14176-cov-2.774788_pt1 | contig 14176 bp, 19 predicted proteins | sample MGYA00242560_ERZ504711 | MGnify/ENA primary metagenome ERZ504711 (study PRJEB26092, sample SAMD00036198) | human gut metagenome | host: Homo sapiens | study: EMG produced TPA metagenomics assembly of... | reverse complement strand
TTTCCACACTGCAGGTCAATATCAAAATTAAATCCTGTAATCATGTCATTTCCATTATAGACAAATCGAGTACACATATAAAACTCCCTCCTCTGTACTTTAATTCGCTCTTCTTCATCATAACGATTCGCTGGCATTTTTTCTATCCTCTGTATGATACCGAACCAATCTGTATAAAAATCTATAATAAAAAGTAAGAGGCTGCAACCCGGCAGCCCCTTACCCTACTTCTGATATATAATTTTTCGAACAGCAGATAAAGACAGACCATATTTTTCTCCAAGGCGGTCCATTGAACTGCCTTTCTGGTATTCTTGCTTTATCTGCCAATTCCGCTTCTCCAGTTCTTTTCTGTAGCCGGAAACTTCTCCCCAGCGCTTTTGCCGCTTCTGCTCGACAGGAACATAAATGTATTCGCCCTGAACATAACTTTGCAGCTCTTTTACCAATGCGTCCGGAAGAACGGCTTGTGCATTTTTATACTTCACGCAGGCTTCCTCCTTGATTACGATACTCAAGTTACAAAGCCAGCATTCACTCTGCGACTATTTTACTCCATGCAGCTGTCGCAGTCTGCCGGCTCTGCATGGAGTAACTCTTTGTTTCTCATTTTTTGTGTTCATGCACATATAAATCACTTCTTTCCCTATAGCTGATGAAACGGACTGTCCGGATGCAGGCATCCGAATGTTCCCGCCCGCAGACCTCCGGTAAATGATAGCTCCAGTCTATCACATTCCCAAAACTATATCAAGCGTCCTGTTTAAGCTCCTTTAAGCTTTTCCTGTTTAAGCCCTCTAAGCTTTCCAGGCGACCTCTGTGCTTCTGTCTGAGTTAAAGGCAGCGGCTTTCGCAGGCACGGAACGCAGACAGGCCTGCTGTTCTCTCTCCCTGAGCGCAGAGATTGCCTTGTCTTTCATAAACTTTTTAAATTATATAAATTAATACAACAAAAGAAAAAAACTTTTTTCAAAATGTAGTTGACATTTCCCTCAATACCCATTATAATACAAAACGTATCGAGGCGTGGCTCAGTTTGGTAGAGCGCTGCGTTCGGGACGCAGAGGTCGCGTGTTCGAATCACGTCGCCTCGATTTTCAGGCCTGTTGGTCAAGCGGTCAAGACGACGCCCTCTCACGGCGTAAACCCGGGTTCGATTCCCGGACAGGTCATTCATATTTTAGTATACTAAAACATTCAATGCTTCCGTGGCTCAGTTGGTAGAGCAACGCATTCGTAACGCGTAGGTCGCCAGTTCAAGTCTGGCTAGCGGCTCGATATTCAAGCACTGATTATCTGGAATAATCAGTGCTTTTTCTTTTCAAGAATCGTTAGAATAAAAAAACCGCTCTTCTACCAATATATTTGCATAAAACACAATGCCCTTCCAAACAATTTAATCCATAGCCGCATAATTATCCCAAAGCAAGTAAAGCAAGTTTAAACAGCACCATCTGATTACAATGATAACTTGAAACATATAGGCACATTATTAAAACATAATACACCTTATATTATACATAGTAATTCCCAATATTTGCGGCAACTTTCAATAACCGATTTTCAATCTTAAATAAAGGATTGAGGTGATTGAAGAACACAAGCCAAAATCAAAAGGCTACCATAGATTCCTATAACATACTATAAAAAAGTGAAAAGAATCAAGTTATTTACAGCGGCTTTGCTGCTGGCGGCTATATCCGCAGGAAACGATGTGTGGGCGCTTTCCGATTCAAGAAAGAAAGACACGCGTCCGGTAAAATCACCCCAATTCTTCAGTGGAAACGCCAACCCGCTGTTGGATTTCATTTTTGTGGCCGACCCGACATCGGTGGAATACAACGGAAGGCTCTATGTGTATGGAACCAATGACACCCAGCAACTGGACAGTGTGGGAAAAGACGGCAAAAACACATACCAATACATCCATTCACTGGTCATGCTGTCCACCGATGACATGGTAAACTGGACTTATCACGGACTGATTGAGGTAAAGGTCCTTTCGCCATGGGGTATAGCCTCATGGGCACCATCCATCGTATCGCGAGTGGAATCGGACGGTAAGACGTATGCTGGTGAACCAGTTCACCCAAGGATTAGGCCACTGCAGGGCTCCTTTCGACCCGGGTGCCGTGATAGATGACGAAGGTACAGGATGGGTTGTCATTCGGCGGAGGCGGAAAGGGGGAAGTCGGCACCGACTACATGCCCGAAGATGCCCGCATTGTCCGCTTGGGCAAAGACCTGATTAGTCTGGACAGCGAGATAGTAGAGATAAAAGCTCCCTATCGTACATGACTTCGCACACGCCGCTCGACACCGACAACTGGCAGTATGTGGACAACTATTTCAAGAATCCCGGAGACTATTCATATGATAAGCACTACGCATTCGACCATCACTACAGATTCTCTCTGAAAAAAGCATGCTCCGACTATGTAGTTTCCAATAAAAAATGTATCTTGCGGAGATTTATTAAATACGATATGAACATGAAACCCTATCTAATCCCCTTCTTTGCAACTGTTGCACTGACCGCAACCGCTCAACGAAAAAAACGAGATTACCAGCGTCCTCGAAATACTGGATGTAACTAACGGTAACCGGACCGTCGTAAAAGAATTTCCCTACCGGATTGAAGCTCCCAATTGGACGCCCGACGGGCAATGGCTGCTATACAACAACGACGGAAAGCTTTACCGCCTTTTCCCCCACCTCGCCTGCCGAACCGGAACTGATAAACACCGGATTTGCCCAAAACTGCAACAACGACCACGTCCTCTCGGCCGACGGACAGCAGATAGCCATCAGCCACGGGACAAAAGAAGACTATAAATCGCGCATTTATACACTTCCCATCACGGGCGGCACTCCCCGTTTAATAACACCTATGGCTCCCAGCTACCTCCACGGCTGGAGCCCCGACGGCAAAGAGCTTGCCTATTGCGCCGAACGAAACGGCAACTATGACGTCTATACCATCCCGGCGGAAGGAGGTGAAGAAACCCGCCTGACCACTGCCGAAGGTCTGGATGACGGACCGGAATATTCCCCCTGCGGACAATACATCTGGTTCAATTCCGTACGCACCGGACTCATGCAAGTCTGGCACATGAAGGCAGACGGCTCCGAACAGACCCAGATGACCTTTGACGAAACCCGTAACTCCTGGTTCCCCCACATCTCCCCTGACGGAAAATCCGTTGTATTCATCACCTACTACAAAGGTGACCTGGAACCGGGAGAGCACCTGGCAAACAAGAACGTAGAGCTGCGCCTAATGCCCGCAAACGGTGGAGAACCCAAGACATTGTTAAAGCTTTTCGGTGGACAAGGCACCATCAATGTCAACTCATGGGCACCGGACAGCAAACGCATAGCCTTTGTCAGCTATCGAATTAACTGATATGACTTGAGGATTTTCACTCCATTTTTACTAACTTTGCCCGACTAAAGATGCAGTAAAACAAAATGGAAAAGAAAAAGAAGAGAATTATTATCGGAACATTCGTCGCACTGATTCTTATTGGAGCAGCTTGTGCAGGAACGGTATACTACTATCTGTTTGCCCCGCAATTCCATCCGCAAAGGACAGTCTATATCTATATAGACCGCGACGACACCGCCGACTCCATATATAATAAGGTGAAACAACAAGGCCATCCCCGAAGCTTCACCGGCTTCCGCTGGATGGCCCAATACAAGAAATATTCCGAAAACATACACACCGGACGCTACGCCATCCGGCCGGAGGAAAATGTATATCACGTATTCAGCCGTCTGTACCGCGGATATCAAGAACCTATGAACCTTACCGTCGGCAGCGTACGCACACTGGACCGGCTGGCACGCAGCGTAGGTAAACAGCTCATGATAGACTCCGCCGAAATAGCCGGATTGATGAACGACTCCGCATTCCAACAAAAACTGGGATACAACAAAGAGACCCTGCCCTGCCTCTTCATCCCCGAAACCTACCAAGTCTATTGGGACATGAGTGCAGAAGAGTTCTTCGAAAGAATGCAAAAAGAGCACCAGAAGTTCTGGAACCAGGAACGCTTAGACAAAGCCACCGCCATCGGAATGACCCTGACGGAAGTCTGCACCCTCGCCTCCATCGTTGAGGAAGAGACAAACAACAATCCCGAAAAACCCAATGGTGGCAGGGCTCTACATCAACCGCCTGCACACCGGCATGCCCCTGCAAGCCGACCCTACCATCAAATTTTGCCTTGCAGGACTTCGGCTTGCGGAGAATTACGAATGCCCATCTGGCAGTAGAATCCCCCTACAATACCTATCTCAACACCGGACTACCTCCCGGCCCCATACGCATCCCCTCACCCATCGGGCTGGATGCTGTGCTGAACCATACGAAACACAACTACCTCTACATGTGTGCCAAAGAGGACTTCTCGGGCACCCATAACTTTGCATCCAATTATGCCGAGCACATGAAAAATGCAAGAAAATATTGGAATGCATTAAACGAAAGAAAGATTTTCAAGTAATCTGCTGATAAAATAAAAGCAAAATCCTATATTTGCGTCAAATATTAATCCATGACTAACACTTAAATATTCAGATATGAGCAAGCAACTCTTACTTGGCGATGAAGCCATTGCACAAGCTGCATTAGATGCCGGACTTTCGGGTGTATATGCCTATCCCGGCACTCCTTCTACGGAAATCACCGAATATATTCAGATGGCACCGATTACTGCCGAAAAGAATATCCATAACCGCTGGTGCTCTAACGAGAAAACTGCGATGGAAGCTGCCCTGGGCATGTCCTTTGCAGGTAAGCGTTCATTGGTGTGCATGAAGCACGTGGGTATGAACGTAGCTGCCGACTGTTTCATCAACTCTGCCATTACCGGCATAAAAGGTGGTCTGATAGTCATTGCTGCCGACGACCCCAGCATGCACTCCTCACAAAACGAGCAAGACAGCCGCTTCTATGGCGACTTCTCCCTCATCCCGATGTACGAACCAAGCAACCAGCAGGAAGCATACGACATGGTGTACAACGGATTCAACTTCTCCGAACAGACCGGCGAACCCATCCTGATGCGCATGGTTACGCGCCTGGCACACTCCCGTTCCGGCGTAGAGCGCAAGGAGCAACAACCGCAGAATGAGATTTCCTTCAGCGAAGACCCGCGTCAGTTCATCCTCCTGCCCGGGTAATGCACGCAAACGTTACAAAGCATTGCTGCAACGCCAGGACGAATTTATCAAGCTTCTGAAAACTCCGCTTACAACAAATATACCGACGGCCCCAACGAAAAAGCTGGGTATCGTGGCATGCGGCATCGGCTACAACTACCTGATGGAGAACTATCCCGAAGGTTGCGAATATCCGGTACTGAAAATCGGACAATACCCGTTGCCCAAGAAACAGCTGATGCAGCTGGTAGAAGCATGTGACGAGATTCTGGTACTGGAAGACGGACAACCGTTCGTAGAAAAACAGCTAAAAGGCTATCTAGGGCATCGGCATCAAAGTGAAAAAGGCCGTTTGGACGGCACTCTTTCACAAGACGGAGAGCTGAACCCGGACAGCGTGGCACGTGCCGTAGGCAAGGAGAACAAGGCTGAATTCAGCGTTCCTTCTTTGGTAGAGATGCGCCCGCCCGCTTTGTGCGAGGGTTGCGGCCATCGCGACATGTACACGGTGCTGACCCAAGTATTGAAAGAAGAATATCCCACTTATAAGGTGTTCAGCGACATTGGTTGCTACACGCTGGGAGCCAATGCCCCATTCAACGCCATTAACTCTTGCGTGGATATGGGCGCCTCCATCACCATGGCGAAGGGTGCTTCGGATGCCGGCCTGCATCCTGCCGTAGCCGTCATCGGCGACTCCACCTTCACCCACTCGGGCATGACGGGACTGCTGGATTGCGTCAACGAAAACGCCGACGTCACCATCGTCATCTCCGACAACGAAACCACCGCCATGACCGGAGGACAAGACTCTGCCGGCACCGGACGTCTGGAAGCCATCTGCGCCGGCATCGGTGTAGCTCCCGAACACATCCGCGTCGTAGTGCCCTTGAAGAAGAACTACGAAGAGATGAAGCAAATCATCCGGGAAGAAATCGAGCACCACGGCGTATCCGTCATCATCCCCCGCAGAGAATGCATCCAAACATTAGCACGTCCAAAAAAGAAACAAGTAAAGCCATGCAAAAAAAGACATCATACTTTCCGGCGTAGGAGGACAAGGTATCCTCTCCATCGCCACCGTAATCGGCAAAGCAGCCCTCAAGGACGGACTCTACATGAAGCAGGCAGAAGTACACGGCATGAGCCAGCGAGGCGGCGACGTGCAGTCCAACCTGCGCATCAGCGACCAACCCATCGCTTCGGACCTCATTCCCACAGGAAAATGCGACCTCATCATCTCCCTGGAACCGATGGAAGCACTGCGCTACCTCCCCTACCTCAGCCCCGAAGGTTGGCTGGTGACCAATGAAGCCCCCTTCATCAACATTCCCAACTATCCGGCAGAAGAAGACATCAAGGCCGAAATCAACAAGCTGCCGCATAAAATCATGCTGAACGTAAACGAAGTGGCAAAAGAAGTCGGCTCTCCCCGCGTAGCGAACATCGTACTGCTGGGCGCCACCATCCCCTTCCTCGGCATCGACTACGCAAAGGTGCAAGACAGCATCCGCGAAATCTTCCAACGCAAGGGCGACGCCATTGTAGAGCTGAACCTCAAAGCGTTGGCTGCCGGCAAAGAGATTGCTGAAAAACTGATGTAAACTATAATTGACTCTAAATTTCAACATACCATGAATAACAAATACTGGGAAGAAGAGATTGAAACGATGCCCCGTGAGCAGTTGCGCGAACTGCAACTGCAACGGTTAAAAAAGACTGTCAGCATTGCCGCCAACTCTCCTTATTATAAAAAGGTATTCCAAGAGCATGGCATCACTGCCGACAGCATCCGGTCTATAGAAGACATACGTAAGATACCGTTTACTACCAAGGCCGATATGCGCGCCAATTATCCTTTTGGATTAGTAGCAGGCGATATGCGTGAGGACGGAGTACGTATCCATTCTTCCAGTGGCACTACGGGCACGCCGACGGTCATCGTACACTCCCAACACGATTTGGACTCTTGGGCTAACTTAGTGGCACGCTGCCTCTATATGGTAGGTATCCGTAAGACGGATGTTTTCCAAAATAGCTCCGGTTACGGCATGTTCACCGGAGGACTGGGCTTTCAGTATGGAGCCGAACGTCTGGGTGCGCTGACTGTTCCTGCCGCTGCCGGAAACAGCAAGCGTCAGATAAAGTTCATCACCGACTTCAAGACCACTGCTCTGCATGCCATTCCCAGCTATGCCATCCGCTTGGCAGAGGTATTCCAGGAAGAAGGGATGGACCCCGCCGGCACAAGTCTGAAAACGCTTGTAATCGGTGCCGAACCCCACACAGACGAGCAACGCAGAAAGATTGAACGCATGCTTGGCGTCAAAGCCTATAACAGCTTTGGTATGACTGAAATGAACGGTCCCGGCGTAGCCTTCGAGTGCACCGAACAAGACGGCATGCACTTCTGGGAAGATTGCTACCTGGTCGAAATCATTAACCCGGAAACCGGCGAACCCGTACCGGAAGGTGAAATCGGCGAACTGGTACTGACAACGCTGGACAGAGAGATGATGCCCCTCATCCGCTACCGTACACGCGACCTTACCCGCATCCTGCCCGGCAAGTGCCCTTGCGGACGTACCCACATCCGTATAGACCGCATCAAAGGCCGTAGCGACGATATGTTCATCATCAAGGGAGTCAATATCTTCCCCATGCAGGTGGAAAAGGTGCTGGTACAATTCCCCGAATTGGGCAGCAATTACCTCATCACGCTCGAAACGGTCAATAACCAGGATGAGATGATTGTGGAAGTTGAACTTAGCGACCTCTCTACTGACAATTACATCGAGCTACAAAAGATTAGCAAAGCCATTACCCGCCAGCTGAAAGACGAGATTCTGGTAACTCCGAAGTTACGGTTGGTAAAGAAAGGTTCCTTGCCGCAGAGCGAAGGAAAAGCCGTCAGGGTAAAAGACTTACGGGACAACAAATAAACTTAAAAAAATCTCTTTTCAAAACAGACCATCTGTTCACCCGATACAGATGGTCTGTCTTGTATAAACACATCATCTATCTTCCCTTGACACATCATCTGTTTCAGCATCACGTATCATCGTTTCACAATCACCCACATCCGCATAAAACGAAAGAGGAACGGTTATCCAAACAGATTACCGTTCCTCTTTTATAGAAAGCCGCACCGATGATGTGATGAAACTCCGTATGACATGATTTGAGTGCTCCTCCTCTTTGTAATCCACCGACTCAAGAGTTACCCCGAAGGGCGTGGCCCGCCATTGAGAAGCGAAGCTTGTCTCGGTATTTCATAAAAATTGATGAGTTTCCCGATCCAATCAATGCGGCTAATTTTTTCTATAACAAAGGTAATGAGTTTCTATGAAAGAAACAAGTAAAAGCAGTAAATTGTTTCAAGTCCTTTTCAAGTTTTAACCCCTCCCCGGAGTATCAGAAAACAAAAAGTGCTGACTACCAAAAGAGTAATCAGCACCTCGTAATTTATCTGCTAACTGTTTTTATGCAGCCTTTGCTTTAGCAACGATAGCCTTGAAAGCTTCCGGATGGTTCATCGCTAAATCAGCCAACACTTTGCGGTTGATTTCGATACCAGCTTTGTGCAAAGCGCCCATCAGCTTAGAGTAAGACATACCTTCCAGACGAGCGGCAGCGTTGATACGCTGAATCCACAAAGCACGGAAGTTTCTCTTCTTGTTCTTACGGTCACGGAACGCATAGGTCAAACCTTTTTCCCAAGTATTCTTGGCAACGGTCCAAACGTTCTTTCTTGCACCAAAGTAACCTCTGGTCAATTTCAAAATTTTCTTTCTTCTTGCTTTAGAAGCAACATGATTTACTGATCTTGGCATAGTTTTACTTGTTTTTGAATGTTAGCGCCGTTACTTCACGCAGCGGACTTAAAGCTAATGCATTCGGTTAATAACTTTAATACTTTTGTACGCTTTTCAATTACTTCATTGCTAAGAGCTCTTTCACCTGGCTTACATCTGTTGTACTAACAAGTGTAGAGTAGCACAAGTTTCTTTTCTGCTTCTTAGTTTTCTTAGTCAGGATGTGACTATGAAAAGCGTGCTTTCTTTTGATTTTACCTGTTCCGGTAAGAGTAAATCTCTTTTTAGAACCGGAGTTAGTCTTCATCTTTGGCATCTTTTTTAAACTTTTTAATTATTAAATTATATGGCAACGCACTATACCTATGGCGTTACTCACTTCTTTATTCTTCTTCGGTTTCAGCCGACGCAGCCTTTGGCGCATCTTCTGCAGGCTTGGGAGCCGCGCTCTTCTTAGGTGCCGCCACTTTCTTCGGAGAGAGCTGGATTGTCATTCTCTTTCCTTCCAAAACCGGCATTTGGTCTACCTTCGCATAGTCTTCCAAATCATTGGCAAAACGGAGCAGCAACACTTCACCTTGCTCTTTGAACAAGATGGAACGTCCTTTAAAGAATACGTAGGCCTTCACCTTGTCACCATCTTCCAAAAATGCCTTTAGCATGCTTCAACTTGAAGTTATAGTCATGATCATCTGTCTGAGGTCCAAAACGTATTTCCTTCACGTTCACTTTTACCTGCTTTGCCTTTTGCTCTTTCTGACGCTTCTTTAACTGATAAAGAAATTTAGAATAATCAATAATACGACAAACAGGGGGTTGTGCATTTGGAGAAATCTCCACGAGATCCGCTTCATGTTCTTCAGCAAGTCTTAAAGCCTGCGCTATCGGATACACTTTTGGTTCTACTTCATCGCCCACTATGCGGACTTCTTTGGCCCGGATTTGTTCGTTAATCCGATGTTGCCCTTTTAAGCTGTCATTCTTCATTAAATAACGTTTACTTCCAGTTTGTTTCTTATTTACTATTCCCAAATTAATGTTTTTGTTAAGTAAAAGCGAACTTTAGAACATCTAATATATGCTATGCTTCTACAATTGGGCGCAAAGTTACCATTTATTTATCATATTCTGAACTTCTTCGTTCATTTTTTTGGCAAATTCTTCAAATTTCATGGTTCCTTTATCACCTTCTCCCTGCTTGCGGACAGCAACTTCCTTGTTTTCAGCCTCCTTTTCACCTACAACCAGCATGTACGGAATACGCTTCATCTCATTGTCACGAATCTTACGACCAATCTTTTCATTGCGCTCATCCACAATGGCACGGATGTCATATCGCTTCAAGTATTGTTTCACTTCATGCGCATAGTCGTTGAACTTCTCGCTGATAGGCAGGATGGCAACCTGGTCAGGAGTCAGCCACAACGGGAACTTACCGGCCGTATGCTCAATAAGCACAGCCACGAAGCGTTCCATGGAGCCGAACGGAGCACGGTGAACCATTACGGGACGGTGCTTCTGATTGTCAGCACCGGTATATTCCAGCTGGAAACGTTCCGGCAGGTTGTAGTCCACCTGGATGGTACCCAGCTGCCAACGGCGACCGATGGCATCCTTCACCATGAAGTCCAGTTTAGGACCATAGAAAGCGGCTTCTCCATATTCTATTTTTGCCTTCAGCCCCTTTTCTTCACAAGCTTCGATGATGGCTCGTTCTGCTTTTTCCCAGTTCTCGTCGCTACCGATGTAATTTTTCGCGGTTCACCTTGTCACGCAAGGAAATCTGTGCCTCGAAGTTCTCGAAGTCCATAGATTCGAACACGATGGAGATAATGTCCATGACACGGAGGAACTCATCCTTCACCTGGTCCGGACGGCAGAAGATATGCGCATCATCCTGCGTAAAGCTACGTACACGTGTCAGACCGTGCAACTCGCCACTCTGCTCGTAACGGCAAACCGTACCGAACTCTGCCAAACGCAAAGGCAGGTCTTTGTAAGAACGGGGTGAGTTCTTGTAAATCATACAGTGGTGAGGGCAGTTCATCGGTTTCAAGAAGTACTCTTCCCCTTCTTCCGGCGTATGTATGGGCTGGAAGGAGTCCTTACCATATTTTGCATAGTGTCCGGAAGTGATGTAAAGCAATTTGTTGCCGATGGGTGGACACATTACTTCCTGATAATCGTAACGGGCCTGGATGCGGCGCAAGAAATCCTGCAAGCGGATACGCAGTGCAGTACCTTTGGGAAGCCACATCGGCAATCCCTTACCTACGGTGTCAGAGAACATGAACAAGTCCATCTCCTTACCGATTTTACGGTGGTCGCGCTTCTTGGCTTCTTCCAGCAGAACAAGATACTCATCCAGCATCTTCTTCTTCGGAAAGGTGATACCATAGATACGGGTCATCATCTTACGGTCTTCTTGTCCACGCCAATAAGCACCGGCAACGGAAGTCAGCTTAATAGCCTTGATAGGAGCTGTGGTCATCAAGTGAGGGCCACGGCACAAGTCGGTAAATGCACCCTGCGTATAAGTTGTGATGTGGCCGTCTTCCAATTCGGAAATCAGCTCGCATTTATAAGTTTCTCCACGGTCACCGAACATTTTCAAAGCATCCGCCTTGGCAATGTCTTGTCTGACAACCGCTTCTTTCTTAGCCACCAGTTCAGCCATCTTTTTCTCAATGGCTGGCAGGTCAGCTTCCTTGATAGTCGTTTCACCTGGGTCCACATCATAGTAGAAACCGTTTTCGATAGCAGGACCTATACCGAACTGGATGCCCGGATAGAGTTCCTGCAAAGCTTCGGCCAGCAAGTGGGCACTGGTATGCCAAAAAGGCATGCTTACCCTGCTCATCCTCCCATTTTATAAAGAACCACTTCAGCGTCTTGCATGATAGGACGCCCCAAATCATAAATTTCTCCGTTCACGCCACAAGCCAGCACGTCTTGTGCCAATCGCGAACTGATGCTTTCTGCAATCTGCAGTCCCGTTACTCCTTCGTTATATTCACGAACAGAGCCGTCTGGAAATGTTATCTTTATCATAGTTTATATGTATATTTCATTTTTCAGAACGCAAAAATAGCTAATTCTTTTTGATATTCTATTTTTTAGCAAAAAAAGTGTTATTCCCGTGTATCTGTAAACCTCTTTATGATATTATAGGCCGAGACAATGCCCAACTCTCCGGCTTTACTCAAATCGGCAATACCTTGTTTGTTATTCCCCCAGGAAGATGTGCGTCAACCCACGGTTAAAGTATGCTTCAGCAAAATTCGGGACTCAGCTCAATCGCCTTGTCATAATCCGCCAAGGCGGCACGGTAATCCTTCAGTAACGAAGACACATTGCCACGGTTATAATAGCCATAGACAAAATCAGGAGCCAATAGAATAACGTGATCCAGGTCATTCTTCACAACTTCATAATCGATGGCTGTCACTTCAGGCTTCTTCATTTCCGTTGTACCCGAAGTGGCACCTTCACTCATTGTGGCTTCGGCCTTTTTATATTCCAGTTGCTTATAACGCACCAAAGCACGCATAAAGTATGCCGGAAAGAAAGTGTCGTCCAACAAGATACTCTTTGTAAAGTCATCTATGGAACTGGCAAAATCCTGAACCAGATAGAAGTCCAGACCTCTCATGAAACGTTTCTTGGCGTTCTTCTCGTCAGCCACCACATCAGACGTATGAGCGTCTATCAAAGCAAAGTGGAAGCGTACTTGTTCCTCCGTCAGCGGAGCTTCCATATTGGTGATGCGCAGTGGCTTCGGGAACAGTTTCGAATGGTTCAGTTCCTCAATATACTTATGATAATGTACGATACGCTTCACATCGCTCAGTTTCTCATAATAAGTCAAAGCATACATCGGCTCGAGCTTGATGGTCACATTCCGGTCTTGTACACGTCCGCGATAATCGCTCTTATAACGCTGGTCAACTTCCGAATCGTCCGCTATTACAAATTTTCCGATAATTTTCCATATTCTTGTCGGATTTCTTACGGGTCTTCCCGCCATCTCCATTGGAGTTCCCCGAAGAATTATCCGCAACATCCTTACTGTCGCCACCTTCCTTTTTGTCACCGGAAGAAACACCGTTACGCTTGTCTATCTGCATCTTCATGATTTTGAACTCATCCTGCTCGGCTCCTTTATCAGTCGCCAATCCTTTTTACTGGGCTTCGGCACGCTGATAATAGCCGGCCATAAAGTTAGGATATTCTGCAATCACTTTGGAATAGTCACTGATAGCTCCCCGGTAATCCCCCGTCTGCGCACGTAACAAACCACGATTGAAAATGGCCATCATATTATCCGGTTCCATCTTCAACACAAAATCAAAATCCTCTATCGCCCGGTTGTCATCGCCTACCTGGGCACGCAGCAGACCGCGGTTGTAGTGCCCGAGAAAATTATTCGGATCAATATCCAAAGCCAAATCATAGTCACTCATGGCGCCTCTCAAATTATTCTGATGGAAACGCGCCAAGGCACGGTTGATATAGTTACCGGCATTCTTTGCACTCAGATGGATAGACTGGTCCAAATCAGCTTCAGCCTCTTTATATTTCCCCTGCTGGAGGCGTACAATGGCTCTTGCCCCCCATCCATCCGGGTCATAACGGTCCATATCGATGGCTTTGTCAAAATCACGCAAAGCTTGTATCGTATCATTCTGTTTCAGGGAGACTTCCCCGCGCATCAGATAGGCACGTGTATATCTGGGGGCAATTGTCAGAAGCGTACCCAAATCTTCCTTAGCCGCCTCATAATCTTCTTTCTGAATATGGCAAAGGGAAAGATTATGCCCAAAGCACCACATTCTCCGGGTCGTATTTGATGGCAGTTTTATAATCTTCAATCGCCTCGTCAAACTTGTTCTGACGGATACGTGCCAATCCTCTGATTTGGTAAGCACCTACCACAAAAGGGTTCCGCTGAATCGCAGCATCACAATCACTCTCCGCTCCCTGATAGTCATCCAAATTGATTTTGCCAGTCCACGGAAGAAATAAGGCTCATATAAATAAGGTTTCGCGTTGATTACCTGATTAAAATATTGGATAGAAAGCACGTAATCCTCAAAATACAATGCATTCCGAGCAATGGTCATCACCCGTTCCGTATTGATTTGTGCATACAACAATGTGGGTAACAGCAAAATAGCCGTCAGTATTTTTTT
>ENA-OQHD01000490-OQHD01000490.1-human-gut-metagenome-genome-assembly--contig:-NODE-490-length-14189-cov-3.110226_pt1 | contig 14189 bp, 18 predicted proteins | sample MGYA00242560_ERZ504711 | MGnify/ENA primary metagenome ERZ504711 (study PRJEB26092, sample SAMD00036198) | human gut metagenome | host: Homo sapiens | study: EMG produced TPA metagenomics assembly of... | reverse complement strand
TCCTTCGAAAAAATCGAGGATACAAATAACTTATCGCTGATTTATCTCCCTCACTAAACCCAGACCATTGATATTCGGCAGTTCCTCCATTCATCACAGAATAGGGATCTGAATCAAAAGTTCCAGTAATACCATTGGCCACAGATTCACCCAATGATTTCCAATTTGTATGCCTTAGTCCGAAGCAATGTCCCAACTCATGTACCATATTATATATCTTCTGAAGTCTTGGAATGGTTTTGTTATAATCATAATCCAAATTTATCCAAATAGAGGAACCTGGTTTTCCATTCATAGGCCAAGAGCCTGCCGCAATAGTATTGTTCGGTAAAGGAGCGCTAGCATCACTACGGATGAGTATATTCCGGATTGGCAGCTGTAGTATAAGTCATTTTAAGGTTACTAAGAGGATTCCACAGATTGATGGCTTCCTGTATTTCATCTCGCCAATCATCCACACCTGATGCAGGTATCGAGCTATCAACACCAACGGTAATTGCTCTTTGTTTGGGGTGACCAATTAAACCGGTAGTATGATAAGCCTGCCTTGTTTGTGGTTGACTATAAGTGACAAGTTTACGTTTTTTCAAGGTATATATCACCTTGAATAAGATAACCTGACTTCAACTCTACCACATCTAAAGTATCGAATCCAAGTGATTGGATTATACACATACCATCTTCTATTGAAACGCTTTGCTGTTCTTCTTGTTCTTCAAAGTCAACAGTTTCCAACTCATTATAACAAGCGCTCATAAACATTAAAAACATAGAATAGCATAATATAAACAAGCCATTCACGAGATATTTTGAATTCATAATAATCAATTATTATATTAAACAAAAATTACATAAAGGGAAATATGAAATATGTTTTTCATACTTCCCCTTAAAAAAACCATGCTTCAAAAAGTCCTCATCACTTAATCTCTATGATAATAATGCGGATTAGAAGTTCGGTTTATCTACATCCCAGAAGATGCGAGTACCGCCATTGTCCGGTCCGCCCAACATTTCGACGGCTTTGGCATAACCGGTAGGATTATTGCCGTTTTTTCATTGATGGTGAAGGGTAAACGGCGTGGGCCAAGATCTGTATCAATCTCACCTTGACTGTAGTTCACCATTACCGGGAATAATTTGGGATAACCAGTGCGACGTATCTCAGCCCAGCCATTCATACCTTCAGGATAAATAGCAATCCAGCGTTGTGTGGCAATCTTAGCAAAATTTTTCCTCGTTACTCAAAGACTCGTCCCATTTAGCAGTCACCTTGCTCTGGCCTTCAATGCTGGCAGCGGGAATAACGGGGTCTACATACGCTGCAGCAGTAGTCGTACTGCTTAAATAATCGCCCACAGCGGCCCCATTGCCTTGTCGAACGATGTCCGTATACCCTTTTTCATACAAGCTCTGAGCGGTGCCCTTACCATTTACATCCCAACCACGCAAAGCAGCTTCGGCTTCCAACAAAATGGTTTCGGCAGCAGTTGCCAAAAGTAGCAGGAGAGGTTTCTGTCAAGTTGGGTCGACTTACAATCGCCTTATAGGCATCCGAAAACCCTTCTTCTTCCAGTCCTTTAATACCAAGACGAATACCAAAATATTCACTCTTGCTGTTCTGTGTAGCATACTTATCAAGACGCGCATCGCCCATACCAGACAAGATAGAAGGAATATTAGCGCCTAAAAAGCACCATCTCCATAGTTGAATGCAATACCGTAAAGCGGATTGACATAACCGTTTCCTGCAATGCCGAAATTAGCATCATTGGTTTCAATCAATCCATTACTATCGTTCATGGCAGCTTCCGCCTCACATTTTTGCCCAAGCAGCATCATACTTCACAATACGCATGGCCAAACGCAAACGAATGGTGTTACACAACTGCGCCCATTTGTTCAAGTTACCTCCATAGGCATAATCAAACATCATAAACGAAGCCACATCCTTTTCTTTAGCAGTACGCAGCACGTCTGCAGCTTCTTTCAATTCTTCAAAGAATTTTTTGATAAGCATCCTGTCCTGAATCATACTCACCACCAGTAGCCGATTCGCCATAGTGAGAATAGATAATACATCCGTATTGGTCGGCAAGACGCGACATAGCTATTACGCGGCAGATGGTATTGATAGCCTCGAAATGGGCATACGTCTCCATATCGTCTTTGCACTTGTTGGTGATTTTCAAGCTTTCCACCATTACGTTTCTATAAGCATAATCCCAACAGTTGTCATTCCATCCTGCATTCATGGCATAGGTCACATTACTTACATTGCCGGCAAATGCAGTAGCCGTACTGATATAGCCTGACCACAAATCGGCATTCAAATTTTGAATAAGCTGATATTCCCATACATTGACACCTGCATTTTTTATTATAATAGATAGACTGCATCATGGGAATGAAGTGCATACCAATGTAGTTGTTATCTTGTTTTAGTTCTTCATCGCTCACTCCCTTCGGATTAGTGTTCATATCCTCGAACGCTCCCGTACATGCCGAGAATAAGGTAGCTGCCAGCAGCGCTACAGCTGTAAGTCTAAATATCAATTTTTTCATAATCATATCTACTGCTTTTCAAAAATTAACTTTCAAGTTGAACCCAATCGAACGGTTGGTAGGCATACCAAACACATCAACTCCTTGCAGACGGTTGCTGGTAGAAAGCATGCCATCAGGATCATATGGAGCATTGTTCTTGAAGAAGAACAGGTTGCGGCCTACAAGTGAAACCTGTGCGTTCTTAATGACACCAGTCTTTGCCAACCAAGCCTGAGGCAGACTATAGCCAATGGAAAGTTCGCGCAAACGTATGTTGGTAGCACTGTACATATAATGCTCGGTCACACCCGCACGGCCACCAACCTGATTATAGAAGCCTTCCACATCTGTAATTTGACGGCCTTCCAGCATCACGTAACCACGGTCACGAGCATCACCCGATTGCCTTGCTTACTCCCTGCTGATCGAGGTCGGCTTCCGTCAAAGACATCACTTCACCTCCAAAACGTCCATCAATCAAGAAGTAAAGAGAGAAGTCCTTCCACGTGATTGTATTGCTCCACCCCAAGTTAAAATCAGGAGTAGAATTACCCAGTTTCACCGGATTTGTCTTGTCCACCAATGGAAGTCTATCACTATCTTTTTGTCCTTCTTTTGCAGGTTCATACTGAATATTGCCTTTTTCGTCACGTACAAAAGTAGTACCGTAAATGTCACCAAACGAACCACCTACTTCTAAACGACTCCATACATTGTTACTTTCGCCACCGCTAAATGTAAAATAACCAAAGTCATCACCAGCCAGTGCCTTTGCTTCGTTCTTATTGGTTGCAAAGTTAACACCGGTTTTCCAGCGGAAATCCTTAGTCATGACAGGAGTTCCATTCAACATAACTTCGACACCGGTATTCTGAATATCACCGGCATTGATGTAATATCGGGCGTATTGTGAACCTGACGGAGCATCCAACGTAAAGAGTTGATTCTTTGTATTAGTCTTATAATAAGTGAAGTCGAACTCCAAGCGGCTATTGAAAAAGCGCCACTCAGTACCAAACTCAATGGAAGTAGTCATTTCCGGTTTCAGTTCTGCAAACGGAGCTGTACTGTTGAAATTGATGCTACCACTCTTTGTAATGGAGTTGAGAGGATTTGAAGTATAAGTATTCAAACCGTTACCCACCTTCGACCATGCACCGCGAATCTTACCTAAATCAATCCAAGAAGGTAATTTCAATGTTTCGTTCAGCAACCATGTCACACCTACTGACGGATAGAAAAAGCCTTTGTTTTTGTATTTGGTAAATGCCAATGTTGAAGTCCAGTCGTTACGTGCTGTCACGTCCACATAAATCTGATCTTTGAAGCCTACCTGACCGGTGAAGAACACACTCTGGCTTTGAGTATGGGTTTTCCAATCGGTCAATGAGCCCTTGTTCAAGGAGCAGTTCTGCATAGTGAATACGTTGGGCACAGAGAGTATACCCGGATAGGAATCGAAACCTGTACCGTTTCCTGTATAATCGTTGATGCTGGCACCTACCGAAGCATTGACACTGAAGTTAGTGAATTGCTGTTGATAAGTAAACAAACATCCCCATAAGAAGAAAGGCTACTTGATTCACCGTAGATGTAACGACCGTTAGTTCCTGTTCCAGCCGGATTCATACCACACAACACCGGGCTGGTACCTGCATACATACGTGTATTGTTCTTGTCTACAACATAGTCGGCACTACCACGAGCCTGTATACTGAACAGGTCATTGAACTTATACTTCACACTCAGATTCAACAATGTACGATAACGGGTATCCTCATTCGGAACCTTATTAATCAACCAATAGGGATTCTGCTCCATATCAGTACCTTGAGATTTATACCAGTTCTGGTCCATTATGTTACGACCGGCATTAAGAATCTGATAATTATCTTTGTAGTAGTTAAAGTCCTTTCCACCTTCAACACCACCACGCGGGAAGTGATAAAGACCTACCAAAGGATTCATGTAATAACCTCCCGAAGTAGTACGGTTGTTCCCCCTTTGATACATCGCATTGATATTGGCATCAACAGTCAGTTTGTTATTGAGGAAGTTGGCAGTTTCGCGAAAATTGAAATTATGCTTCACCAAGCTATTACCTTCCACCACGCCCTTGCCGTAAGTATTAGCATAGGAAAAGTAAGTTTGCATAGCTTGCGAACCCATGCTCAACGAGAGCGAGTTGATAGTAGTGACACCTGTTTTGAAGAAATCGTCTGTATAGTCGGGACTACCTTTGATATCACTGCCCCAACTGGTTGACACACCCGTATAGTGATTCTGGAATTCGGGAATACCGTATGCAGCTATATCGAAAGTGGTGCTGGTATTGAAACTGATACTGGCGCGTCCTTCCTTGCCCTTCTTAGTGGTAATAATCACCACACCATTGGCAGCCGAACTACCGTAAAGTGCAGCTGCGGCAGGGCCTTTCAATATGTTCATGCTCTCAATATCATCGGGATTCAGATTGGAAATACCGTCGCCACGGTCGTAGTTACCACTGTCGTTGTCTCCGCCGATAGTAGTTGAGGTATTTTCGTTGGTAGATGAACCGAACGGTACACCGTCTATCACATACAACGGCTGGTTACTTCCGCTTACAGAACGGTTACCACGAATAATCACTTTAGAAGAACCTCCCAAACCGGAAGAACTCTTATTAATCTGCACACCTGCCGTCTTACCGGCCAATGCGTTCATCATATTGGGGTCTTTCACGCGTGCCAATTCATCACCGTTTACTACCTGAGTAGAGTAAGTCAGTGAATTTTTCTTTCTTTGCGATACCCAATGCCGTTACCACCACTTCATCCAGCAGCTTGGCATCATTCTTTAATGTGACTCTTATCGTCCCCGGAGTGATGGGAACTTCTTGTGTTATCATACCTACGAAAGACACTTGCAGGATTTTCGCACCTGCGGGCGCATCTGTAATAGTGAATTTGCCGTCTAAATCCGTTACGGCTCCGGTAGTGCTTCCTTTTACCAATACGGAAGCTCCGATAATCGGTTCATTGTCCTCAGCTGAAATAACGATACCGGTAATGGGGGAATTTTGGGCTGCTACCCAACCGATGGCTGCCAGCAGGCAAACCAAGGTCAGCATAATTCTTTTTTTCATAAGCTGTTTTTCGGAAAATAAATATTAGATTAAATGTGTGTTAAGTTAATAAACAGATTCTGATGGGGTCTGTCTTTCCGATTGACAAGCAGGGTTGAATGTCAATCTCATTTGTTTCTTTTTTGTATGCTACATAGGCTATTAGAATGTTACGGTTAATACTCGAGCTTATTAAAATGTCTCTTATTCTGCAGATTTCTTTTTAAGCTTCGTATATAAAACCGGGTAGAGAACCGCAACCCTATCGAGAAACAGAAGTTTCTTTGCTAATAAAAGTTAATCGGGTTCGGAAGAAGAAGGAAAAAGCTAATACGATTTTCTTAATGTTGCCCTCACCGGTGTTCGGTCTGTCCCGTTCCCTTGCTTTCTCTTGTCTCGTCCCCTTCTTTCTCTTGTTGTGTCCGCTTCTTTGTCTTATAGAGGCTTTGAGTTTCTGAGCGGCTCACTATAGTGGTCTGACTCGTTCACTATAGTGAATGGAGTTGTTCACCATAGTGAGCTGATTTGTTCACCCGAGTGAGCCGACAATGAACAAAGGCTGTTTCGGGGACAGACACCAAGCGTTTGAGGGATAAAGCAACGGGGAAAGACGGACTGAACAAGGGGAGCGTTCCGGACTACGTGCTTGAATCCCGTGACAGATGACAGACGGTTCTTCCCCTTTATCTTTGAAGAAGCTGTTTTGAAATGATAAATCCCCATTTATCTACCAGGCTGCTTTTTTAAGCCTAACTAACGTGCACATACTCGAGAGTCCTATCTGCCAAGGGCAAGTCCATACATAAAACAAACCGTCCGGCCCGGAATGAAAATAATTCACTCCAAGTCGGACGGTTCCAAAAACAAACAAATGGAAATCTATTCCTCGTACATCTTGTCAATCAGCCCCTTGTAGTTCTTTGCCACTACAGAGCGTTTCAGCTTCAGCGTGTTCGTCAGCTCGCCACGCTCCATGCTGAACGGTTCGGTCAGGAGCGTGAAGCGCTTCACTTGCTCATAATGGGCAAATTGCTGCTGCAAGGTATCGATACGGGCACGGAACAACGCCTGTATCTTGGGATGTTGCAGTAACTCATCCATATTGCTGTATGCAATGCCTTTCTCCTTGGCATAATCCTTCACAAAGCCATAAACGGGAACTATCAAAGCGGAAACAAACTTACGCTCATCGGCAATGACAGCAATCTGGTCAATGTAACGGTCAATAGCCAGCTTCGTTTCCAATGCCTGCGGCGAAATGTATTTTCCGTTGGAGGTCTTGAACAAGTCTTTGATACGCTCCGTCAGATACAGATGGCTATCCTTCAAATAACCGGCATCACCCGTGTGGAACCAACCGTCACGGTCGATGGCAGCAGCCGTTGCCTCCGGTTTCTTGTAGTAGCCGGTAGTGATAGTCTTACCACGAAGAAGTATCTCGTTGTTCTCGCCAATCTTCACCTCCACATCAGGCATCACCGTACCTACGGAACCAATCTCATAGCCTTCGTTGAGGAAGCAGGAAACGGTAGCCGTAGATTCCGTCAGACCATAGCCCACCACCATGTTTATACCTACAGAATGCACAAACTCGCAGATTTCATCGGGCACAGCAGCACCTGCCGTAGGAAAGAAATTACCGTTCTCAATACCTATCGTCTTCTTCAGCAGAGCATAAATGGTCTTTTCGTAGAACTTGTATTTCAGATGAAGCATCATCGGAGGAGTCTTTCCTTGGCGCAAATAATCAATGTTATGCGTCCTGCCCACCTTGATGGCATCCAACATCATCGCCTTACGCAGACCGGTTTCCTGGGAAATCTTCTCCTGCACACCGGCATAGACTTTCTCCCCAAAAACGGGGGTACACTGCACATCAGTGTAGGGCGTATCTCTTTAATAGTAGTTTGGATATCTTGTGGACGGAGATTGATGCAGACCTGCACTCCCCGATGTATACAAAGGTAGGTCCATGCCTTTTCGAATACATGGGTCAGCGGAAGGAAGTTCATGGAAACATCCTGGTCTGTCATGAAAGGCAATCGGATATCATGAATGCGGAAAGCCTCTCTATAATTGAAATGATGGAGCATGACACCTTTCGGCTCACCGGTAGTACCGGAAGTATAAAGGATATTGGCGAGGTCATCATCTGAGGCAGCTGCTGTACGTTCTTCTACAATGGCATTGTGCTGCAACTCTTCATCCATTGCCATAAATTCATCAAAATAGATGGGAAGTCATGTCGCGCGGATCTTTCACCACAGCACGGTCGAAGATGATGAGCTGCTGCAGAGACTGGCAAAATCCGAACACGCTGAAAGCGGCATCGTACTGGAACTGCTCGCCTACAAACAGATAACGTATCTGTGCATCGTTGATGATATACTGTGCCTGGGCCGGTGAGCTGGTAGCATACAAAGGTATAGTCACCGCCCGGTTGGCGAATGCACCGAAATCAGTAAAGAGACATTCGGGTTTATTCTGCGAGAAGATACCGATATTCTCTTGTGGCTCTATTTCCCAAAGCCACCATTGCATTGGCAGTCCGGCGTACAGTCTGTGAGAACTCTTTCCAAGAGATGGGTATCCATTGTGCAGTTTCATAGTCCCTGTATTTCAGGGCTATTTTGTCTCCATACTTCTCTGCCTGGCGATGCACCAGGACAGATAAATGATGATAAGTCATAACTTTTGATATTGGTAAATACGGTACAAAGGTAGTGGTTTCATTTGAAACTAATTTGATATTAGCGGGTAATTATTCAAACTTTACCTTTAAAGTATCCGACCATCCGTTAGCAAATTATCCACAAAAGATACTTTCTTTACCATTAAAACAATAGAAATATATTAAATATCTATATATTTGTGGTGATATACAAACTAAATCAAATTCAATGAACATGAAAAAGTATTGCTTTTAATGGCTATGCTGACCATAGGTTTAGCAAGCATCAATGCTCAAGACAACCTCAGATGGGGAGCAACAGTCGGCATGAACTCCAGTAACTTCTCCATTACCGGTTTCGACAGTAAAATAGGCTTTCATGCTGGGGTAAAGGCTGAAGTAGGATTGCCTCAAATTTCAGAAGGAGTCTACCTCGATATGGGTGCATTACTTACGCTGAAAGGAGCCAAAATAGACGGAGGCTCTGCTGCTTCTATCAAGTTCAATCCCTACTACCTGGAAATTCCTGTACACATTGGCTATAAATATGCAGTGAATGAGAACTTTGCCATATTCGGCAATGCCGGTCCTTATTTAGCCATCGGTCTTTTTGGCAAAGCCAAGGCAGAAGGAGATATTCTTGACGAATATGAGTTTGATGATAACTCCACCAATGTATTCGGGGATGATGCCATGAAGCGTTTTGATTTCGGTCTCGGATTAAAAGCCGGAGTCGAATTCAGTCAGAAATATCAGATTTCCATCGGTTATGACTGGGGACTGGTAGAGAACATTAAAGATTCAGGCAACAAAACCGCAACTTGATGATATCACTCAGTTGCTTCTTCTAAACAATATTGGAAAAAACAGAAAGGACGTCGGTTTGGCGTCCTTTTCAATTTTTTATCCGTAAGTTTGCGGCCAGATTATTTATTTACCGAATATGATTTACGATATACCGACTTTAACTTCCGAAGCAATCGGATTGCTCAAATCACTGATAGCCATTCCTTCCTTGAGCCGCGACGAGGAGAAGGCGGCAGATTATCTGCAGAACTATATCGAAATGCAAGGCATGGCAACAGGACGTAAAGGCAACAATGTATGGTGCCTCAGCCCGATGTTCGACTTAAAGAAACCGACCTTGCTGCTGAATTCCCATATCGACACCGTAAAACCCGTCAACGGGTGGCGGAAAGATCCTTTCAAACCAACGCTGGAAAGTAATGGAAAGCTCTACGGGCTGGGCAGCAACGATGCCGGAGCCAGTGTAGTCAGCCTGCTGCAAGTATTCCTGACATTGTGCCGCACCACTCAGGCCTACAATCTGATATATCTTGCCTCGTGTGAGGAGGAAGTATCAGGCAAGGGGGGAATAGAATGCGTATTGCCGGAACTCCCTCCCATACAGTTTGCCATTGTAGGCGAGCCGACAGAGATGCAACCTGCCATTGCAGAAAAAGGATTGATGGTGCTGGACGTAACTGCTACCGGAAAATCGGGACATGCAGCCCGAAACGAGGGAGATAATGCTATATATAAGGTATTGGATGATATTGCCTGGTTTCGTGATTACCGTTTCCCAAAAGAATCTTCCCTGCTGGGTCCCGTGAAGATGAGCGTAACCATGGTAAACGCCGGTACACAGCATAACGTCATTCCCGACCGTTGTACTTTTGTCGTAGACATTCGCAGCAACGAGTGTTATAGCAATCAGGAGCTATTCGATGAAATACAGAAACACATCACGTGTGAAGCCAAAGCCCGCTCCTTCCGGCTAAGCTCTTCACACGTAGCTCCGGAGCATCCGGTAGTGCAAAAGGCTATTGCCATGAAACGTACTCCTTTCGGCTCACCGACCTTGTCCGACCAGGCACTGATGCCATTCTCTTCTCTGAAGATGGGACCGGGGAAAAGTGCCCGTTCACACACTGCCGATGAATTTATCTTTGTCAAGGAGATAGAGGAGGCGATAGGGATGTATCTGGAGCTGCTGGAAGAAGTAAAAATTTAAATTATCATTATCTGTTCAGCCACGGCTCCGGATTCAGTTTTTCCTTCTCTTTCCTCAATTGGAAGTGTAGCACCGTACGACCATTGTCGGCCCCATCCGAGAAGATTTGTCCGAGAGTCTGTTTGGTGGTAACATCATCGCCCTGCTTCACCGAGGCCGATGACAAGTTGCAATAGACTGATATATAATTCCCGTGACGGACAAGGATATTGAACAGTCCGTTCAGTTTAAAGACAGCCGCCACTTTACCATTGAAGATGGCACGGGCTTGGGCACCCGGTTTCCCTTGTATATCGATGCCCTTATTGTCCAGCTTGACATTGCGCAAACCTTCCACAGAATACTGGCCGTAATGGCTGGTAATGATATACGCGCCGGTGATGGGCATCGGCAACTTACCGCGATTATTAGCAAAGTTCCCTGATAATTCACGGTCTGCCTTACTCATGGAGTAAGTTTCCAAAGGCTGTGCCTTCGGCTTTGCGGGCGTAGAGGCAGTTGCCGTTTTTTCGTTTTTTTCACCAGCCCTTTTTACGTGCGGCTGCCTCACGGCGCGCTTCTTCTGCCGCACGCTTACGCGCTTTCTCTATTTCTTCCGCTATCAGACGGTCAATGCGTGCATTGAGCTGATTGGCTTCACGGCGTTTCTTATTCAGTTCGTTCTGTAAGCCCCGCTGTTTCTTTTTCAGATTGGCTACCAACAACTTTTGTTCCTTCTCCTGCGCTTCCAGCTTGACTTTCTCCTCTTCACGTTCTTTCAACAATCCTTCCTTGGCAACCTTCACTTGCTGAAGCTCAGTCTTCTTACGGTTCACCTGCTCCTGCTTTTTCAACACTTCCTCGCCTTGCAGGCGCTGATAAGTAGCATATTCACGTACATAGCGCATGCGTCGATAGGTCTGTGCCAGGCTCTTGGCAGAGAAAATGAACATCAGCTTCTCTTCAATGGAGCGGTTCTTATACAAATATTGAACGGACGATTCGTATTTCTTCTTCTTGTCCCTTAGGTCACGTTGCAGGCGGGTCAACTGACGTTCTAATGAAGACAACTCGCGCTCTATGGATTCCACATCATTATTGATAGTCAGAATATAGCGTTTGCGCTCTTCTATCTGTCCGGTCAGTGCAGCAAGACCGTTCAACTGGCTTCCCACATCCTTCTTGGTGGTTATCAACAGCGTTTCCGACTCTGCTATCTGTTTCTGCAAGGCACCACGCTTGCTTTCCAGTTCCTTAATCAGCTTGTTGGACTGGGCTAGGAGCGGAGAAACCGGCAAAAGGAGGAGAAAGAAGAGAAGGAGAAGCTTCATAAGTTATGAGTTATAAGTTATGAGGGATTATCTGACAATTATCAACTAATCAAAGGTCCATCAGCATTTCCAGCAGTTCTTCCAGCTCCACCTCTTTATATTTCTGTGAGAGCTGGGTAGGAGTCAGTGCAAAAGGCTTATCCGAGAAGTTGGAAAGTTCAATCTTTCCCTTTTCCAGAGAGGGTATCCCGAGTTCCTTGCCGGTAAGCACCTTCTTGCCATTGGGTTTGGAAGCAGCATAAAGCAGTTTCTCCAAATGGGCAAAATCCGCCTTCTTGGGTCAGCACATCCTTCAGTTCCTTACGTGTTGCACGGACATAACGTTTTCCCATACGGTCTACCAACAGAATCTCATCCGGGGTGACTTCCATACGTGCCACCTCCGTACGAAGTATCGGCATCAGAAAGGAAATCTGCATGCATTCTTCCTTCTTCAACTTCATCGTACCGTTCACAGTAAGGGTGGCATCTTTATGGGGTACCGTCAGCTGCACTTTGGAGGAAAGGCAGGCAGATTCTCCGGACAGAGAACTTGAGTGACGCGAAGTCTTGCAACCGGCAAGCCCCACAGCCAGCAACAACAGCAAGGACAACAGGCGGCATATCCTTGCCATATCATTCAGCAGGTTTAGTTTCATCTGATATATATTTCTTTTTTTCGTATTTTCTGTTTCAACGTATCAGAGCGATTGCCCTTATCCCAGGCTTGTTTCCAGTATTTCAAGGCACCTTCCGCATCGCCAGTCATGTAATAGATATCTCCGCAATGTTCCAAGACCACGTCACTGCTATCTTTATCATTCTTTATCGCCTCATCTATGTAGAGACGCGCCTCGGCATAATTACCTTTAACAAACAATATCCATGCATATGTATCGAGATAGGTGGAATTGTTCGGCTCGGCTTTCACTGTCTTGTAGCTCATCTCTTCCGCCTTGTCCAAGTCGCGGCGCTCCACGGAAAGATAATATGCGTAGTTATTCAAGGCACCGATGTTTGAAGGATTGTACACCAAAGCGGAATCATAAGCCGCATAAGCTTCCGCATGCAGATTCTTGGTGTGATAAGCATCACCGATAATGGCATAAAAAGTCTGATACGACCTCCTTCTTGCTGTCGTCCTTGACGTGCGACAAAGCCTTTTGACAGATGGCAAGGGCATCATCCGTCCGTTCCGCCTGGTTGTAGGCAATGGCCAGATAGAAATAGAACTCCAACATATCGGGATTGGACTCCACACCGGCTTCGCACAAATTCATTATTTCCTTGTAATCCTCCTGGCGCACAGCTTCCCCCAGCAATGTCATACGAGCCGCTGTGTTGGTAGGGTCTATCGCCAGAACCTGGCGCAGAACCGGCCCTGCCTCCTTGTTCATTCCTTTGGAAAGAAGATATTGGGCATACAGCAAAGGTAATTGCGCCTCATCGGGCTCCTGCTCCATGATGCGGTTGAAGAGCGTAATGACACGTGTACTGTCCTTGCCTGCCTGCTCGTTCTGCACGATGAACTGCCGCATCACATTCAGTTTGGTGTCCGAAGCCACTTTCTTGTTCAGCAACAGTGTGTCCAATTGCTGTTCATACAGCTCCTTCTGTCCGGTCTCTTCGTAGTAAGAAGCCAATGAGTACATGGCCATTGCATTGTCCGGCTCTTCGGCCAGCACCTTCTTGTAAATCTCATAAGCTTCCTGCTTTTTACCCGTTCTGCATATAGACATCCCCCAGCACAACCTGATAGCGCATATCGTTGGGATACTCTTCTACCAGACTTTCTATTTCATGAAAGGCGCTCTTGTCGTCCTTCTTTTGCAGATAGATGCGGAACTTCTCCATACTGAGCTGTTCATTCTTGCCCATCGTTCCTCGAGCTTGTTCAGTATACCGATAACTTTGTCATACTCTTCCTGGCGGTTGTAAATCTCCAGCAAGTTGTATAGCGGGTCCAGCTTATCCGAGAAACGTACCGCCATATTTTCCAACAAGGCAGCGGCTCTCTCCGTTTCGTTTTGCTGCATATACAGATTGGCAAGTCCCTGGGCATACCAGTAATTATGGGGAGCATTCTCCACCGCCTTTTCCAAGGCGGCTTGTCCCAACGGCACCTGCTTGAGGTACATATAATACTGGGCCATCTCATACAAAGCCGATGATGCGTTCGGGTTTATCGTCAGGCAATGTTGCAGGACATCGAAAGCCGCATCATAGTCTTTTTGGACTTTCAGACGGGCGGCTTCAAGAAAGAAGTAGTCGTAACGGCGCTGCTGTTCGGGGGTAAGCTCCTTTACGGGCGAAACCGTCGGCTTTCTTCGACTTCTTCCGTTTCTTCAATTCCTTCCGTGCCTTTTCAGACCGACCGTACCCGCTCATTTTCTCCTTAGAAGCTTGAACATTGGCAGCCTGCACTCCGTACGTAGTAAAGCAGAAGGTACCTATCAACAACGCAAGTATTATTTTTACTCTGATTCTCATCTATTTTAATTTATAAATTTCTTAACCCCGTAAAACCGGAACAATATCCATTCATTTTTTACCCGTATGCCC